>Ga0209987_10002060_pt1 | contig 11085 bp, 7 predicted proteins | sample N074metaG_FD_182134 | JGI IMG/M metagenome (GOLD analysis project Ga0209987, IMG submission 182134) | Deep subsurface microbial communities from Kermadec Trench to uncover new lineages of life (NeLLi) - N074 metaG (SPAdes) (version 2) | ecosystem: Environmental > Aquatic > Marine > Ocean trench... | reverse complement strand
CGACGCAAAAGAACCCGTGAGTGCCGCCGGGCGCAACTCCTCGTTCAGACTGCCCGAGAAGACCACGTAAGCACCGCCGTGGTAACGCGACACAACGAGAAAGACGATCTTCCCATCAAAATTGACCACCGCGCGCGCAATTTCTGCGCCGTACTCGAGCTGCAATTTCCGCATCGACTCGGGTGATCCGTCGAATCCCGACAGATTTGCAAGCAGCACCACGGGTCGGTTCCCGCTGGCCGAGTTGAGGGCACGCGCGAGTTTCTTCGACGAGAGCGGAAACAGGGTGCCGCCCATCCACACGGAGGGGCCATCCGTGGGGCTGTAACCCTCTCGCGGGAGGCTGCGGCTCTCGATGCCGATCAGGCTGACGGGGATGCCGCCCAGATGCACATCCCAGACGATCGCATTTTCGGCGCCCTGCCAGTTCCGCCAGCGTTCCAGATGGCCGCCGTCCTGGTCGATCACGCCGGTCATCAACGCGCGCATCGAGAATGGCCGTTTGCGGTCGAAATTGGTATCGGGATCGAAGATCTCGCCCAACGTGCGGAAGTCGTGCCCCTCTTCGGGCTCACAGGGAAATTCCATGATCGAACGCGTGTCGGGATCGTTCGTCGCGAAGAGTCGTGGCGAGCTTTCACCCGGTGGAACGAACGTGAATCGGTAGTGGTCGTAGAGGATCCGGTAGGCGTCAGCGAGATTGTGCGCGTAGAACTGGGCCTCGCCGTTGGGTCCCATGATCCGTTCGTAGCCACCGATGGCGGTGTCGTCTTCCGCCGATACCGCTCCCGCCGCTTCCAGCGCAGCCCGCCCTGTGAGCAGCATCGAAGCCGATGCCGTCATGATCAGGGTGCCGCGGGTGTGCTGAAGCATCGTGGCCAGCGCATTGAAATAGCTCTGCGCGCCCACGTTCACACCCTGAACGATGATGTGAATGACGCCGCCCGACTGGGTGAAGGTGATGATCCGTCGCACGACCCTCGCTGTCGCGTCGAGATTTTCCGTGCCGCTGTCCATGGCGATCCGAGCACCACTCGAGACAGGCAACCATTCGAGTGGTAGCTTCAATTTCTCCGCCAGGTCGATCGCCGCGACAATCCGATCGCACTCTGGTGCTGCCAAAGCTCCCATTCCGATCGTGGGATCCGACAACAAGAGCACGCGTTTCATGCCTTCAGAAATTTTTTCTGTGGGCGTATCGATCACACCAAAAACCACGGAACTCACATTCGCCCCGTAGGGGCGACCCGCGACGCTCACCGCCGTAGGCGTCGCTGAACCCTCCTCGAGATCAAACTCCTCGAATTTTCCGGGAGGCAGGTCCAATTCACCCTCTTGATTCGCAACACCGTTGTTAGACGATCCACCCGTCAACAAACGAATGATCTCGTAGGGATAGACAAGCCGGCGGCGGCGGGCCTCCACCACCTTTCGCTCGTAGTCCCTGGCGGGCTCCAACGGAGCGAGGTGCGGTTGCCGCCAAGACAGTTCCATGTTGCTCCCGGTCGGGTCCGCGATGACGACCTCCAGTGGGCTCGCGACCTTCTCGGGATGGGCGCGATCGAGCACGTTCAACCGCGCGATCACCTTCTCGAGGCCGAGGTGTCGCGTGGCTGGCGCGAGGCGCCGCGACAGACGCGACGCAACCTGATCGTCAAGAAAAATCGCGGGTGAGGTAAAGATCGCAATGCGATTCCACTGCAATCTCCTGCTCGGGTCCCGCAGCCCGAGATGGTTTCGAAGGGTTCGGGTGGCGTCGAAGAAAACGCGCTCGAACGACGCCAGATGCAATGTCGCCTCGTGGCCATGTTCGGGAGAGCGACCTCGGAAGTCAGCAAGGACGAAGATTCGCTCGTCACCAGGGATCTCTCGCGACCGCAGATGAAAACAATAGATGTCGTCCGGGGAATCCAGGCGCTCACAATCAAAAGCCTCCAACCGGTGGAGATCGATGCGGTCAGCCGTCTCGGGGTGAAGGCCATTAAACCCCTTCATCTCCTCCCAACCCTGCGCGGTCTGCGAAAAGCTGAAATGCTCGGATCGCTCGGAATCGGCGAGCCGGGTCAGGGTGAGGCGGTCTGCCTTCAACTGCTCCGAAAGCGCCGGGGCGAGCACCTTGCGAAGGCCATCAAGATCTTCACCATTGTCAACAGCAACCAGCAGTTCGATCGCGTGAATTCGCTTGTCGGCACCCACGTCATCTGAAGCTCGAGAGAGCTGTTCCAGCACTGGAATGATCTGATCCGGCGCCGCAACGGCACCGAGCAGCACTCGGCCATCCTGCAGATCGAGTTGCTCGATGTGAGTCAACCCAACGACCGTGGAAGTATGGATCGGCGGATTGTTGGGCGCGTAGAAGCGACAGATGTGGGCCGCGACAGCGATCGAACGGCGAAGCGGATTTGAATCCAAGAGCCACCGACCGACGCGATCGAAAACGTTGTAGGGTGCATTCGCGAGGTGCACCAATACCGCTCTCGGGGGTTGGCTGGGCACGGATTCTGCTCCGGCAAGCCAGGTTTCCACTTCCTGGGTGGTCTGCTCTGCTTGGCGTTCCAGCTCGGGGCCCTCGAAGATCGTATAGCTGGCTTCGATCGCGCGATCCGCCAACGCGTCGGGCAGCAGTCCACGCATACCCGAAATGCAAGACAGGGATTTCTTGAGCTGCTCGTCGTCTCCAAGATGGACTCCCGATTCCGCGAGAGCGTGAACCCGTTTCAAGATCTCGAGCACCAGCCGCCGCCGTAAATCGGGAGAGAGTTGACTGGCCACCATTCGCAAGACTGCTCGCTTGAGGCTATCGGACTCCTTGAGGTCTTCGACTCCATAGTGAGTCAGTGCGCAACGCAGGATCACCAGGAAGGCTTCGGGCATCCCGGAGCCGTCGGTAGCCATTCTGCGCATGTAGGCTCGCAGGCGCGCGTGATTCGAAGGTCCAACGTCACTCGACACGGATGCGTGAGGCGCCCGAACGAAGAGCTGCTCGATATCCGCGAAGATCGCCAACTCGTGTCGAATCTCGGCAAGCTCGCTGCGGAGTTCAGCGGAAAGGCCTTCGGGAAGCGGACCTTCGAGCAACGCGACTAGACGCTCGCCGCGTCCGGGGTTGACGTCATAGCCCATCAGGATGCGACGGATCTCACCACGCGACGCTTCGATCGCAGCGCGTCGAGCAGTCGCGTCAGCGCGTTCGAGTGCTTGCAGATCCGGCACCTCACCCTCATCACCCTCCCCTTTCGAAAAGAAGAGGTCCAGGGGATCGGTATCAGAGGGGAGAGTGACCCGTTGCCGATAAGAGATGTCGAAAATGCCTCGCTTCTCGGCCTCGATGATCAAAAGCAGCTCGCCCGAACTCACCTGTTGGCCCATGCGAACGCAGACTTCCTTGACGACACCGCTCACTGGAGCTCGGAAGTCGATTTCGCTCTTCATCGCTTCGAGCAGACCGAGGGATTGGCCCGCCTCCACTCGATCGCCCGGTGCGACCTGCAAACCAATCACCACGGCAGGAGTGCCCGAGCGGACCTGGCCGGCGAGTTCGCTCGTAAAACGATACGGGTGCGCCTCGATTTCGATTCGCAGCCCGTGTTTCGAAACGTCGTGCAGAACGCGCAGGCTGCGGCCGCCCAGCTCGAGGATTGCCGAGTTATCGCGCTCATCGCTGAGCGTCGCGACCGCAACGCGACCATCGAGGTGAACCCGATACCGCCAGGCACCCACTGCGAACACTTCGAGTCGATAACTTTCGGATCCGGCCGTTAGATCGACCCGCTGTCCCGTCGAACGCGGAATCGACGTCGGAGACAGCGTGGCCGGGTCCGCATAGAATTTCTGCCTGGCTGCATCGCGAGAGCGCTGATAGGAGAGAATCGAAGCCGCAACCAATGCCTCGACCACGTAGTCGTCGGACCCCGCTCGAAGGTCGGGTGTGCGGTCCAGCCACTCCGTGTCGAAGTCGCCACGGCGGTACTCGGGAGTCTCGAGGATGTCGATCAGATAGCCTTTGTTGGTTGCTCCTCCAGCGACGACCAGCTCAAAATCCGTGAGCGCACAAACGAGCCGCGCGCGCGCCTCCTCGCGGGTTTCACCCGTGGCGATCAACTTCGCAATCAAGGAATCGAACTCCGCTGGAACCCTGCATCCGGCGGACACGCCGGAGTCAAGCCGCACTCGTGGTCCGAGTGCGGGATCGAACAAAGCGATTCGGCCAGGAGTCGGAAGAAAATCAGCTTGGGGGTCTTCTGCACATACGCGGGCTTCGATCGCAACCCGGGCCCCTGTATCGTGGCGACGAGGGAGCGATTCACCCCTTGCGATGCGAATCTGGAGTTGTACGAGATCAATCCCCGTCAACTCCTCGGTGATTCCGTGTTCGACCTGAAGGCGCGGGTTCACTTCGAGAAACGAATACTCCTCTCCGACACAGAGAAATTCCACGGTTCCGACACCGACGTAACCGACGTGTTCGACCAGGCGAATGGCTGCTTGCTCGAGTTCGGCGCATAGGTCGCGCGAAATATTCGGGGGCGGAGCTTCTTCGATCACCTTCTGGTATCTGCGCTGCACCGAACAATCGCGACATCCGAGAGACATCGCAGAGCCCTTCGCGTCGACTGCAATTTGAACTTCGATATGGCGGCCCCGCGGGAGCCTGCGTTCGATGAAGAGCCGGTCGTCTCCGAATACCGATTTTGCCTCTGCAGCCGCCGAACGAAACGCGTCTGCGAGCTCCGACTCCGACTCCACCATGCGGATTCCACGCCCACCGCCCCCGGCCGCAGCCTTGACGGCAACCGGGTAGCCGAGTTCTGCCGAACAGCGAGCCGCGGCCTCTACGTCCGCGACGACACTCCCGCTCCACGGAACGACCGGAATGCCCACACCTTCAGCAATTCGCTTCGCGTCGATCTTGTCACCGAGCGCTCGCATGACATCACCGGTGGGTCCCAGGAAACGGATCCCCTGATCGGTGACCCGATCCACAAAGTCGGGGTCTTCCGAGACGAATCCCCAACCCGGCCACACCGCGTCCGCGCCCATCTCGACGAGCAGCGCGATCAGCCGATCGTGATCGAGATAGGCCGCAATCGCACCGTCGGGCGCTTCGAGCCGAACCGCACGGTCCGCGTGACGGACGAAAGGCGCGTCGCGATCGACGTCGGTATAAATCGCGATCGCCTCGAGATCCGAATTCTCGAGTGCTCGTAGCGCCTTGACGGAGCGGATGCAGCGCATCGCCGCTTCCCCGCGATTGAGGATGGCGAGCCTGCGAATGGCGTTTCCGGCACTCATTGGAGTCGACTCTGCTGGGTGTTGGATCGAAGCGCGAAGCCCACGTACGCGCCATGATGCGAGAGGGAGAGCGCCATCGGCGCGGCTTCATCAGCCACGATCAGCTGCGGAATCCGGTTGCATTTCTCAATCCGCAGATCGGAAGTCGCAACGTCCAGCTCCGCGGCAATCGACGCGATCGCAAATCTGCGAACCGCCTGGCTCGGATCGCGAAGTTCAGCCGTCGTGAGCCGCCATGCGCCCGAAAGAGTGCCGGAGAAAGATTCATCCTGACTCACCACGGCGTGCACGCAGTCCCCAGCGATCCAAACCCGCACGGGCCAGCGGAGGATTCCGAGGCTGACCGATCCGCACAACGAGGGATCGAGGTTGACGATGAATCGCGCAGGAGAAAAGACGACCCCTGCATTTTCCCTACGCGCAGCCTTGTAGGCGGCCTCTTTTGCCGACCATAGTATCCAGCGCCGTTGCGCATCCGTATACTCAATCGAAAGCGCTTCGAACTCTTCAGGCACGAAGACCCGTCGATCAAAGCGCGAATGACACGCATCAAACGACGACTCGGGGTCGGATAGATCCACAACGTCATTTCCGATCATTAAAATACTCCTGCTCCATGTTCGCGAGGCGATGCGCGATCTGGCGCGCGATGTCCCGTGACGCGCGGAGCCCGCGGTAGTTCGTCTTTGGTTCGATGACCGACACGGATCCGCGAAAGCGCTCACCCCGGACAGGCATGTTGGAATAGCTGTCCTGGTGATCACCTCTCAGATACACACAGATCACCCTACAATGCGGAACGCTTCGATAGATCCGGCCAACTCCCGAGGCAGCGGAATCCGGCTCTACCCGACCGGTGCGACTCCGCCCGGCCTCCGGAAAGATCAAGACCACTTCATGGTTGGAAACGACATTCGACAGACAAGAAAGTACTTCTGTGACTTCCAGTCGATTTCCACCGCGCTCCACGGGAAGACATTTCATTGCGTAAATCACCATTCGCTTGAAACGTGTCGCCGCAAAAATGGAACGCTCCGGAATATTCCAGGGAAGCGTTCTGAAGTGCCTGAAATACCACCATGGCGATCCCAACGCCCACGCGATCACGAGAGAATCGATCATCGTGAGATGATTCGCGCAAATCATCAACGGGCCGTCTTGTTTGAGGCAAACCCTGCGGTACTCGCGCCGAAAACTGCGGAGATTATCGATGCGATAACGGAGCACGTAGCGCAACGCGATCTCAATTACGGAAACTGCCAGGGGCGACAGCAGGCGCGAGATTTCGCGCTGGAGCACCAACTTTCGGTGCACACCCGCCGGCAGTGGCGCTACGGGCCGCAGCGCCACTAGCCGATCTTCGCCTCAATCAGCTCGACCGCATTCCCGACGGTCTCGACCTTGTCGACATCGTCATCATCGATCTCGATATCGAAGGCATCCTCGAACTCGAGCACGACGTCCACGAGTCGAGCCGAGTTCACTTTGAGATCATCGAGAATATGAGTGGCCAGCGAGGCACCTTCGAGCGCCTCCTGGTTCTTCACGTAGGGTGTGAGAATCTTGACGACTCGATCAAAGACCTCGGTTTGATTCACTGAAAACCTCCTTTCGTCTCATCTTTGCAACGCTTTCAAGCGCTGAATGCTGTCGAGGCATCTACCTGGTCCGGCGCAGGATATCCCCGAGAGCGGCTATTCGTTCCACTTGCGAAATACCAGACATGCGTTGACGTCCCCGAAACCGAAGCCCGCCTTCACCACGACCTGAAGATCTGGGGTCTGCAAGGCGGTGTGCGGGATCGACGCCGCGTAGGGCTCGATCTCCGGGTGTACATCCTCGCAATTGATCGATGGATGCACGAAACCTCCTTGGAGCATGAGCACGCAGGCTACCGACTCGATTCCACCCGCAGCACCGAGAGCGTGGCCGATCATCGATTTCGTCGAAGTGATTGGAGGCAGATCGCTCGGGCTGCATCTGAGGGCTGCCGCCCAGGATTTGACCTCCTTGGGATCTGCACCCGTGGCCGTCAGATGTCCGTTGATCGCGTCCACTTCTTCCGGGGCAATCCGTGCGTCTGCAAGCGCTGCTTGAATGCAGCGCTTCACACCCTCGGGGTTCGGCGCCGTCATGCTGCCGCCTCCCCGGTGACCGCCGCAGCCAACGGCGGATCCGGCCACTTCTGCGAGGATCCGCGCTCCGCGTTCCTGCGCGCTTTCGAGGCTTTCCAACATCAGTATGCCCGCGCCAGCGCTCGGGACGAATCCAGCGGCCGTCGCGCTCATCGGTCTCGACGCGCGCTCCGGCGCATCGTTGAAGCGGCGAGAGAGAACCCGCATTGCGTCGAACCCTGCCCAGACGTAATGACTCGCCCCCTCGGCCCCCCCACACAACATCCGCTTGGCGAGTCCGCTGCGGATTCGCTCGACACCCATCGAGATCGCTTCACTTCCCGTGCTACAGGCACTGGAGTTCGTGGTTACCTGATTTCCCAATGCCAAAATGCCGGACAGACGAGCCGAGACTCCACTGGACATCACCTGCTCGACGACGACACTTCCCATACGACGAACCTTCTTGGCATCGGTCAACGGTACGACCGCGTTGGCAATCGTATCCATCCCGCCGATCCCAGTACCCAACACGGCACCGGTATCCCAATCCACGCGGTCGTCATCGGGATCGGGTCGCTCGAAACCAGCGTCCGTCCAGGCGTCTACGCCGGCGATCGCCCCGCAGCGGTGTCCAGAGTTCATGGCAAGCAGGAGGTCCGGGGAGAAATACGATTCCGCAAGCTCATCGATTCCCTGGGGAACACCAGCCACGTGCGATCCGAAGCCAGACTCGACCATCTGGTCGTGAACGCGAATTCCGGAGAGTCCCTTTCGGAGTGCAAGCCCGAAATCGTGAACACCATTGCCGTTCGGCGCCAACACACCCAGCCCTGTAATGACTACTCGCCTACTCATTTGACGATTCCCATCCCAGAAACGGTTCCCGAGCAAACGATCGTTCCATCATCGAGCTTCATCTCGGCACTTGAACGCAATTTTCGTCGACGAAAAAAGACCTTCTTCGCCGTGATGGTCACGCGATCACCCGGATTCACGATCCCGGCAAACTCGATGTTCGTGTCGGTGAACAGAGTCATCAGCTTCGCAATGTCTTCGTCACTTTCCCGAGCGTGCAAATAGATGCCCAATGCCACGATGCCCACCTGGGCGAGTGATTCGATCAGAACCACTCCGGGTGTGACGGGATTCCCGGGGAAGTGTCCCCGGTAGAAGTCGGCCTCGGGGCGAAACCGGTAGGTACCCACGATGTGATCGTCATCCAGCTCCAGGATGTCGTCGATGAAGCGAAAAGGATCCCGCTGCGGGATCAGATCAAGTACCTGTTTGGGCGTCAGACGGATGCCGCTCATCGCTCCATCTTCCCACCCCGCGAACGCTCGGACGGCATCGGATAATCGGAGTATGCGATATTTTGGAAGGTTCCGACCTTGGCTCGTTTGATCTCATAGATCGGCTCATCGTCGATAAATAGCGTCGCGTCTCCAATCACGAGCGTCGCGCCGGCGTGGGCGATCTTCGTGAAGCGGCGAACATCGATCTCGTATCGAACACAACGGTCATGCGGTCGGATCTGGCCCAAAAATTCGATCTCGCCGCAACCGAGGGCTCGACCCGATCCGAGACCACCACTCCACGCACAATAGAAACCCAATAATTGCCAAACGCCGTCGACCCCCAGACAGCCGGGCTGAACGGGGTCGCCGCGAAAATGGCATTGGAAGAACCAGTCATCGATCGCCACGTCGCGTTCCGCAACAATTCGACCCCGGGGACCCTCGCTTCTAATCTCGAGGATCCGATCCACCATCAACATGGGTGGAGCCGGGAGCTGCAGGTTGAACTCGGGCGGCGCGTCGTTGAAGAGATTCCCGTGCGCGACGGCGAGCAACTCCTCCTTCGAGAAGTTCTTCTGTTCCTGAAATTCCTCGTAGGTCACTGGATCTCTCCAAATCGAATCAGGTAGCTAGACCAGGTGAGGCCAGATCCCACTCCGACCACGGCCACGTCATCGCCATCGCGCCACTTGTCCCACTCCATGGAGACCACCGACGCGGAGCTGGCACTGGCGGTATTCCCGAACCACTCGACGTTGCTGAAGTGACGCTCGTCGGGGATCTTGCAGTACTTGCAGACCGACTCGAGCATGCGGTTATTTGCCTGATGACCGACGAAGTTGAATCTTCGTTCGGGGTCTTCGAATTCTTCCTGCAAGCGGACGAGCAGACGCGTCATCCGCTTGATGCCGAAAGTTTGAACCGTTCGCCCCTCCTGGTGAAAAAATCCGAACCGTGGGACGACGACTTTGTCGTTGCCCGCCGGGCTCGACGCCATGGTCGTTCCGTCGATGCGAGCCCGCGCTGGATGCCGCGTCGAAACCACGGCGGCGGCGGCGCCGTCGCCCCACAATACGGCGGCCGAGCGATCCGAATAATCGACGGCTTTTGTGAGGCAGTCCGTAGCAACGAGAAGGATGTAATCGGGGAGTTGATCGGGCTGCATTCTCGAGAGCAGGTAGAGCTGCACGTAGAAACTGGTGCACGCCGAATTCACATCGAAGGCTGGTACCTCGAGTTCCAGTGCCCGGGCGATGTTGCAGGACTCGGCCGGTGATGTCGTGTCCATCAATGAAGTTCCGCCAATCAGCATACCGACGTCGCTCTTCGCTATTCCGGCCCTTGAAATGGCGAGCTCTGCGGCCCTTCGACCCAATTCTGCGTTGCTGTAGAGAGCCGCTTCCATCGCGGCCTTCGGTTCAGCATTCCGGGTATCGCGGATGTATTCGAGCGGCAAAACGGTGCGCCGCGATCGGATGCCAACGCGGTCGATGATCCACTGGTCATTGGTTCCGATGTCCAGATCTTCGAGAAACTGGTTCGTGATCTCGTTCTCCGGATGAAAATGTCCGACGCTATGCAGAAATAGTGTCACCGAAGAACTCCGGAAATGTGCTCTCCGCCATCCACTCGAATCACCTCACCGTTGATCCAGGCGGCTTCGGCAGTAGAGAGCAGGCAGATCACGTTGGCAACATCGATGGGTGTGGTCAGCCGTCCGAAGGGATTGCGCTGACGCGCCTGGGCCTTGAGTTGGGCGCTGCCGGGAATCGCCTTTAACGCAGCGGTGTCGGTCACGCCAGCTTGGATCACATTCGATCGAATGCCATAGGGAGCGAATTCCACCGCCATCGAACGCGAGATCGACTCGAGCGCAACCTTGGCGGCCGCCACTGCCGCGTAACCCTTCCAGGCCAATTCGTTGCCCTCGCTGGTGAGTCCGAAAATACGCGCGTCCTCCGCAAAGAGACCGCGCTCCAGCAGGGTCTGCGCCCATCCGAGAACACTCGTTCCCATGCTGTAGATCGTTCGCTCCAGATCTTCATCGTCGATATAGGACCGATTGGAATAGATTGGGCGCTCGGCCAGCGTGTGGAGGCCGTCAGCACCCGCTTCGAAGAGCTCGTCAGCCGCCGCCTTCAATCGTTCGGCGCTGACGCCAAGTCGTTCCGCAAGATCAGTGAGCGTCGAAGATGGGGTCGGCTTCTCGGGTGCGATCAGTTTGAGGTTCCCAAACGCAATCGAGTGGAGCAGAACCCGTACCCTTCCGTCGGTGCCCATGGCGCCCGTCAACTCGGTCAGGATTTCGTCGCGCTTGCTGGGATCGAGCGCGTCCGTGTTGAAGGTGATCAGGGGAACGCCAGCGCCGCGAATCTTCTCGA
>Ga0209987_10002059_pt1 | contig 11086 bp, 11 predicted proteins | sample N074metaG_FD_182134 | JGI IMG/M metagenome (GOLD analysis project Ga0209987, IMG submission 182134) | Deep subsurface microbial communities from Kermadec Trench to uncover new lineages of life (NeLLi) - N074 metaG (SPAdes) (version 2) | ecosystem: Environmental > Aquatic > Marine > Ocean trench... | reverse complement strand
AGACAGCGGCCCCAGAGTCCGAAGTCAGGCTTTCCGGCAGCCGGCACCCCAGAGCGGGCGTGGCCCTCTGAGGGGCTTACAGGGGCGTTGGTGGTGCATGAAGGTCGGTTATGCACCGGTAAGCGGACCTGAACCCGGTAGCCGCTGAACGTCGGCCTTGTGCCATGAACCGACATAGCCCCCGTTTCTTGCTGGTTCCAATTGTGACTGACAGCTCAATGTCTGCCATCGAGTGGAGAGGCGACCTTCAAGAACGGAGAAGTACCTTCGATACCTGAGGGCTTCGACGTTGGCTTGGGCGATGCCAGCTATTCACGCTTCAGCCCCGAAACCGACGCTCACCTCGCGCTGGGAATACCTGCTCATTCATCGAGAGCCGACGTTCGGTTATCCCCGCACGCCATCGGCGGACGCTTAGCTGCTCATTTGGATTTGGCGGTCCGCCGCACCGATGACAGGCGCGGCGAGCCGTTCAGACGCCAATCTCGGTGACGAATTTGGTGCGCAGGAACGCCTCCAGCCCCTCAATGCCGCCTTCCGAGCCGTAGCCCGACTCGTTGACGCCGCCGAAGGGCGTTTCCGGCATGGCAACGAACGGATGGTTGACGCCGACGAGCCCGGCGTTCAGCTGTTCGCTCATCTTCTTGGCCGTGTCGCCGTTGGATGTGTAGACATAGGATGCGAGCCCGAAGGTGAGGCTGTTCGACTTCTCCAGGACCTCGTCCATGGTCTTGAACGGCTGCACCGGGGCGACCGGACCGAAGGGTTCTTCGGACATGATGCGCGCGTCGTCGGGCACGTCCTTCATGACCGTCGGCGACCAGAAATATCCACTGTTGCCGATGCGTTCGCCGCCGGTCGTGACCACGGCGCCCTTGTCACGGGCGTCCGAGACGAAGCCGTCCATCACCTCGAGCCGGCGGGCGGCGATCAGCGGCCCCATCTGGATGCCATCCTCCATCCCGTCGCCGACTTTGAGCGCGTTGGCGCGCTCGGTGAACCCGTCGACGAATTTGGAATACACGTTTTCCTGCACGAAAAACCGGGTCGGCGAGATGCAGACCTGTCCGGCATTGCGGAACTTGTTGTTGCCGATCGAGTCGAGCGTCTTCTCCAGATCGGAATCGTCGAAGACGATCACCGGAGAGTGCCCGCCCAGCTCCATGGTGCAGCGCTTCAGCGTGTCGGCGGCGAGTTTCTGCAGGTGCTTTCCAACGGGAACCGAGCCGGTGAAGGAAAGTTTGCGCGGGATGTAGGAACCGAGGATGTGCCGGCTCACCGTGTCCGGCACGCCGAAAACAATGTTGAGCACGCCTGCCGGCAGCCCGGCGTCCTGCAGGGCGCGGCCGATGGCGACGGCGGTGGCGGGGGTCTCCTCGCTCGGCTTGATGATGATCGAGCATCCGGCGCCCAGCGCGCCTGCCACCTTGCGCATCACGTTCACGGCGGGGAAGTTCCAGGCAACGAAGGCGCAGACGGGCCCCACGGGTTCCTTTATCATCATCTGCCTTGCGCCCGGAATGCGCGGCGGGATCAGCCTGCCATAGGCGCGCTTGCCCTCTTCGCCGTACCAACGCAACACGTCGATAGCGAAACCCAGCTCCATCTTCGCCTCGCCGACCGGCTTGCCCATCTCCAGGGTCAGGTTGCGGGCGATCGCATCGATGTTGTCCTCGAGGATGCGCGCCGCCTTCTCCATGACCGCCTGGCGCTTGATCGGCGGTGTCTTGCGCCAGACCGCGAAGCCATCGGCCGAGGCGTCCAACGCCATGTCCAGTTCCGCCGCCGAGGCGTGGGGGACATGGCCGATCACCTGCTCGGTGGCGGGATTGAGCACATCCTCGCCGCCGCCGTCGCCCTTGCGCCATTCGCCGCCGATCAGCAGTTCGAGATTTTCGTAAGCCATGGAAGTAGGTTCTCCAGTCAGATGTTCATCGAGCGCGACCTTAGCAGAAGCATGGCGCGCTTCATCGGGTTTCTCGTCCGGCGCTGCTTTTCGGCACTACAGCGCGCGGATCATGCGGATGGTCATTGGCTCGCCGTGACACCGCCGTCGACATAGACGATCTGCCCGGTGATGTAGCTGCCCGACGCCGCTGCAAGTGCAATCACCGGGCCGACGACCTCGATCGGGTCGCCAATGCGGCCAAGGGGGTTGCGCTTCAGAATGGTCTCGCTGAACTCCGCTCGCTCCAGATGCGGCCGGATGCGGTCCGAGCGGATGAATGTCGGCGCCACGCCGTTGACCGTGATATTGTGCGGCGCGAGTTCCATCGCGTGCTGTTTCACCAACATCGCAAGGCCACCCTTTGTCGCGCAATAAGCGGAGTAACCTCGGCCGCGGAGCGCGAGATGGGAACGCACAGAGAGGAGATGGATTTGCCGCCCGCCGTTCTTGGCCGCGATCTGGTGTCTGGCGACCGACTGCGCCAGGAACATTGCCGATTTGAGATTGGTCTCGTACATCAGATCGAAGGCATCGGGAGTGACCTCCAGGAGCGGCTGCTCACGCTGAATACCCACGCAGTTGACCAGAACGTCAATACCGCCGAAACGATCGACGACCGTGTCCGTCACCTCGGCGATCGCCGTTGTGTCGCGCGCATCGAGCAACAGGCCCTCGGCGATGTAGCCGGCGGCGCGGATGTTGCCCGCCAGCACCTCGGCCTTCTCGCCCGACGGACCGGCAATCGCGACTTTGGCCCCACGTTGAGCGAAACCCCAGGCAATAGCCTCACCCAGCGCGCCGTAACCGCCGGGCAGGAAAGCCCGCATGCCGTCAATGTCGAAGAGCCGCGCGAGAGCCGCCATATCCACATGCGGGGTCACCGTTTTGGTCGGGACCGCTGTCATCAGGTCACCTCCACCCCGGCGGCGGCGTAGACCGATTCCATCAACCGCAGTGTTTCCAGATTGTCGAGCCGGTCGGTCTCGAAGGGCGCACCGGTTCGCACACCTTCGACGAATTCGCGGATGGCGTGGTCGAAGCATTCCTGGTAGCGCGCCAGCAGATCAACCTCCTCGGCGGCCTCCTCCTGCCCGACCAGGAAAACGCGGTTGTAGTCCATCACCACGGTGCCGCGTGTTCCGATCACTTCCAACCGGTCGCCGTGCAGGGGTGGATAGCCCGGAGCGCAGATGCAGCCATCGGCGGTTGCGATCAGGCCGTTCTCGCCCTCCAGCAGGATCGAGGCGGTGTCTTCACCGGGCAGGTCCGGGTTCAGGCGGTTCAGCCGGGCGGCCACGACCTCGAGAGGCCCCAGCAGCAGCCGCAGCACGTCGAGATGGTGGATCATCGTCTCGAACACGAGATTGCGCTGGAAGGTCTTGAGATAGGGCTGGCGTTCGACCAGGAAAGGTATCTCCCCGTCGACGGAGACGAGCCCGGAGCCCCGCACAGCCATCGACGCGTGGCGCGGCGTTCCAATCCGGCCCTCGGCGATCCATTCGCGAACCTTCATGTAGTGCGGCCGGAAACGGTAGTTCTCGTGCACCATGAAGCGGACGCGATCGCCCACATAGTCGATGAGCTGTTCGGCCTCCGCCACTGTCCGCGTCATCGGTTTCTGGAGCATGACATGGACGCCGTGATCGGCCGCTAGACGGGTCATCGGGTCATGGGCATCGACCGACGCGGCAATGTCGACGAGATCGAAACCGCCGTCAGTGAAAAGTCTCTCCGGATCGGTGTAGGCCCGCTCGATCCCGAACTCCCGCGCCCGCGCCTCGGCCTTGTCGCGATCGATATCGCAGATCGCCACGATTTCGGCACCGGAGGCGGCCTCCCAGGCCCTCAGATGGAAGAGGCTGATCATCCCGGCGCCGACCAGCGCCGCGCGCAATTTTCCCTCAGCCATTTTCGCCTCCCCAGCGCCCATACCCGCAGAGCCAGACGCTTCCATCGGGGGAAACTGTCTTCAGAGAATGCACGACCCCCGCAGGGATGCGGACCAGATCGCCAGGCCCGGCCTCGACGGTTGCGTCGCCGACGCTGATCCGCAGCCGGCCCTCGGCAACGGTCACGTATTCATCATCGTCGTGGACGAAACCGTTCCATTCTTGTCCCGGACCGTCTCGGAAGACGCCGAAGCTGAAGCCTTCGGCTCGCCAACCTGCGCGGACCTCCGCCTGGTCGATCGGCGCAGGATATGCCCCTTTTTCCAATACGTTCTTCACGCCGCATCCTCCGTCAGAAGATTGCCCAGATAGGCTCGGGCCGGATCGAGGCCGATCAGCTCATCGAAGGAGGCGGCCTGGCTCAGCCGCCCGTTATGGACGAAGATGAAACGCTCGCAGATCTCCTCGAGGATCTCGAGATGGAACCGCTCGTTGGGGTGTATGCACAGAAAGACCAGCCGCCCCTCGCGCCGGAGCTTGCGGAAGAAGTCGAGCATGAAACCGATATAGCCGTCCTGGGTGTTGAACTGCGGCTCGTCGAACAGGTGGACGGCCGGATAGTCCGACTTCGCATGCTCCATCATGAAGGCTGGCCGATTGTTCCGGAAATGCCGGACCTGGTAGGACTGGTGGTAGTGGATCGCGAGGCGGTCACGCTCGGATGCGCGGATGTTGTGGATATTGCGGCCTTGCACCCGGACCTCGCCACGGGTCGGGCGGTTCGACCCGGTGATCAACTCGAACAGGGTTGTCTTGCCAGAGCCGTTCGGCCCCATCAGCCCAACGATGGCGGGGGCCTCGATGGTGAAGTCCGCCTCCAGCCGGAAGGTTGGTGTCCGGGTGATGAAGCCCCGGGTGTAAACCTTCTCCAGTCCCTTCACTTCCAGTATCGGCATGCTCATCTCTCAGATCCCGATCAGACGTGCGCGCAGAGCATCGTCGTGCAGAAGCTCCGCTGCAGGGCCCTCATGGATGATCCGGCCTCGATCCATCACATAGACCCGATCGGCGACGCCAAGTGCTGTCAGCGCGTTCTGCTCGACCACCAGGGCCGCGATTCCCTCGTTTTTCAGGCGCCGGATGATGCCCATCACGTCCTGCACGATCTTCGGCGCCAGCCCTTGCGAGGGTTCGTCGAACAGCACCAGCCCCGGCGAGCTCAGGAGCGCCCGGGAGATCGCGACCATCTGCATCTCGCCACCGGAGAGGTTTTCGCATTCCCGCGGCATCAGGTGTTCGAGCGCCGAGAAGATTTCGCACATCTCCTCCACGCTCCAGGCCCGAAAGCGCGAGCGCTTGATGGCGATTTGCAGGTTGCGGGCAACGGTCAGGGTCGGGAAGATGCGCCGGTCGTCGGGAACCCAGCCGATGCCGCGCCGGGCGATCTCGTGGGTCGGAAGGCGGGTCGCATCAACGCCATCGAACCAGATAGCCCCCTGGCGAGGTGGCGTCAGGCCCAGGATCGAGCGGATCATGGTGGTCTTGCCGGCGCCGTTCGGGCCGAGCAAGGCCACCACCTCCCCCTCGTTGATTTCCAGCGAGGCGCCAAAGAGGGCCTGCGTCTCACCGTAATAGGTGTGGATGTCGGAAACCCGGAGCATCACGCAAACTCCCCCAGGGCCGAGCGCTGCACCCATTTGTTCGCACCGAGTTCCGAGGGCGTGCCCTCGGCGATGACCTGGCCCCAGTGCATCACCGAGATCCGGTCGGCGAGATCGAACAGAAAGCTTATGTCGTGCTCGATCATCACGATCGTATATTTTTCGCGCAGGCGCCGGATCAGGCCGGCCAGCCGCCGTGTTGCCTCGGCGCCAAGACCCGAAGTCGGCTCGTCCAGGAACAGAATGCGCGGGCCTGCGGCCAAGGCGACGCCAATCTCGAGCGCGCGCCGGTCACCATAGGCCAGCCTGTCGCACGGCTCCCATGCATGGTCCAACAGACCGACCTGGTCGAGGATTCCCTCGGCGGCACCAATAAGTTCCGGGTCAGCAAACGCATTGCTGAACATATGCCGCCGCTGGGCACGGAATTCGGGTAGCGCGATCATGGCATTCTCGATCACGGTGAAATCGTTGAAGAGGTTCATGATCTGGAACGAACGCGAGATATTCAGGCGCGCGATCCGCTGCGGTGACAGGCCCGCAATCGACTGGCCCTCGAACCGGATATCGCCCCGGTCAGGGGCATACCGCCCGGTCAGGACGTGGAAACAGGTAGTTTTACCCGCTCCGTTTGGTCCCATGATGCCGTTGATCTGGCCCTGCTCGAACGAAAGGTTGATGTCCTCGAGCACCACCTGGGCGCCGAACCGTTTGTGGATATGGATCGCTTCGAAGAAGGCCATGCCGGTTACTCCTCCGCTGCGCCCTGCGGCGCGGAGTTTGAGGCCGGGCGCAGACGCTTGACGGCGAGATGAATGGCGCCGGCGAGCCCCTCCGGCCGGATCATCACCATGACGACGAACATCAGCCCGTACCAGAGCAGCCAGGTCTCGGTCATCGCGCCGAGCACATCGCGGGCGACGAAATAGAGCGCCACCCCAAGCACCGGCCCCCAGAAGCTGACCAGCCCGCCACCGATCAGGGTCATCATCACGATCAGGGCCGACTGATGCAGGCTCATTACGTCCGGAAAAGCGCCCTGCTGCGCCATTGCGAACAGCCCCCCGGCAAAACCCGAAATCGCGGTCGAGAGGACAAAGGCGGCAAGTTTGAAGCGCCAGACCTCGTAGCCAACGAACCGCGCCCGCATCTCGTTTTGCCGGATCGCCTGGAGAATGCGCCCGAACGGCGAATTGGTAATCCGCCACATCATTACGATCACCAGCATCAGAGCAGCGAAGACAAACCAGTAGAAGGCTGTGTTGCTGGAGAGATCGAAGGATACCAGCCCAAAATCGGCAGGCGGGCGGGGTATGTTCAAAAGACCGTCCTCGCCGCCCGTCAGGCCGTGCAGCTTGATCGAGCTGAACCAGAAGATCTGGCCGAAGGCGATGGTCATCAGCGCGAAATAGATGCCGCGGCGATGGCAGACAATCGCGCCGACAATCAACCCCGCCAGAGCCGAAGCGAGGATGGCAGCACCCAACCCGCCCCAAAGGCTGACAACGACGTTGTGCTGGAACAGGCCGAACGCATAGGCGCCGACACCGAAATAGGCGCCGTGGCCAAACGAGTGGAGCCCGGAATACCCGAACAGAAGGTTGAACCCGACCGCGTAGATGATCCAGATCACCACCTCGACACCGAGATACTGGTAGAGACCGACCGGCCCGAGCCAGAAAGGCGCCGTGCCCATGATCGCGGCAAAGGCGAGCATCTGCGGTGTGATCCAACTGCTGGCGCGGCCACGGGGAACATCTGCGAGCGAGATCATTGCAGCCCTCTCAGTTCTCGAGAACGCTCTTGCGGCCGAACAGACCGCGAGCGCGCAGGCCGACCACGACGATCAGCATGATATACATGGACATGAGCGACCAGGCCGAGGCATAGGCGCCGGTGATGCCGATCGTGAGACCCACCATCAGGCTGGAGAGCACCGCGCCCCAGAAGCTTCCAACGCCGCCGAGCACGATGATCAGGAAGGCCGGGATGACGACATCAACGCCGACATGCGGTCGTAGCCCCCAGATCGGCACCATCACGACGCCCGCGAGACCGGCCAGCCCGGCGCCGAGCCCGAAAACCAGCATTCGCAGCCGGTCCAGGTTGAAGCCGAGGGCGCGCACCATCTCGCTGTCATGGGCGCCGGCCTTGATGATCGCACCATAGGGGGTGCGCTCGAGGAAGAGCCAGACCCCGATCACGGCGGCAAACGCGAACGCCGCGGCGAAGAGTTTGTATTTCGAAAAGATGAGGCCACCGAGGAGAACCGCTCCGCTGATCGCCTGTGGCAATGGCAGGTTCTGCTCGGCCGAACCCCAGAATATCCGAATTGCCTCTTCCAGAACCAGCGCCGCGCCGAAGGTCAGCAGCAATCCGTAGAGCGGCGCCTTGTCGTAGGTGGGGCGCAGGCAAAGCTCCAGCCCCATTCCGACGACGCCGGCGAGGATCGGGCCGACGACCAACGCGACGGCATAGCGCGCGGCGATCGGCAGCCCGAGCCACCACTGACCGAGTGCCGTGTCGGCCGCCCAGTCCGGCGCGATGATCGAAAGGGCGAAATAAGCGCCGAGTGCGAACAGCGACCCGTGCGCCAGATTGATCATCTCCATCACGCCGACGATCAGCATGAAGCCGAGCGCGATCAACGCGAACAGGAGACCCAGCGTCAGGCCGTTGAAGATATGTGGTATCAGATCGACCATACCCTGCCCCGGCCCGTTACGCCGCCCTTTCCCAAACGCGGCCGGGCGAGGATCATCCGCGCCCGGACCGCAATCTGATCCTACATTTCGTAGGTCGGCGTGTCTGCGTAGGATTCGAGGTTGCAGGCTGCGGCCGCACCCTCGTCCTTCACCGACTCCGGATCTGACGAGGAGAGGATCTTGAACATGTCGTCCGAGTCGGACGAACCCGTGTTCGCAGTTGCCAGATAGATCGACTGCTGCACCTGGTGGGTATTCGGATCGATCCAGGCGTCGTGGTGCTGCATCCGGTCTGCGGCGGACATCCGCAGCCCCTCAAGCTGCTTGATGACGGCGATGTTGTTGGTCGTGCCTGCCCGTTCGACCGCGCTCAGCAATTCCCGCGTGGCCATGTAACCATTGTAGAACACGTTGCCCGGCACCTTCATGCGGGTCTCGGGATACATCGCCTGGTAACGCTGCACGAACTCCGCCACGCCCGGCAGGTCGAGTTGGTAGTACCAGGTGGTGCCGAAGACGCCGAAGAGGTTATCGAGCGGCAGGCCATAGACATCAGGCCAGTCCTGCTGATTGTTGATCCAGGCTGGGCTATCGCCCATTCCCAGCTGTGCAACCTGCTGGCGGAGCGCTTTCTGGTCGTCACCGCCAACCGCCGCCGCGACCACCTGTGGTTTGGCCTGCTGTATGGACAGCAGGGCCGACGAGAAGTCGCGTGTGCCCTGGGGCACGAGAATCTCGTCGATGATCTCGCCGCCAAAGGCTTCGACCAGCTTGCGCGTGGCGGCCGCGGTGTTGTGTCCCCAGACATAGTCGTTGGTGAGCAGCAGCCACTTCTTGCCAACCGCATCGATCGTGTTCTTCACCGCGGCCTTGGCGAAGTTGGCGCCATTGCCGTCCCAGACGAACTTGACCCGGTGGCAGTTCTTGCCCGACTCGGTCGGAGAGCTGGAGTTCGTGTTCAGATAAACCGTGCCGTATTTCTGGGCGACTTGGCTGATCGCGTTCGCCACACCGGAACTGACCGCGCCGATCAGGAAGGCGCACTCCTCGCGGCTGATCAGGCGCTCGGCGACCCGGCTGCCGGTCGCGGGGGTGGTCTCGGTATCGAGATGGATCGTTTCGACATTGCGCCCGAGGACGCCACCGCGTTCGTTGAACTCGGCGATCGCCATCGCCATGCCGCGCCGGTCGCTGGCCCCCGAGTTTGCGTATTGCCCGCTTGCGTCCGAGGTGATGCCGATCTTGATCGGCTTATCGGTCGCTGCCGCATAGACCCTGTTGTGCTGCCATGGCCCGAAGACCGTCGCCAAGCCGGCCGCGGCGCCCGTCGATTTAAGAAGCCCCCGGCGCGAGATCGTTGATTTAGTCATTGCCTTCCTCCCAGGTTTCCGATTGCAGTTTCACCCATTCGACATTCCCCCACCGGCGCTCGTCCCGCTCTTGAACGTGGAGAGAATGAAATTTCGTTCTTGCATTGAATGAAAATTCAATTAAGAATGCAAGAGGAATTCGAGCTACGCTGAAAAATAACCTTAAATCCTGGAAAATAAAAATTTCATTCTTGAATTTGAATGTTTTTTCAGCGCAAGACAGGAGCAAATGTAGGATGCTGATGCTCGGAGATGCACTCATGGCGGACAGACTGGAGACGTTTGACTCGCTCCGTGACCGAATCACGGCCCGCTATGACGATCTCAGCCCGCACCTGCAGCGACTGGCACGCATCGCGCTGGAAGATCCGAATTCTGTGGCGCTCGAGACGGTCGTCGCCATAGCCGCGCGAGTTGAGGTTCAACCATCGACGCTGATCCGGTTCGCCAAGGAATTCGGATACAGCGGGTTCTCCCAAATGCAGAAGATCTTCAAGTTCCGCCTAATCGAGGGCGGACCCAATTACCGCGAGCGCGTCTACGAGCAACATGCCAGGACGGCAGGCGATCATCCCGAGAGACCGGCTGAATTGCTCGAACAATGCGCCAACGCCTCGATTGCCTCACTGCAGAACCTCAAGTCGACGGTCGGCCGCGAGGAACTCGATCGCGCGGTCGAGTTCCTGGACCGTTCCGAACACGTGTATGTCGCGGGGCTCAGACGATCGCGACCGATCGCGACATACCTTTCCTATGGCCTGGTTCGACTCGAGCGCCGCTGCAGTATCCTCGACTTCGGTGGCGGAATGGCGGCACAGCAGGTGGCAAACATGCGACCCGGAGACGTTCTCGTCGCAATCGCGTTCGCCGAATACGCGGCGCCGGTGGTCGATGTCGTTCGGGAAGCGCATCTGCGCGGTGTAACGGTGCTGGCAATCACCGATACCTCATCCAGCCCGCTGGCACGCAATTCGACTGTTGCTTTCTATGTCGATGATGAAACGACTGAGCAGTTCAGGCCAATTGCCGGCGCAATCGGCCTTGTTCATACCTTCATCATCAGTTTGGGCTCTCAGTCGGGCAGCCGCGCCCGGCGCAGTTCTCCGAGGCGGTAGAGAACTTGCCCGCCCGGAATGTTGCTGGCGAGCGATCCGAAGTTCGAGAGTTGTATCGCGGTTGCCGGAGGTTCTTTCACGATCGCCACAAGAGGACCGCATTACTTCCCTTCGCGCGATGCCTGCTTTGCCGCCAAAGTACGCGCTCAGGGCAGAGCCGCCTTTGGGCGATGCCTGCTATTCGGTGATCACCCCGGGCAATGTCTGGTTTCGGATGATTTCGAGGCCAGAATTGGGAGGGCCGAAAAGGCCTAATCGATCCAAACCAAGAAACTCGCGATTCACGCTTTGGGTCAAACTGCGACCTTCGGCACCGCTTGGTTTCGCGTCCGGAATGCGACGGTGAACCGACATTCGGGCCGGAACGTCGGTTATGCGGCGTTGACCGGACCTAGAAT
>Ga0209987_10002058_pt1 | contig 11092 bp, 9 predicted proteins | sample N074metaG_FD_182134 | JGI IMG/M metagenome (GOLD analysis project Ga0209987, IMG submission 182134) | Deep subsurface microbial communities from Kermadec Trench to uncover new lineages of life (NeLLi) - N074 metaG (SPAdes) (version 2) | ecosystem: Environmental > Aquatic > Marine > Ocean trench... | reverse complement strand
TCAAGGCCGGGCATCCCCTTGCTGTCCCGGCTCAAGGCCGGGCATCCCCTTGCTGTCCCGGCTCAAGGCCGGGACGGTGCGGTTAATCATGGCCAACGCAAGTTGGTGTTACGCAATTTCCGCGGCGCCGACTGAACCCATTCGGCTCTAACTTATTGGTTTAACGCGATTTCCGAGTCGCAAAATGAACCCACTTTGCTGGATATCGCTCTAATCCAGCGTCCCGATCACTGATTCCAGGGTCGACTTCATCGCCGTGACGCTGAAGGGTTTCGGGATCACCCCGTCGATATGGGTGCGGTCCAACCCGTCGCAATAGACCGCACTGGTGGCGACGAACATCGGGACCGACTTCAGCACCGGATGCGCCCGGGTCGCAGCGGCGAGATCGAGGCCGCTCATGCCCGGCATGTTGAGATCCGAGATCACCGCGTCGAAACGCTGAGTCTTCATCTGCTCCAGCGCCGCATCGCCGCTGGCGGCCAGGGTGACCTGGACGATGCCGAGCCGCTTTAGGCACTGCCGGGCCATGCCGCGCATCGACTGCTGGTCGTCGACGACGAGGATTTTCAGGGAACGGGGGTCAGGCATTGCTTGCTCCAGCGGTTCATCCGGTGGTTTCGGGGGCGGCGCGGTCGGCGACGAACTGCACGAGCAGGCGCTCTGCCAGGCCGTCGATCTCCAGCTCCTCGGCGACCGCGCCAAGCTGCATCGCCGCCTTGGGCATGCCGTAGATCGTGCAGGACCTCTCCGCCTCGCCCATCGTGTGGGCGCCGGTGCCGCGCATCATCATCAGGCCCTTGGCGCCATCGCGGCCCATACCGGTCAGGATCACCCCGGTCGCCCGCTTGCCCAGCGCCGTCGCGACCGAGGCGAACAGCACATCGACCGACGGCCGGTGGCTGGCGACCGGAGCGTCGTCGCCGAGCCGGCAGATCAGGCGGTCGCCCGTGCGGGCGACGCGCAGGTGCCGGTTACCCGGCGCCATCCGGATCATGCCGCGGTGGAGAACCTCGCGGTCGGTGGCTTCGGCGACGTCGAGTCCGGTCGTCCGCGCCAGCCGTTCGGCGAAGCGGGTGGTAAAGCCCTGCGGCATGTGCTGGGCGATGACCATGGGCGGCGCGGTGCCGGGCATTTTCGCCAGCAGCCGGTTGATCGCCGTGACGCCGCCGGTCGAGGCGCCGATTGCGATCAGATTGCAGTACGGCAAGGCGCTGGCCGAAGGGTTGCCGGATGCTGCCGCGGCAGGTGCGGTGCCCTGCCTTGCAATCGGCGGCCGCCCGGCCGGGGCTGTCGTCGGCGCGAGGGCAAGCCCGGATACGGGCGGGGCGGGGCGGTCGAAACGGACCTTTGCCGCTTCTCGCACCTTGTAGCGGACGGTCGCGGCGAAGTCGTCCCAGCCGGCGCGGCCGCTGGGTTTGGCGACGAAGTCGACAGCGCCGATTTCCAGCGCGGTCAGGGTCGTCTCGGCGCCCGAAGTGGTGCTACCAGCGACCATGACCACCGGCATCGGGCGCAGCTTCATGATCCGGCGCAGGAATTCCAGCCCGCCCATGCTCGGCATCTCGACATCGAGGGTGACCACGTCCGGATCGGTCGCGCGGATCACCTCGCGCGCCACGTGGGGGTTGGCGGCGGTGCCGACCACGGTGATGTCCCCGGCCTCGGTCAGCGCCGATTGGAGCAGCTCGCGCATCAGCAGCGAGTCATCGACCACGACGACACGGACGGCCGCGCCGGCGACTGGGCGATCCATCGGGTGATCCAACGGGCGGTTCATCCGAACAGCTCGACGCCGCCGGAGGCCGGGGCGGCGTCGGCCCGGTCGCGTAGCCGGGCCTCCTCGCGGCGCACCCGGTCGTCGTCTCTGTGGTCGAGCGCCAGGACCAGCACCTTGTTGGCGGCGGGTTTGAAATACACCCGGCGGGCGCGCTCGCCGCCCAGATCGGTGGCGGTCACGGGGATGTCTTCGCGGCGCAGGTAGTCGATGGTGAATGCCTGGTTGCGCTCGCCGACCGGGTTGGCCGAGGAGAGCGCGATCACATTGGCGCCGCCGAACAGCTTGGCTTGCAGGCGCGACCGCACGCCGCCCAGTTTCAGGATCTCGTTGATCAGCATCTCCATGGCGTTGACTCCGTAACGGGTGGCATTGGCGGTCGTGCGCGCGGCGTTGCCGCCGTCGTCGGGCAGGAGGAAGTGGTTGAGCCCGCCGATTCCGGCCTCTGCGTCGCAGATGCAGGCCGAGACGCAGGAGCCGAGCAGGGTGCCGAGCACCAGATCGCCCCGCCGGGTCACGGTGAACCCGCCCGGCTGCACGGTGGTGACGAAGGCGTTCACCTTCGGCTCCCAATAGGCGTCGGAGGTGGCCCCGCGGATCGCCCCGGGGGTGGCCCTGTGGGTGGCCCCGAAGATGTCGCTGGCCGGCCTCATGCGCATTTCCGGAAGATCGTCCGCCCCTGGTTGACCAGTTGCGGATGGTTGCCGAGCATCGTCTCGGAATGGCCCAGATAGAGGGTGCCGCCGGGGTGCAGCAGGTCGACGAAACGCCTGACGATGGCCCGATTCGCCTCGGCGTTGAAATAGATCAGGACATTGCGGCAGAAGATCGCGTCGAAAGGGCCCTTCACCGGCCAGGGTTCGTGCAGGTTCAACTGGTTGAAGGTCACCAGCCCCCGGGCGCCGCTGGAGACCCGGACCTGGCCGTCACGCAGGGTCTCGAAATAACCCCGCCGGTATTCCGGCGGGCAGGCGTCGATCCGCCCGGCCGGGTAGGTCGCCGCCCGCGCCCGGGCCAGCGCCGCGGTGTCGAGATCGGTGGCCAGGATGCGCAGGTTGGCGCCGGGCCCGGCGAGGCCGGCCCGCAGCGCGGTGATGGCGATCGAATAGGGCTCCTCGCCGGTCGAGCAGGCGGCCGACCAGATGCGGCGCCGCCGTGTCGTGTCGGCTTCCCCCGGGAGCGGGGCGAGAACCTGCGCCATGTCCTCGAAGTGATGGCCCTCGCGGAAGAAGGCGGTCAGGTTGGTGGTGATGACATTGATCATCTCGCCGCTCTCGGCCTCGCCGGCCGGCGAGTCGAGATAGGCGAGATAGGCCCCGAATCCGTCGATCCCCAGCGCGCGCAGGCGTTTGCGCAGGCGGCTGATCACCAGCTGGCGCTTGTGCAGCGGCAGCACGATGCCGGTCAACGCCTGCACCCGATCGGCGAGCCGGGTGAATTCGCCGGTGCTCATCGCTGTTTTCTGACCGGTATTCTGGGCCGGTTGCCGGGCCGACTGGCCGGAAGCCTCCCAGGCATGTCGGGCGCTCGGGGCGGGCGCGGCCGGGCCGTCCGCCGCCTTTGGGTTGCGCTGCAGGTTCATATGCTCAGAACTCCGACCAATTGGAGCCCGCCGCCTGGCTCGACGGCGGGGTCAGGCTGGCGCAGCGGAACAGGTTGGTAACTCGGAACATGGTTATGATTTTCCAGGTTTTTACCGGGGAGGGCGCCTAAGCTGCGTTCGGGAACAGGCAATCCAGATCGAGCAGCGCGACCATGCTGTCGCCGGTGCTGACCAGGCCGCTGATGGTGGAGTCGTCCACCTTGGAGACGTTCGGGGGCAGGGGGCGGATCTGCCCGGCCCGGACCGTCAGGATGTCGGAGACCGCATCGACCAGGATGCCGACGCTCTGGCCCCCGATCGAGGCGATCACCACCACATGGTTGGGGGTCGGGTCGGTCAGTTCGCCGCCGAGCCGGACCCGCAGGTCGTGCACCGGGACGATGGCGCCGCGCAGGTTCAGCACGCCGCGGTTCCACTCCGGCTGATGCGGCAGCGGTGTCGCCGAGGTCCATTGCCGGATCTCGCCGACCGACATGATGTCGATCCCGAAAGACCGGTCGCCGACGGCGAAGGTCACATATTGCGCCACCTCGGCGCCAATCTCGGGGCCCATGTCGGCGCCCGCATCGGCGGGGCCGGCGGAAATCTCGCGGGGATCGCTCATTGCATATACTCCATTTAGGCGGCCTCCGGCCTGGTGAACTCCATCCTGGCGGCCGGGGCGCCGGTTTTCGCGAGCTGGTGCAGGGCCGGGACGTCGAGGATCAGCGCCGCGTGGCCGTCGCTGAGGATCGTCGCCCCGGAAATGCCCGGGACGCTGCGGTAATTGGTTTCGAGGCTTTTCAGCACCACCTGGCGCTGGCCGATCAGCTCGTCGACCAGCAGCCCGATGCGGTCATCGCCGTCGGTATCGACGACGACGACCATCTGCTCGCCGTCCTGCGAGCCCCCGACGCCCAGCGCGCTGCGCACCGACAGCAGCGGCAGGTACTCGTCGCGGCGCACCATCACCCGGGCGCCGCTGGGCAGGTGGCGTGGCGCGGCGTCGGCCAGGGTCAGCGACTCGACCACGGCACCGAGCGGGATGACGAAGCGCTGGCCGCCGACCACGATGGTCATGCCGTCCAGAACCGCCAGCGACAGCGGCAGGGAGATGGTGATGCGGGTGCCCTCGCGCGGGCGGTTCTCCAGCGCCACGCGGCCGCCCAGGGCGCTGATGTTGCGCTTGACCACATCCATGCCGACGCCGCGGCCGGAGACGTTGGAGACCGCCTCCGTGGTCGACAGGCCGGGGTGGAAGATGAGCTGGTCGATTTCCTCCGGCGTCAGGGCCGCGCCGGGCTCGACCACGCCGCGCTCGACCGCCTTGGCCAGCACCCGGTCGCGGTCGATGCCGCTTCCGTCGTCGGCGATGCTGATCAGTACCCGCTCGCCCCGGTGCTCGGCGCTGATCGAGATCGTGCCCTGGCGCGGTTTGCCGGCCTTGACGCGGTCGTCCGGCGCCTCGATGCCGTGGTCCATGGCGTTGCGCACCATGTGGATCAGCGGCTCGGCCAGTTCCTCGATCACCGTTGTGTCGATCTCGGTGTGCTCACCCGAAATCTCGACGCGGGCCTCCTTGCCGAGCTGCTGGGCGAGGTCGCGCACCAGCCTGGCCATACGCGAGAACACCGCCTTCACCGGCTGCGCCCGGATTGCCATGACGCTTTCCTGAAGCTCGCGGACCTGGCGCGACATGTCGTCGGTGGCGTGGCCGAGTTCGAGATTGGCGCCGCCCTGGTCGGCCAGGGTCTGGGCCATCGCCGCCTGGGCGATGACGATCTCGCCGACCATGTTGACCAGCCGGTCGACGCGCTCCAGGTCGACGCGCAAGGTCCGCGACGCCTTGTTTGGCGCGGGAGCGGCCGTTTCTCCGGTTGGGGCGGGCGCTGGCGGCGCCTTGGCCTCCGGTGCCGGGGCGGGCCCGGCCACACCGGGCTCGTTCGTGGCGGGCGGCGCCGTGGCGGCGGGGGCGGACAACGGCTCGCCGTCCGCATCGACGGGGGTAATCCCGATCTCGGCCGTGGCGCGGTAGATATCGAAGAAGCTGTCGACGGCATCGGGGTCGTTTTCGGTCTCCAGGCCGATTTCCCAGGCCAGCGGGCAGGTATCCGGGTCGAGGTCGGCCAGCGGCGGGATATTCCCCTCGACCTGCACCTGCACCGCGCCGATTCCGCGCAGCGCCTGGATCAGCCGCAGCGGATCGTGGCCGCTGGTCTGAAAATCAGGCCCCGGTGCGAAGTGGATGCGATAGGTTCGTTCCTCGGTCAGGTCGAACGCGTCCTCGGGTTCGGCTGCCTCCTCGGCAGACATCGCCGCCGGCGGCGGTTTCGCCGCATCCGGCCCGTTGCCGCTGAGCGCCGAGAGTTCCTCGATCATCGTCTCGGCGGCGGGCAGGGGGGCAACGTCGCCATTGCCGGCCCGCTCGACCAGATTGCAGAGCACGTCGCGGCCGCGGATCAGCACATCGCAAACCTCCGGCGAGGCGGCGAGGCGGTCGCTCCGGATCGCGTCCATCGTGGCCTCCAAGACATGGGCGAAGGCGACCAGTTCGCGGTAGCCGAAGGCGTCGGCGCCGCCTTTGATGGAATGCACCGCGCGGAAGGCGGCATGGATGATCTCCGGGTCGCCGGAGCCGTCGACCAGGGTGCCGAGGCGATCCTCCAGATCGTCGAGCAGCTCGTCGCATTCCTGGAAGAAAACGGCGGTATAGTCCTCGAAATCGCTCATCCTCGCGGCTCCCGGTCAGGCGAGTTGGTCGATCAGGCCGAGGATCTGGGCCTCGTTGAAGGGCTTGGTCAGCCAGCCGGTGGCGCCGATCTTGCGGGCGCGGAGCTTCAATTCGTCGGCGGTTTCGGTGGTCAGCAGCAGCAGGGGCACGTCGCGCCCGGCATCGTCGGCCCGCGCGGCCTCGATGAAGTCGAGCCCGTCCATCACCGGCATGTTGAGATCGGTGATGACGATATCGGGCCGGTACTGGCGCAGCGCGTCAAGCCCCTCGGCGCCGTCGCAGGCGGTAATAACCTCGTGGCCGGCGCTGGCCAGGCAGTTTGTCAGCATTTCACGCAGCGTCCGCGAATCGTCTACGGCAAGAATCCTCGTCATTCGGTGAACTCCATATTCATCAGCGACTCGAACAGGCCGAGATCGGCAAAGGCGTCGGTGAAGACGTCGGTCGGGGCGCGGATGATCACCGCGCCGCCCGCCTGCGCGGCGGTCTGCGCCAGGCTGATCAGGGCGACGACCGCGGCGCAGGACATGCGCGCCACGGCGTTCGCGTCGATCCGCAGCCGCGCGCCGGGGTCCAGCGCCCGGCCCGCGGCGGCGAGGTCGTGCGCGGCCGAGGCGCCGCAGCGTTCGGGCAGGGTGAAATCCACGATCGGGGCGTCATCCATGCTCTGCCTCCCCGGTCCCATCAGCAGTCACTTCAGCCGCCACCCCGGCGGCCAGCACCTCGGCCAGCGGTTCCAGGAACGCGCGCTGCGGCGGCTCGATCAGCTTGATCGCCTTGTTGCGCTTGAAGGTGCCGAGCCGCCCGCGGCCGACCGGGCGCACCTCGCCCGCGGCCTCCATCTCCAGCACCACGTCGTCCAGCGTCACGTCGTCGAGCGGGAACAGCCCGCCGACCTCCAGCCGCGCCAGTTCGGCCACATTCATCTGGCAGCGGTCGATCACGGCGGTGATCTTGACCCGGGTCCGGTTGACCACATTGCGCATGTGGCGGGTCCAGTTCTCCGACTCGCCCTGGGCGCGGATGATCCCGGAGTGGCGCAGCACGGTCTCGACCGGTTCGAGCGCGGACAGCGGCAGGGCGAGGTGGAACCCGCCACTGCGGGCATCGTCGCCGATGTCGAGATTGACCCGGAAGATCAGGTACTGGTGGTCGGGCAGGGTGTATTGCAGGCTCATCGGCATGTGCTCGATGCGGCCGATGCGGAACCGGCCGATGCCGACGCCATTGGCCAGCGACCGGATTTCCTCGTCGAAATGGGACAGCATCGAGCTGATTACGTCTTTGCACAGCGCTGCGTCGATGGCGGTGGGGGTGCGGGTCGGCAGGGTGCGCAAAATGTCCGGGTCGCCGCCGGCGAGGATGTCGACCACATGGTCGACAAGGGCCATGTCGAAGCCGATCACGGCGGTGTGGCCGCCCTCGAATTCGAGCAGCACGAACAGGCCCGGCATCGGCAGGGCGTCGATCAGGGTGTCGAGGCGGCCGACGCGGGAATGCTCGACAATCGCCTCGGTGGTGACGCGCAGGGCCGAGGTCGCGCCCTTCGCCGCGGCGTATTCCAGCTTCGCCGCCAGTTCGCTCTGGATCGGGAACGAGTAGCCACGGGTCTGGATCGCGCTGACCTTTTTCCTGAGGATGGCCCCCGCAGTCTGTGTCATCGAACCCTCGCTCCCACTTCGCGCCCCGATACCCGGGCCAGCGAGAGATAGCCCGGAAATCCTTAAGATGAGGTTGGGAAGCGGGCGCCGCCGGGATCCCGAAGCGCCGGAAATCGCGCCGGAAATCGCGGTGGTGTTTCGGTGGTGCTTTGGTGGTGTTTCGGTGGTGTTTCGGTGGTGTCGGATTCCGGCCCGGTTCCTTTCCGATTGCGGGGCGTGAATCGCCCCCCCGAATTCCAGCGCCGTCAGGGCGCGGTCCTGCCCGATCAGCCCATGCGCCGGGCCGACGCCAGGGGAAAAATGCGCGGCGATCGCTCACGCCCTGTGCTAGGCTCCCGCCGCGTCTCGAACGGGAATTTACGCAATGGACCTTGCCGACTGGCTCGCCTCTCACGGCCTCGGGGAATACGTTCCGGCATTCGTGGAGAACCGTATTGGCGCCGATTTACTGTCGGAGCTGACCGACCAGGACCTGCGCGATCTGGGCATCGCGGCGCTCGGCGACCGCAAGCGCCTGCTCGCCGCCATCGCCGGGCTGGGAGCGGCGGAGGCCGACCCTGCCGCTGCGTCACCGGGAGAGGGCGAGCGGCGTCAGGTCACCGTACTGTTCGCCGACATCGCCGATTTCACGGCGCTCTCCGGGCGGTTGGGCGCCGAGCCGACCCACGACATCCTCAACCGCTACTTCGAGGCCGCCGACCGCCTCGTCGAGGAATTCGGTGGCGCGATCGACAAGCATATCGGCGACAATGTCATGGCCGTCTTCGGCGCCCCGGTCGCCCATGACGACGACCCGGAGCGGGCGGTGCGCGCGGCGCTGGCGATCCATGAGGCGGCCGGAGCGATCGAGGTGCCGGGCGGCGGGACGCTGCGGCTCCATATCGGCATCGCCAGCGGCCAGGTGGTGGCCAGCGGCACCGGCAGCGACAGCCACCGGGAATACACCGTGACCGGCGCGGCGGTGAACCTCGCCGCGCGGCTGGAGGGGCTGGCGGGGCCCGGGCAGACGCTGGTGTCGGAGGCGGTGCAGCGCCGGACCTTCGGTCAGTTCACGGCCACCGGCCTGGGCCCGCAGGCGCTGAAGGGGATCGAGCGGCCGGTCTCGGTCTGGCGCATCGAGGGCACGGCCGAGGGTGCCGAGCACAAACGCGGCACGCCCTTCGTCGGCCGGCGCAGCGAACTGGGCCAGTTCCGGGCGATCCTGGCCGAGGTGGCCGGGACCGGGCAGGGCCGGACCATCGTGCTGCGTGGTGCGGCCGGGATCGGCAAGACCCGGCTGGCCGAGGAAGTGGCCCGGTCCGCGCGCGAGGCGGGTTTCGCGGTTCACCGCAGCCTGGTGCTGGATTTCGGCTCACGCAAGGGTCAGGGCGCGATCCCGGCGCTGGTCCGCAGCCTGCTCGGCCTGCCTCCTTCGACCGGCAAGGAGGAGCGCGCCCGCGCCGCCGATGCGGCCTTCGGCGCAGGCGCCTTCGGAGAAATCGACCGGGTGTTCCTGAACGACCTTCTGGACCTGCCGCAGCCGCTCGAGCTGCGCCGGCTCTACGATGCGATGGACGACGCCGCGCGCCGCGCCGGCCGGCGGGCGCTGGTCGCCGGGCTGGCCGTCTGGGCCAGCCGAGGCCGGCCGCAACTGATCCTGGTCGAGGACCTGCACTGGGCCGACGCCCAGACCCTGGACAACCTGGCCGCGGTGATGGCCATGGCGAGCGAGCATCCGGTGACGCTGCTGGCGACGACCCGGCCCGAGGGCGATCCGCTGGAGGGCGCCTGGCGTGCGGTCAGCCTCGACCAGCCGGTCACCATCATCAATCTCGGCGCGCTCAGGGCCAGCGAGGCGCGCGAGATGGCGATGGGCTTTGCCCGGGCCAACCGGGACCGGCTGGCGGAATGCCTGGAGCGCGCGGCCGGGAACCCGCTGTTCCTGGAACAACTGTTGCAGAACGTGGCGGAGAGCGCCTCGGGCCTGGTTCCGGGCTCGATCCAGAGCCTGGTGCTGGCGCGGATGGACCGGCTGGAGGCGCTCGACAAGCGGGCGTTGCAGGCGGCCTCGGTGTTCGGCCAGCAGTTTCCCCCGGCCGCACTCCGGCATCTGCTCGATGAACCCGGCTACGACTGTGCGGGCCTGCTGAGGCACCAGCTTATCCGGCCCGAGGGCGAGGATTTCCTGTTCGCCCATGCGCTGGTCCGCGACGGGGTTTACGAATCGATCCTGACGGCGCCCCGGACGCGGCTGCATTTGAAGGCAGCGGAGTGGTTCGAGGACAGCGACCCGGTGCTGCGGGCGGAACACCTGCGAATGGCGAAGGACCCGGGCGCGGCGATGGCCTATCTCGCCGCCGCGCGGTCGGAACTGGCGAAATACCGCAACCAGCAGGCCCTCGCCCTGCTGGCCAAGGGCAAGCCGCTGGCGGCGGAGCCCGCCGACCGGGTCGAACTGGCGCTGGCGCTGGGCGAGGCGCAGCACGATGTCGGCGCTCTGGCCGAGGCGCACACGGCTTTCGCGGAGGCGCTGGACGCGGCGGAGGACGATACCGCGCGCTGCCGTGCCTGGCTGGGACTGGCCGGGGTCAAGCGGATCACCGAGGATCTGGACGGCGCGCTGGCCGATCTCGATGCGGCGCAGGCGGTGGCGCGGCGGCTGGGCCTGACGGCCGAGCAGGCGCGCGCCCATTATCTCCGTGGCAACGTCCTGTTCCCGCGCGGCGACACCGACGGTTGTCTGCGCGAGCACGATCTGGCGCTCGAACTGGCGCGGCAGGCGGGATCGGCCGAACTGGAGGCCGCCGCCCTGGGCGGGCTGGCGGACGGCGATTACATGCGCGGCCGTTACCGCACCGCCTGCGAGCGGTTCACCGAATGCGTCGAGATCAGCCGGGCACACGGGTTCGGCCGGATCGAGGTTGCTAACCAGCCAATGATCGCGATCACCGCAATCTGGTGCGGCGAGTCGCAGCGAGCGCTGGATATTGCACTCGAGTCGATAGATGCGGCCCGGCAGGTCGGACACGGCAGGGCCGAGATGATCGCTCGGCACGGCGCCTGCCTGTGCTACCTGATGCGCGCGGAGTTCGACCTGAGCCGTCAACATATCGACACTGGAACTTCGCTCGCACGCCGGCTGGGCGCCCGGCGGTTCGAGGCGGAGGATTTAATGTTTTGTGCCGAACTGGATTATCTGGAGGGTGATCAAGCAGGGGCGCTGAAGGCCGCGCGCGCGGCGCTTGCGATCAGCCGCGAGACCGGGATGGGCTTCATGGGACCGGCGATCCTGGGTGTCCTATCCCTTGTCACCGAGGACGACGCCGAGCGGCACGCGGCCAGCGCCGAGGCCGAGGCGCTGC
>Ga0209987_10002056_pt1 | contig 11096 bp, 7 predicted proteins | sample N074metaG_FD_182134 | JGI IMG/M metagenome (GOLD analysis project Ga0209987, IMG submission 182134) | Deep subsurface microbial communities from Kermadec Trench to uncover new lineages of life (NeLLi) - N074 metaG (SPAdes) (version 2) | ecosystem: Environmental > Aquatic > Marine > Ocean trench... | reverse complement strand
AGGATTATAGATAAATCTAAATTAACTAAAGGGCAGGTTGGAATTTTATCGCAAGTGAAAATTAAAAATCTAAAAACCAAAAAATCTTTCGATTATCTTCTCGTTTCTCCTGAAGAGGCAGATTTCCAGGAAGGAAAAATTTCTGTAACATCTCCCGTTGGTAAAGGATTAATTGGTACAAAAGTCGGTGATAAAGTAAAAATAAAAGCACCTGCAGGTTTACTTGAATTTGAAATATTGAGTATAGAATAGCATTAAGCAGAAATCATAATACACTACCATATTATCCGATCTTCACGTTTCCCCAATTAATTGCCCGGCAATTTATTAAGTTAATATTTTAGAAATTACTTTTTTTAATAAGAAATGATTAAATCAACTGAGCAAAAAGTTGTAAAGTTTATTCTGACTAAAAAACTTATTGATGCCGGTGACAGTATTTTGGTAGCTCTAAGCGGTGGGGCGGATTCGGTATTTTTATTAGAATTTTTTCTTAAATATAAAAGAAGATTTAATATAGAAATAGCTGCTTTTCATCTTAACCATAATTTAAGAGGGAAAGATGCTAATATTGATGAGCAATTTTGTAAAAACCTTACAACACAAAAAAGAATTCAGTTCTTTTCAACTTCGAAAAACGTAAAGCTTTTTGCAAAGAGAAAACGAATGTCGCTTGAAGAAGCAGGCAGAGAATTAAGATATAGTGAGCTGAATAGGATTGCTAAAAAACATAATTATAAAAAAATTGCAACGGCACATAATGCAGATGATAATGCCGAAACTGTTTTGCTTAATTTAATAAAAGGTACAGGATTAAAAGGTTTGTCAGGCATTCCCGAAAGGAGAGAAAAAATTATCCGCCCGGTTCTTGTTCTTTCAAAGAAGGAAATCCTGGATTACCTTCATAATAAAAAAATAATTTACAGAACCGACAGTAGTAATGTTGAGAATAATTATCAGAGAAATTATTTGCGGAATAAAATAATACCTTTAATTAAAGATAAGCTTAATCCGCAATTTGATAATGCAGTATTCCGAACCTCTGAAATTATAAGAGGTTATACATCATTAATTGATGAACAAATTAATAACGCTGTTAAAAAAATAGTAACTTATAAGCAGCAAAAATTAATTATCAATTTGAAACATTTAAACGAAATTGATGTACGATTATACGGCGATGTATTAAGGAAAACTGTAAGAAAATATTTCAATGAAGATTTAGAAAGTAAAAACATATCGGATTTGATAAAGCTAATCAAAGCTCAAACCGGTAGGGAGATTATGTTTTCGAATAGAATTGTAGCTGTAAAAGAAAGAGATTCGATTATCATCTATTTAAAAAAGGGAGAGATGAAAAATGTTAAACAGGTTGAAATTAAGGTAGGTGAAGAAAAACAAGTTGAAGGTAAATCAATCTCAATAAGTACGATTAATCGCAATAAACTGAGTTTTCGTAATACAATCAATACGGAATATATCTCTGCAGATAATATTAATACCAGTTTCGTTTTACGCAGATGGAAAGATGGTGATCGTTTTTATCCGTTGGGAATGAAGAACTCAAAAAAACTTTCTGATTTTCTAACTGAACAAAAAGTAAGATCATCAGAGAAAAAAGAACAACTAGTATTATCAAATGCCGGAAAGATTGTTTGGGTTGTTGGTATAAGAATTGATGAACGCTATAAAATTTCGGTTGAAACCAAAAAAGTGTTGGAATTATGCCTGAATTGATGAAAGAACCAAAAGAAAAAGTAACTGTTGGTGATGAGGTTTTTGTCCCTTTACTAACAGAGGAGCAAATACAGAAAAGAATTGCAGAACTTGGCGAAGAAATTACAAAGGATTACGAAGGAAGCGTTCCGGTTTTTATCGGCGTCTTAAACGGGTCGTTCCTTTTTATGTCCGATTTAATTAAATGTGTTGAACTTGATTGCGAAATTGACTTTTTTAAGCTATCAAGTTACGGAGATGAAAAGCTCTCTTCCGGAAAAGTAACAATGCTAAAAGAGCTTAATTGTGATGTTGATGGAAGGGACATCATTATAGTTGAAGATATTGTGGATTCAGGGCTTTCAATCAAATATATAGAGGAATTATTTGAAAGAAAGAATCCGAAAAGTATGAAGGTAGTTTCGCTGTTAGTGAAGCCAGAGAGTCTTAAATATGATGTAAAAATTGATTATATTGGTTTTAATATTCCAAGTCAATTCGTTATTGGTTATGGGCTTGATTATGCTCAAAAATACAGGAACTTAAGATCAATTTATGTTTTGAGAGCAGAAACGAGCATAGAAAATCCTTTACAGATAAAGGAATGAATATTATGCGAATTTCCTAACTCGTCGGGACAAAAAACGAACAATTAAAAACAGATGAAACGGATTAATAACATAAGAATGAATTTGAACATGAAAAATTTTATGTCTGATAATAAAGATAAAAAACAAAATCCCCAGGATTCAAAAGGCAGTGGTCCTAATAAACCGGACGACAATTTTGATTGGACGAAAATTATTAGGATGGTTTTTGGGTGGGGAGCAGTTATAGTTGCTGCAGTTATTGTAATGCAGTTGGTTAGAACAGATCAGGTTAATTATGCAGAAATACCTTTTGATGCTTATGAAAGATTACTCGAACAACCGGATAAAATAAAAGAAGCAAAAATCACAAAATATGATATCAATGATTATTACTTTACTGCCGATCTAACATCCGAAACAACGATTACAATTAACGGAAAACCAAAAAAGGTTAATGCTATTTCGGTTTATATACCTGAGCCCATTATTAAAGATCAGGAAGTTATCTGGAAAGAAAAAGGAATAGTATATTCCTTCGAAAAAGAATCTAACGAATGGTTAAACATTATTATCGGTTTTCTCCCGTGGATTTTAATAATTGCCGTTTGGGTAATTATTATGAGAAGAATGCAGGGGCAGGGTGGTGGTTCGCGCGGCATTTTTTCATTCGGAAAAAGTAAAGCGAAATTAATAACCAAATCGGATCAGAAGGTTACCTTTAATGATGTAGCTGGAACTGATGAAGCAAAAGTTGAACTGCGGGAAGTAATTGAATTTTTAGAGGAACCTACTAAATTTCAAAAACTAGGTGGAAAAATTCCCAAAGGAGTTCTTCTTTTAGGACCTCCCGGAACGGGAAAAACATTACTCGCAAGAGCAGTAGCCGGTGAAGCCGGTGTTCCGTTCTACGCCATAAGTGGTGCCGATTTTGTGGAAATGTTTGTTGGTGTTGGTGCAAGCAGAGTAAGAGACCTTTTTGAGCAGGGCAAGAAAAATGCTCCCTGCATTATTTTTATAGATGAGATTGATGCAGTCGGAAGGCAGAGAGGTGCAGGTCTTGGCGGCGGTCACGATGAACGTGAACAAACTCTCAATCAGTTACTTGTTGAAATGGATGGATTTGAACAGAACAGCGGCGTAATAATTATTGCAGCTACAAACCGTCCCGATATTCTTGATCCCGCATTACTAAGACCCGGAAGATTTGACAGGCAGATAGTTGTTGACCGGCCGGATGTTAAGGGGCGTGAAGGTATTCTTAAGGTTCATACAAGAAATATTCCGTTGGGCGATGATATAAACCTTGAAGTGATTGCAAAAGGCACTCCTGGATTAGCCGGTGCAGACTTAGCCAATCTTGTTAACGAAGCTGCATTACTTGCTGCACGTAAAAATAAGAAAAAGGTTGAACGAATAGATATTGAAGAAGCCAAAGATAAGGTAATGATGGGACTAGAAAGAAAGAGTCTTATTATTTCCGAAGAAGAAAAGAAAACAACTGCTTATCACGAAATTGGTCATGTACTTGTGGCGAGGATGATTCCGGAAGCAGACCCGGTTCATAAAGTAACCATAATTCCGCGAGGCAGAGCACTTGGTGTTACAAGTTATCTTCCTATTGATGAAAAACATACTTACTCTAAAGAATATCTCGAAGCTATAATTACTTATGCTTTGGGCGGAAGAGCAGCAGAAAAAATTGTATTTAATCATTATACAACCGGTGCCGGTAATGATATTGAAAAAGCTACGGGTATTGCACGCAAAATGGTTTGTGAATGGGGAATGAGTGACAAGTTAGGACCATTGAGTTACGGTGCTAAAGAAGAAGAAATTTTTCTCGGTCGCGAAATTCAAAAACACAGAGATTATAGCGAAAAAACCGCTATCGAGATTGATGAAGAAATAAGTAAAATAGTGAAGATTGGTATGGAAAGAGCCGAGAAGATATTAAAAGATAATATGGGAATTCTACATAAATTATCAAAAGAATTGTTGGAGAGAGAGATACTTGACGGTCATGAAATTGACACAATAATTAAGGGTGAAGAATTACCGCCGATTCCGGAAAACGGAAAAGATGAAGCATCAACTAAGAGTGAAGAGAGTGCCGGGGAAGTACCCAAGCATGTAAAGGAAATGATTGAAAAGCGGAAAAATAAAGATACAACTCCTAAAGATGACTCCAACTGATCGCGGTACTATTGATTATAAAGATGAATTGGTTAGGAAACTGATTCATCTTTTTTCTTTATCAATTCCAATCATATATTATTTTATCCACAAATCAACTGCTGCTATAATATTGGGCAGCCTGGCAGCATTCGCCCTTACTCTCGATCTAGGCAGATATTTTTCGCCGCAAATAGGAAAAATATTTTATAAATTATTTGGTTTTTTATTAAGACACCATGAACTTGATAGCGATAAGAAAAACTTAAACGGTGCAACTTATGTTTTGCTTTCTGCTATTTTTGGTGTACTTGTCTTTCCTAAAGTAATTTTTATCACCGCATTCTCAATTCTTATTATCGGCGATACAATGGCTGCACTGGTAGGAAGAAAGTTCGGTAAACATAAATTCCTTCATAAAAGTTTTGAAGGAACTTTAGCTTTTTTAATTAGTTCAAGCATTGTTATATTATTTACTCCAAAAGTCGGATATTTTTACGAAGAATATATTATTGGTTTTATCGCTGCATTTGTTGGTGCAATAGTCGAAAATGTTTCTTCTAAATATGTTGATGATAATTTTTCAATTCCATTTGCAGTTGGTTTTACAATGTGGATAATTTATATAATATTTCTACCAAATCTTGAATTAACATTACCAGGCGTACCAGGTTAGATTATGAAATTTTCAATAAATATATTTACCGTTGTTGTAATTTTAGTAGTTGTCTACGGTTGCGATCCATCAAACAAGCCAGCAAAAGGTTTTGAAGATGAAATCTTTGTCGTGGCAGATTCATTAGAATATCTCGAATTTAAAGCGGCACTCGATTCCACTTTCGAAAGAATAATTTACACCCCCCAGCCGGAAAAAATATTCACACTTAAAAGAATTAATCCATCACAGATAAAAAAATATAAACGAAAAAAAAATATCATTATTGCTGCGCCTCTAAATTCAGGTTCAAAAACATCTGATTTTATTTCGGCAGTTGTAGACTCCTCCGTTGAAAAAAAAATGGCAGATGATCCGGATTTTATTGTTTATAAAAATGATCTCTGGGCAAAAAACCAATTTATTGCTGTTATTTCTGCCCCATCCATTGATAAACTGAATTCTAAAATTTTAGGGAATTCTGATAATCTTCTTTACGCATTTCAAAAAGTCTCTGATGAAAGATTATTCAACAGTTTATATAAAGCAAAATATGAACGAAAAGAAATTGAAGGTAAATTATTAAAAGATTACGGCTGGATAATTTATGTTCAGGTCGATTATCATCTTGCACTTGATAAACCTGAAGATAATTTTGTATGGTTAAGGCGCGCACCGGGCAGCGGGATGGAAAGATGGATTTTCATTCATTGGATTGATAACGCAACACCGGAATATTTAAATGAAGATTCTATTAAAGCAATAAGAAACAGAGTGACAAATAAATATTATTTAACAGCCGATAATAAAGGTTACGTTGTTATTGCTGAAGATTATTTTACTGTAAACGAAGTTAACTTTAACGGCAAGTATGCTTTATTCACGCAAGGTTTGTGGGATTTGAACATAAAAGGTATGGGTGGTCCGTTTGTTAACTATGTTTTTTATGATGAAGAAACTCAACGGCTTTATATGTTAGACGGCAGCGTGTACGCACCAAAGTACTATAAACGAAACCTCATTCAGCAAATGGATGTAACTTTGCAATCCTTTAGAACAGAGAAAGAACTTACGCAGGAAAGAAAAGAAGAACTGCTTGAAGCTTTGGAAGATTAGTCATCCGGCAAAACATTTTTTAAAGTGACTGGAATATTATAATCCGGCAGAAGTTTTTTAAGCTTTCGCATATAAACTTTTGCCCTTTCAACTTTTCCATGCTGCAATTCATAATTAACCCTGTTTAAAAGCATATAGCCGGTAAAATACTCTATCTTCTCAAGGTAATAGTTTTTTTTGTCGCTAAATCTTATTTGAAAATCAGGATCGGATGCAGGAACATACTCATCGCCTTTTACAACTTTAAATAGTAAATTATCCGGCACAAGTTTGTAACCTTGCGGTAATTTAAATTCGCCCCGCTGCATTTCATTTTGGTATAATTCCGGGGCAATATAAAAATCTCTTTCATCAATATTTGTTGCAACCAATCCGGTCATCAATCTTCTGTAAAGACTTTCAAGCAGGTTTGCGTTATAATTTTCACTTCTTTCAAAAGGCAGTAAAGCTGCTTTAAATTTTCTTATAAGATCATCCTGCTCTTCGAATAGAAATGGATAATTTCTGTCCAACTGATCAAAATACCAGGTGCGCCGAAGAAGTTCTTTATCAACTATAGCAACATCTTTATGGAAGTTTTCCACATACCTGAAATAATATGAGGGAGAAATAAAGTAATCCCATTGATAACTAAAAATTATACTTTCCTGCGAAACACTATTAAGAATGGTTCGCGTATAATCTTCATAAGTATAAATTCCGCTTTGGTCGGTTTTTTTAACATTCATTACAAATTGAGTTACTATAACCAAAACTATAATACCGAGCGGCAGAATTATTTTCTTCTTTTTGTTCATCTTAAAAAGTTTCAGCAATCCGAATACTGCGAAGTAAGCAAGAGAAATGTAAGCGAGTAAAAAGTATGTATCTATATCATGTATTTCATAATTGATTGAATAAGACACAGTGAATAAAAATGTAATGATGAGAAAAGCAAAAATTTTCCTCGCATAAAAAAATGATGCAATTAACCCGACAAAAGATAAAACCAGTGCAATTGAAAATTGCCCGGGCAGCGTTTCAACAAAATGAATGAGCTGCCGTTTTGCTGCTGCTGAAGAAGCGAATAGCCAAACCTGGTATTGTTTGCCTGTTATGTGTCTTATTAAATTTTCAAAGTCTGTTGGATTGCCCCAGTTTAAAATTGGGTTTTGCGCCGCTCTTACAGGAAGGTAAGAATAGATTAAAAATAAAATAGGAAAAAACACAGCAAGCATTAATAATATTTTATTAAATCCTGCTTTGCTGAATTTATTTTTCGTAAAAAATAAATAAGCGACTCCCGGAATTATTAGGAGTGTTGTCATGTGATTCGTAAAACCGAGTGCAAGAAATGCAGAAAAGATAAGCCACAACTTTAAGCCGGTCTTATCGTCCTCCTTTTCAACATATATAAATGCTTTAACAAGGTAAAGAATAATTATATTCATTAATAAAATATGAAGTGAATAAACTTCTACCGAGGTGCTTTGAAGCCAGTATGTTTCGCTGAATGCGAGAATTAATCCACCGGCAATTGCAATAATATATTTAATGGTTTCCGTTAGGTCCGCTTCTTGTTTCTGCTTTTGCTTATCGCCCTTCCTGCTTTTCTTTTTGTCCTTTTTTGTTTTTTCAATTTTAACCTTGGTCGGGGAGAATAAATTTAGATTATCAAGTAACAGCTTTGCAGTGTAAACAAACACGGCAATACCGGCGCTGCAAAACACAGCCGCAAGAAGATTGAGTTGATATATTTTTGTAAACGGTAATGGTATTAAAGAAAAAATGTAACCAATTATTGTGAACAGCGGGTAACCAGTTGGGTGTGCAATTCCTAAAGTTGCCTGCACCGCGGCTAACTCACCCGAATCTATCTGCACCACCGAAGGAGCTAAAGTAAAAAGGTAAATTATAAATACAAAAAAACCAGTTATTACATAAAAATATTTTTTTGCCAATTCCATTTACTTTTTTAACTGAAAATTTGTGAATAAATATTTCTTACTTTTGCTGAAAAGGATTTAATATCATCTTTAAATTGTGCCGGATTTTTATAACCCATTTTTTTAGAAAAACTGTTAAGTGTTTTATCTTCCAAAACAATTTTGGAAGTAGTATTGTTAAAAAATAATTGATTCAGCAGCTCAACACTTTTAAAAAAATTAAATGCATTTTTTAATACAATCTCTAAAGATTTATCATCTAAATAATCACTAATTAAATTTAACTGTTCTGTTGTTTTATTACCCAATGATTTATTAAACAAAACCGGGTTGCAAAGTAAAAAATACTGTAAAATAAATTCAATATCGATTAAACTTCCGCTACTTTTTTTAACATTAAAAATTTCTAATGAGGTTGCAATTATTTGCGATGAGATTTTTTTTCTCATTTCGTGCATTTCGCGTTTAATATTTTTTACATCATACCTTGATATGGATGATACCATTGCCCTTGTGAAATTCTCAAATAGTTTTTTATCTCCTGCAATGAAAGATATTTTTGTAAATGCCTGAAACTCCCACACGCGCGCACGGATCTTGAAATAATTTTTCGAATTTTCAATATCCCATACAAGCTGACTGCTTTTACCTTCCGGTCTTAACCTGCAGTCAATGGTGAATGGTTTTAATTCTTCCCTGAGTATAGTTAATATTTTTTGAAATTGTTTTTCGGCAGTAGGATACTTTTGCGAATTACGCACGATAAAAATTAAATCCAGATCTGAAAAGAAAGTTAATGACGATGATCCTAAACTGCCAGGAGCTGCAACAAAATAATCTTTATTCCATTTCATCTCTTTAGTTTGCTCTTCAAAAAGCGTTTTAATTTTTATATGAATTAAGTTGCTTAATATTTCCGATGCCTTTAACGGATCAAGAATATCAACAGTTATTTGCACCGATAAATAGAAAAGAATTGTTTTTATGTTGAAGAAGGATAATTCTCTAACAGGTATATTTGTAAATACTTTGCGGCTTAGTAAAAACTCCCTTAGCTCTTTATCTTCTGCAAAAATATTTATTGAGTATTGTGAAAGTTTACAGACTTTCATAACGAATTTAAAAAAAGTTTTATCAACTAATTCGTTATACCAAATAGAAGGGAAATCTGCTCCTTTAATTATTCGCACAAAGTTTGAAAGAGTTTTGTCAGGATAAATTGAATTCTTTAAATAATCATAAATATGGTTTTCAATTTTCGTAAAACTTTCAATTGATTTTGAATCAAACGTTCTTGTTCCGGTTATTCCCTTACCCTCTCTTAAATATTGAAAGTCATTCTTTGCTCTGATCTTGTCTTCAAAAACAATATCAGTTAATACAGCATTAACATCACTGTGAGTTTCATCTTCGCTTAAAATTGATTGATATATTTTTCGCACTTTATTCCTGTTATCATTAACCTGGTGCTTGAAATCCTTGCTGCTTTTAAATCCCAAAAAACAGCTCATCTTTTCCAGCAGCTCACCTTCTTCGGGTATAACATGGGTTTGTCTGTCATTCATCAACTGAAGATAATGTTCTATTTTTCTGTAGAAGATGTAAGCATCCGAAAATGTTTTTGCTTCAGTACTGTTTAATAATTTTACTTTCTCCAATTCCTCTATTGCCTGCAGCGTATTGCCATTGCGTATATCTTCAATTTTTCCACCGTTAAGCAATTGCAGCGCCTGAACTGAAAATTCAATATCTCTTATCCCTCCATAAATAAGTTTAATGTTGTCTTCATCTTTAATCCGTCTTTCAATGCTTGCTTTCATTTTTAATATTTGCTTCTTTGGTGCAATAGAATGAGAGGAAGGGTAAATGAAAGGTGTAAGGAAATCTTTAAACTTTTTATATAAGGACTTACTTCCACCAAGATAATTTACTTTGATGAGCATTTGTCTTTCCCAATCTTCACCTCTGCTTTCATAATAATTTAGATACTCCTGCAAACTTCTGCATAGCGGCGAGTTTCTGCCATCCGGTCGCAATCTAAAATCAATGCGATAAAGAAAACCGCCGGTAATTTCAGCAGAGGATTTTACGAAAAGTTGTGTTGCTTCAGTCAGCAGCTCGCTTAAATATTTCCTATTTCGAATTTTTCTTTCCTTATCATAAAAAAGGATCAGATCAATATCCGAGCTGTAGTTTAGTTCATCGCCGCCTAACTTACCAAGAGATGCAAGGCAGTATTTGCCGGGAGGGTTTTCTATTGCATACTTTTTAAGAATTTCTTTGTAGCAGATTGAAAACAATTTGCCGGTAAGATGAAGGGCAAGAATGGATAATTCTTCAGTGATATTTTTAATCGGAACTTTTAAATAAATATCCCGCAGCCCGATGCGAAGCAGTTCTTTTCTTTTTATTGTTTTTAGTGCATTTATTGGAGCACGAAATGTGGTTAGCAAAGAAAGAGTGGATTTAATTTCTTTCTTAAAATCAACTTTATTTAAGCTTGTATTTAATGTAGAAGGATTTACAATCCAGTAAAAGTATTCCGGATTGATGACAAGAATATCTGTTAAATAATTACTGTTAGCGGCTATTGAGATTAGGATTTCCACATAATGCGGATATCTGACACATTCCCTGATTAATAATACTTTATCATACATTCCATTAATAATTCTGAAAAGATTTGCCTCGGAAGAAGCAGTAAAATAAACTCTGTTAATCTCAGCTTCAAAAATATTAATCAGCTTCTCAAACTCATCGGATGAGAGTACACCGGCAGAAAGTCCTGCAAGTTTAACTTCGAATTCTTTAGATATTTTATTTAAACGCACGATATGAAATTAAAATGAATCATACAGAATAAATCTAATACTTAATGAATATAAATGGAAATTTTATAGCTTCCTTACTACAGTTAAAAAT
>Ga0209987_10002052_pt1 | contig 11101 bp, 8 predicted proteins | sample N074metaG_FD_182134 | JGI IMG/M metagenome (GOLD analysis project Ga0209987, IMG submission 182134) | Deep subsurface microbial communities from Kermadec Trench to uncover new lineages of life (NeLLi) - N074 metaG (SPAdes) (version 2) | ecosystem: Environmental > Aquatic > Marine > Ocean trench... | reverse complement strand
ATCGATCAGGTCGCCGCTTGAACAAGTCCCTGAACACCAGATTTGACCATAACTCCGAACAACAGGCCTATTATGATAGATAACATTTATGATAGAGAGCATTATAACCTACAGCCTTAATTCCAGTATTCTTACTCCTGTTAATGATAAGCGGCCATTATGAAGAACTGGATGAAAGCATTAAGTCTGCATTATCGATACATGAAAGAACAGTTTCCAGATAGGAATCTGATGTTGATCTTTGATATCGATGGTTGCATTAATGATATGCAATATCAGCTCTTCCGAGCATTGCGAACCTTTGACCAATTACAAGGCACCCATTTTTTTTACCGTTTAAAACCCGATGAAATCAAAATTCATGAGGATTTGTTGTCTTCATTCCTCGAAGAATATAAATTGTTACCTGAACAGAAAGATGCATTTCTCTCTTGGTACACGGGTTACCGTAAGTCTTCCCGGGTGAAATTGCGTCCTATGGAAGGAGTTATTGAAACCATTTGTTGGTTTCAGATGCAGCCCAAGACTGCGGTCGGGTTAAAAAATATTTGCTCTCAGGATATGCGGCAAAAAACTATTCAAGCTATTAAAAAATTTGGCAAAGACTATCGGTTAAAATTACCTAAAGAATTATTTTATTTCCCCAAGCATAGCGCCCCCGCTGAGTCAGCGGTTGAAAGTCTGGCCTATTTTCGGCAGCTTGGATATCATGTGATTTGTTTTGCCGATAGTGAAACGCAATCTCTCGACGCCATTGCCAACGAAAAAGATACCCGCGACGTTTTACTGCTCCATGCCGATACCGTTTATCGCTCGAAAGATACACCGATAACGGCTGCCGTTGAGAAAGGCAAGTCCTATGAATTGCGCGAACTGGTGCGTGAGAAGGATTTACCTCCATACATTGACTTGGTTTGGCACGGTATTAATGACCGGCAAAATATGCAGCAGTTCCTCGCTTCTCCCATTCAATGGGGCGAGGTGGATGTACAGACCGTGAGTGAAGATGGATCGGTATTGCTGCAACATGACACTCTGCTGACAGATGAGGCTTTATTGGTCGAAAAGATCGACTTACCATTGAATGAATTATTGGGTGAGTTTCAACAACATGACAAAAGAATAAAAATTGATTTTAAAGACAAGGGTAATGTATTACGCAAAACCATAAAGCAACTCAAAACACAAGGTTTTACGGATCAGCATATTTGGTTGAATGGTGACATAGATGTGCTCAAAGAAGAAGGATTTAAAATGCTGTTGGAAGCATTTCCCAATGCCATCATACAAACCCCCATTGATTTTATCTGCCCTTTGGTCTTCTCCCTACCAGATCAAGCCAAGAATATACTGACAATATTAGAAAGCTGGGGCATCAATCGCTTTTCCATCAGCTGGAAATTGGAGCGGTGTTCAGCGTTGTTGCAACAGCTCAAGAAATGGGGAATTGAGGTGAACATTTATAATGCGCCGATTTAGAACAGTTTCTTAAGGTGATGATTCTGTCTCCACGGTCTATCACTTCGAACTTTAATTTTCCAGAATGGAATTATTATGGCCGCGGTTCCGGCAAAAATGGTCTTCAATCGGATTATGTGGAGAAACAGGTAAAATTGGAATAGGGCGATGAGGGTGCAGTGACAACTATCTTGAAGCTGACAAGGTCTAGCTGAAATTGTCTGGTGCGTTACAAATGTTAAATCTGGTTTAAACATTGGCGAGTTTGAATAATGAATAGTCAAACGGAGAGTCCTCAACCCGAGGAAAAAAGCTCCATCGCTGTAGGAATTATTGGGGCTGGTCGAATTGGCAAGCTTCATGCCGAAAATATCATCCGGCATATCCCCCAAATCAGCCTCAAGGCGATCGCTGATATCAACCTCGATACAAGCTGGGTAAACACGTTACCAGTAGCCGTTACTGGCGATGAGGTCCAGTGCATTTTCAATGACCCCGCGATTGATGCGGTCTTAATCTGTTCGCCTGCCCCCTCTCATCCTTCACTTATCATTCAAGCAGCGCAGGCGGGCAAACATATTTTTTGTGAAAAACCCATTGCCCTTGACATAACCGCTATTCAACAAGCGTTGGCGGCGGTAGAACATGCACAGGTGATTCTCCAAGTTGGATTTAATCGCCGTTTCGATCCCAATTTCGCCAAGGTCAAGCGTGTCGTACAGGCCGGTGGCATTGGAGAGCTCCATATTATTCACATCACGTCAAGAGATCCAGAGCCGCCACCCCACGACTATATTGCCAGTTCGGGCGGCATTTTTCTCGATATGAGTATTCATGATTTCGACATGGCGCGATTTTTGGCGGGCAGTGAAATCACCGAAGTCTATGCCACCGGCGCAGCCTTAATTGACCCGACACTCACTCAACTGGGAGATGTAGATACGGCGGTAATTCAGTTAAGCTTTGCCAATGGCGCCCTGGGCGTTATCGACAACAGTCGCCAAGCGGTGTACGGATACGATCAGCGCGTGGAGGTGTTTGGCAGTCAAGGTAAAATGTTGGCGCAAAATGTCAGCGCAACACAAACAGAATTATCCACCGCGGATGCAGTGACCCGCGAGAAACCCATGGCCTTTTTCTTAGACCGCTACCAGGCATCCTATGTGGCAGAACTTCGAAGCTTTTGCCACGCTATTCGCCATAAGCAAGCCCCAGCAGTCGATGGGCGGGATGGATTAATAGCTGTGATTGTCGGTCATGCGGCAAAACAATCCTGTCAGAACCATCAGCCTATACGGATTAACTATGAGCATCCCGAGCAACACGGTATTTGATCGCGATAGACCCGTTGATGTGATCTGTATGGGTCGAGTAGCGGTCGATCTGTACGCCGAACAGATCGGGTCTACGCTGGCCGATGCGCAAACTTTTCGAAAATATTTGGGGGGCTGCGCCGGCAATATCGCCGTGGGGTCGACCCGCCTTGGACTGCGCTCGGCCATGTTATCCTGCATCGGGCAAGATGAAATGGGCGTGTTCGTTAAACAAACGCTGCAAAACGAGGGTGTGGTGACAGACTGTCTGCGGGCAACGCCAGAGCATTTGACCGGCTTGGTGGTGTTGGGGGTTGATCCACCCGAGCATTTCCCCTTGATATTTTATCGACAAAATTGCGCAGATATGCAATTGCAACCCAGTGATTGTGACAAGCAATTCTTTCAGCAAAGCAAAGCATTACTGGTAACCGGCACAGGGTTTTCTACCTCCGCAATGCGCGTCACCAGTCACTACGCCCTGGACTTGGCGAAGAGCACCCACACGGCGGTGATATTGGATATTGATTATCGGCCTGTGTTATGGGGATTGACAACAATCAGTGATGGCGAAAGCCGTTATCAGCTCGCCGAAGAGGTCTCCCAGCACTATCAACAGATTCTGCCCAAGTGTGATTTGATTGTCGGCACTGAAGAGGAAATTCTCATTGCAGGTGGCGCTGGCTCCTTGAGTCAGGCACTGGCAAATATCCATCGATCGGTCAGTGCGCCGGTCATCGTAAAGACCGGCGTCAAGGGATGTCAGATCTATCTCAAGGATAATCCCAAGCCACTCACCGCCGAGCCCTTTGCGGTAACGGTACTGAATGTACTGGGGGCCGGGGATGGGTTTATGAGTGGTTTTTTGCTTGGCTGGCTTAGGAATGCATCGTGGCAAAGCTGTATGCAAACGGCAAATGCTTGTGGTGCGATCGTGGTCTCACGGCATGGTTGCGCACCGGCGATGCCGAATAAGGAAGAATTAGACTATTTTTTACAGCATGCTGGCAGTCGACAAAATGGTCTCCAAGATCGGGGCATGGCGCTGCGACATCGCCGCTCAATCTTAGGCAGCGCCGCTGATCGTGAATTGTTTGTTTTAGCCTTTGATCACCGAGAACAATTGCAGAAAAGCTGTGTAGCCGCTGGTAAAAATCAAGCTGTCATCAAGACATTTAAGCAGCAAATATTTTCAGGCTTTCAACTGGCGCTACAACACTTCTCACAAAAACAAGAGGCACAAAAACAAGGTGGGCAGAGTCTTCAACTGGAAAAGAGTCTTCAACCCAAGGCAAATAGTCACTTAGCGATACTGGTTGACCCGAATTATGGAGCGGCCATATTAGGGTCGCACATTGACAAACGAATCACCGTTGGCGTGCCCATTGAGGAACCCCTTAGCCTGCCGGTACGCTGGCTGGGGGATAAACCGCTTTACCAGGAGATTTTACAACGCCCTGCGCCCTGGTTCGTGAAAGTGCTTTGGCAATATCATCCCAAACTCGATGAAGAGACTCGACGGCAACAACTATTGCGTTTAAAAGAACTGGCGGAGGTCTGTGACCAACTTGATCGACGGCTCATGCTGGAATTGATTATACCCAGCGAATATACCGATCACCGGTCGGCGACAAGTGACGCCATGAAGTCGGTCTATGAACAGGCGATCTATCCTTTTTGGTGGAAGCTCGCCGGTGACTTTTCTGCCGCCCATTGGCGCACCCTGGCAGATATCATGGAGGACAATGACCCCGATTCACGTATCATTTTATTGGGGGGGGAAGAGACCGAAATCGCCAGTTTCAGCCCCTTATTTACCACCGCGAAAGCTTCGGAAAAAGTCAGTGGTTTTGCCATTGGCCGGAGTATTTTTTGGCAACCTTGGCAGCGTTTTCTAAAGGATGAAATTGAGTTGAAAGAGATCCCCAATATTATTGCCAAGGATTTTCTGCAATGTATCCGCCTTTGGCAAGAGGCCTGATACTCTATAAGAAATACTGTAATAGACACTGAAAGAGGCATCCCATGTCGCCACTGTTGCTACATTCTCCAGGTTTTTCTTTTGGGCTGACAAGCATTACCACTATCGGTGAGGCAGCCGACGATACCGGAATTCACTTCGGTATTCTAAAGTTACGTGCTGGAGAGGAATGGATAGTCAATGATAGATTGGAATCCGCCATTTTATTGCTGCAAGGCAAAGTAATATTTCGTTGTAGTGGTAAACAATATAGTGCCGAGCGACAATCGATTTTTGACGAAGATCCCTATGCTGTTCATTTTGACGCCAACGAATCCGCAACGATTATCGCCACAACGGACTGTGAATTAGCGCTATCACAGGTAGCCAATGAACGGAGCTTTGAACCCCAATTTTTTGATCCCGAGAATCTGTTACTCAGCGAGCAACGCGGCAAGGGACTATTAGACAATACCGCCTATCGTATTGTTCGCACCATTTTTGACAAGAGAAATCGACCCGAGGCAAATTTAGTATTGGGAGAGGTGATTACCTTTCCAGGGCGTTGGTCCAGTTACCCTCCCCACCACCATCCGCAACCTGAAATTTATCATTATCGTTTTACCGAGCCGCAGGGGTTTGGCTATAGTGAAACCGGCGATAATCATAGTGACAACAGCGGCAATCAACAAGTAGTAAAAATACAACAGTACGATACCTTAAAAATTCTCTATGAACTCGATCACGCACAAGTCGCAGCACCAGGCTACGGTATGTTCTATATCTGGGTGATCCGTCATCTGGAAAATAATCCGTATACCGTCCCTGAATTCACTGAAGAACATGCCTGGGCCCAAACAGAGGATGCCAATGCGCGAGTCTGGCAGCCTTTGAAAGGCACGGAATAAAAGGGTATAACACCACTGGTTTAACAAAAGGGCCAATAGTGAAGGAGGAGCTTATGTCAACTGAACGCCTTACCATGGCACAAGCCTTACTGAAATTTCTCGCCAACCAGTGGATTGAAATCGACGGCGATTGCCAACGGTTTGTCAGTGGTATTGTCGGTATCTTCGGGCATGGTAATGTCACCGGCTTAGGTGAAGCCTTAGAGTATGGTGATTCAGGGTTAACCTTTATGCAAGGCCATAGCGAACAAGGCATGGTTCATATGGCGACGGCTTATGCCAAACAAAAAAATCGCTTGGCTATTTTTGCCTGTACTACATCTATCGGCCCTGGTGCAACCAATATGGTAACCGCTGCGGCAACGGCAACGGCTAATCGCATTCCGGTATTGTTGTTGCCAGGAGATATCTTCGCTTGTCGTCAACCTGACCCCGTATTACAGCAGATTGAAGACCCAAGCCATTACGCACTTTCGGCTAATGATTGTTTGCGCCCTGTCAGCCGTTACTGGGACCGTATTACTCGCCCTGAACAACTGATGACCGCTTGTTTAAATGCGTTTCGCGTGTTGACTGATCCTATTGACACGGGTGCTGTCACGCTTTGTTTGCCGCAAGATGTACAGACAGAAGCCTATGATTATCCCACCGAATTTTTTGAAAAACGCACCTGGTATCTGGACAGACGTAGTTTATCGGATCGCGCTGTTGAAGCGGCAGTCGTGGCCATTAAAGCTGCGAAGACTCCACTGATTATTGCCGGCGGTGGCGTACATTATTCTCTGGCCTGTGAGTGCTTATCGACTTTCGCTGATCAATTCAGCATTCCCGTAGCAATGACTCAAGCGGGGAAAAGCGCGCTGCCTTGGACCCACCGGATGAACGTTGGTGGTCTCGGTGTGACAGGCACTAAAGTGGCCAATCAACTCGCCGCGCAAGCGGATCTTATTATCGCTGTAGGCACCCGGCTGCAAGATTTCACCACAGCATCCAAATCGGCTTTCCAACATTCCGCGGTCAAGATTTTGCAACTAAATGTCAGTGCCTTTGACGGTTACAAAATGGGGGCCACTTTATTGCAGGCAGATGCCAAACTGGGATTACAGGCGATTCACAAGGGGCTAGAGAGTCTTCAACCCGTGGGAAAGAGTCTTCAACCTAGCGAAAAAAGTTACTCCACCGATGATCATTATCAACAACAGATTACTCGGTGGAGCCAAGAGTGGCAAAGGGAAGTGGATCGGCTTTACACCACCGGGATTAACGACGGCAACTCCCAAACCAACGTGTTAGGGGTGTTGAACGACTTTGTGTCTGAACGCGATGTGGTGGTCGCAGCTGCTGGTAGTTTGCCCGGCGATTTACACCGCTTATGGCGCTGCAAGACGCCCAAAGACTATCATCTGGAATACGCCTATTCTTGTATGGGGTATGAAGTGGCGGCGGGACTGGGCGTCAAAATAGCTCATCCCCATGGCGAGGTATACGTACTTGTCGGTGATGGCAGCTATTTGATGTTACATTCAGAATTGTTCACCAGTATCCAGGAGGGGGTAAAAATTACCATTATTCTGATGAACAATCAGGGTTACCAATGCATTAAGAGCTTGCAACAATCCCAAGGTAGCCGAGGATTTGGCAATGAATTTCGCTATCGTGATAAGGTCACGCAACGTTTGGACGGTGAAACCCTGCGTATTGATTTCGTGCAATATGCCCGCGCTCTGGGAGCGAACGCGATGCTGGCCAGAGATGTCACTGAGTTCAAACAGGCGCTAGTGGATGCCAAACAATCACCCATATCCACACTCATAGAAATCCACGTCAACGCCAACTCCATGTCTGCAGGTTATGAATCCTGGTGGCGCGTTGCGATAGCGGAAGTGTCCACCGCTGACGAGGTGAAGCAGGCTTATCGGGCAATAGAAAACCACATAAAACATGTAAAACCCTATTAGGCGAACGCTGATTGCAAAGTATGGTTAAAAAGTATGATGTCGAAGCAAGTAAAAATTGGTATTTCACCCATCGGCTGGAGCAACGATGATTTACACCAATTGGGTGGTGATATACCGTTCCAGCAATGCATAGAGGAAATGCACAGGGCCGGTTACGCAGGTTGTGAAATAGGGCACAAGTTTCCCCGCAGTCCCGATGACCTTAGACGGGCGATCGAACCACTAAATTTACAAATCGCCAGTGCCTGGTTTAGCTGTCGCTTTACCGAGGAGGGACTTTATCAGGAGACTGTATCTGCCTTTGCAGACCATTTGCAGTTTTTAAAAGCGATGGGGGCTAAGCTGGTGGTAGTGTGCGAAACGGGGCAAAGTATTTATACCGATCAGCATTGTCCGGTGACCGGCAACCATAAACCCACGCTGACTCAACAGCAATGGCGCACGCTAATTGACGGACTACACGACATAGGTGAAATGGCGCGTGAGCAAGGCTTGTGTATTGCTTACCATCACCATATGGGCACGGCTATTCAAACCTTCGAAGAAATCACCCAATTGATGGCAAGCACCCTGCCTGAACTGGTTTCTTTGGTAGTTGACACCGGGCACCTGGTTTACGCGGGCGCTGAACCGGCGCGTTTAATTTGCCAACAAGGACTACGTGTTAAACATGTGCATTTAAAGGATATTCGCATGGACATTTTACCGCAGGTCAAACAACAGGAGCTGAGTTTTTTGGACAGCGTCATCGCGGGCGTATTTACCGTACCCGGTGATGGGGGTATCGACTTTTCCCCGGTTTTTGAAGCCTTGGCCCGATTAGATTACCAGGGCTGGTTAATCGTCGAAGCCGAGCAGGACCCTGCCCAGGCGAATCCACTTGAGTATGCCCGGAAGGGATATCAATTTATTCAAACCATGCTGGAGAACGTTGATATCCAGACAAGTTCCGCTGTTAATCAAAGGTAATTTTTTTACAGAGTATAGGTAGCATTAACACCCCTTCCTTCCATAATCTGCTAGAGACAACTGGCCGCTGGCAATAGTAGATCGCGGTAAAGGTCCGCCACCAGTTACTATAAATAAGCTAATCGCTCTCACATTTACTATAAATTATACGCAATTATGGTATCGATGGGCCGGAATATGCAATCGCTAGTGTAGTGCGGTGAATAAACTATTCATATATAGTACAATCCAGTATCAGACGGTTACAGGATTAGACATACTATGGGCGCACCGGTACCAATTGTTTTATCTCGAAAAGAGCGGACAGAATACGAGAGATTGTGTCGCAGTGGCAAGACCTCGGTGCGACTCAAGGAGCGACTCAGTATCGTGCTGCTAGCCGACACAGGCCTGACTAACGGTGAGATATCAGAGCGTCTGCCCATAAGCGCGCATAAAGTGGGTCGATGGCGAAACCGGTTTGTCGAGAAGGGCTTGGCGGGCATTGAAAAGAACCTACCAAGGGGAGGAAACCACGGCGGCAAAAATAGCAAGGAGCAGGCACGCATCCGGCGGAAAATTATTGCTAAAACGGTAAATGAAAAACCTCAAAACGCCACGCATTGGAGCACAAGAACACTGGCGGTCGAATTAGGTACGAGCGATACATTCGTGGCAAAAGTCTGGCGTGAATGCGGGTTCAAGCCGCATCTGATCAGTCAGTTCAAAATCAGCAATGACCCACAGTTTGCGGAGAAGTTGGAAGATGTTGTGGGGCTTTATCTCGATCCACCGGAGAATGCGGTTGTATTTTGTGTCGATGAGAAAAGCTCCATACAGGCACTGGATCGCACCCAACCGGGATTGCCGCTGAAGAAAGGGCGGGCGGCGACAATGACACATGACTACAAGCGCCATGGCACAAGCACATTATTTGCTGCGCTCAATGTATTCTCTGGTGAGGTAATTGGTGAGTGCAAACAAAGGCACAGGCATCAGGAATTTCTAAGTTTTTTGAAAACGGTGCACAAGCAAACGCCAGAAGGTAAAGAGCTGCATGTCATTGTGGACAACTACTCTACGCACAAGCATCAAAAAGTGAAAAACTGGTTGAAACGCAACAAGCGTGTCACGCTGCACTTTATACCGACCAGTTCTTCCTGGCTAAATCTTGTGGAGCGATTTTTCGGTTTGATAACGGACAAGCAGATACGTCGAGGTGTTTTCAGTTCGGTAGCGGACCTGGAGGAAAAGATTATGCAGTTTATTGCCGCTCACAATGAGAATCCCAAACCGTTTGTGTGGACAAAATCGGTTGCGGAGATCCTGGTGAAAACAAACCGGGCACGGTTGGCGCTACACAAATGAACGGTTTATTCACCGCACTACACTAGGTAGGCACCTGGTTGGGGCTGAACATTATCGGAATCTCAGGAGAAGTGCGCTCAATGAATGGTCATTGGTAGTGGCCTGATGATGAACAGCCAATTTTATCGATCAGACTAAGTTAATTTGTCAGTACTTGTGATTGCACACGTCGGTTGCAATCTCGGCCTTTTTAGCGCGCCGCCGCACTTTGATGGAGTAGCTTTTCATCGAGGCGAGGGCTCAAATTATGAAAACTTGAGCATCCATCATTCCCGACGGTCAAAAAACAGGGATTTGAGGTGCCCCACAGATTGTGGTGCTCTCCTAATACGGCGTCTATCGTTTAATTGAGCTCACTGGGATCTATGACAACTCCTAGAGAGCGCTTGTCAATAATATTCCCCTGCTTAGTGTCCTTGTGGCGGAAGGTTACCTTCTTGCCGATATCGATACCCAGCTCCTTGTCGTCAGACAAATAGCTATATTCTTTGCCCTCGATGGTCAAGGTATGGATGTAGTAGGGCTTCATGCCCAGCCACTCTGTGTGAGGGCCGTCGGTTGACTTCGCCTCCAAAATTCCGCGTCCAATATTCTTGGGCGCCTTATAACCGCGTCGGCCACCCTTAAAACCCGCCATAAATGCCTCGCAATCTGTACTGACAATATGCAGACACAGTTTACACCAACGCAGCGTACCGGTGTGGGCTGGTGCATATGTATTCTGAATCCAGCGCTAGATGGAGAGCACCGAAATGTGTGGGGTACTTTGAATCATCGAATCTATCCTGGTTGGAAATTTCTAGTGATTACGGACGGCTACACGAAGACCACGATCAAACTACGAATGGTTGCCCCACACATTTCGGTGCACCCCTAACTTTCCGGCTATAAACCCCACCACAGAGTAGGATGGTCTGTGGTGTAGTTGGGCTGTAACTGGAAGACAGATAACGGGTTTTGCCTGAGGCGAGCAGGGCGGTGACGGCAACCGAGCCTATGCTGAATCTGGTTGGGGGCAATACCGAACTGGGTGGGAGTAAGTTGAAGAATGGTAAGGGGAAATCGAAACCGAACTGCGAACTGGGGCCGAGCCGGGCTTTGTTGTGCCGTCGGCTTTCTAGAAACTGCCTCAAATTTCACGGGCAGATATATTGCAGGGTTTGGAAAAAAGTATGGGGTAGTACCCCG
>Ga0209987_10002051_pt1 | contig 11107 bp, 13 predicted proteins | sample N074metaG_FD_182134 | JGI IMG/M metagenome (GOLD analysis project Ga0209987, IMG submission 182134) | Deep subsurface microbial communities from Kermadec Trench to uncover new lineages of life (NeLLi) - N074 metaG (SPAdes) (version 2) | ecosystem: Environmental > Aquatic > Marine > Ocean trench... | reverse complement strand
TGATAGTAACGAATCCAGTCCTTTTAATGTTTTGCTTTCTACTGGTACGCCGACCACGGGTAAAGGTGTCAGGCTTGCGACCATTCCAGGCAGATGAGCAGCACCTCCAGCACCAGCGATGATGACACGGAGGCCTCTTTTATGCGCTTTCAGGGCATATTCTGTCATATCAAGAGGAGTACGATGTGCGGATACAATACGTGTTTCGTAAGGAATTTTGAATTTTTCACATATATCAGCTGCGGCCTGCATCGTCGGCCAATCTGAATCACTGCCCATAATAATTCCTACCAGAGCTTGTTTATTCCTCATTTTTTGACTCCAAAATATAGTATATCTGCCGCAGCTTGTGCTGTCTCTTCTGCCGCAGCTAAAGTTTCTCCCAATGCGGTCACATGTCCCATCTTACGACCTGGCATACTCAGTTCTTTACCATAAATGTGGATGTGTACACCTGACATAGCCAATGCTTTATCAAATCCTGCAGGTTGGCCACTACCATGAGCCTGGCCAAGTAAATTGATCATCACGGCGGCAGGCTTGACCATTTTAGTAGAGCCCAACGGCCAGCCAAGAATTGCACGAATGTGGTTTTCAAATTGGGAACATTCACATGCTTCTATCGTGTAATGCCCTGAGTTATGCACTCTGGGGGCAAGCTCGTTAATGATTATCTCATCATCTTTTGTCAGGAACATTTCAACGCCGAAACTGCCAATGGCGCCGATCGCAATTACAGCACGTTGGGCGATATCAATTGCGTCTTCAGTGACTGAATCAGAAACAGATGCAGGTGCGCGAACAATGTGGCAGATATGATTTTTCTGGACAGATTCAACAAGTGGGTAGGTAGCGACTTCACCGTTGCGACTTGTGGTGATAATGATCGCAAGTTCTGAAATGAAGGGACAAAATGCTTCGGCATAAAGTGTTTTGTTATCACCATCCAGTTTGTCCCAGGCTGCATCAATCTCATTTTCATTATTAACTGTCGCGTTACCTTTACCGTCATAACCATTTCTGCGTGTCTTGATGACAAGAGGCCAGTTAAATTCTTTTGCAACCTCAATAATCTCTCCATGTGATTCAATTGCTCTGAAAGGACACAAAGGTAGTCCAGCTTCCTGTAATGTTTGTTTCTGGATATATTTATCCTGTACCAAGCCGATACTTTTCGCTGTAGGAAATAATGTATGTCCAGCCTTTTCTAATTCTGCAAGACTGTTGGCATCTACAAATTCATTCTCAAGGGTGATGACATCTGCATGTTCTGCTAGTTTCAGCAGATCATCAGGATTGTCCCAGTCGCCGATAAATGTTTTACCCGCTAGATTCATGGCTGGGCCTTCTGGTTTTCGTTCAAGAATATGGATATCACAGCCAAATTCCAATGCGGCCAGCGCGGTCATCTTGGCTAATTGCCCGCCTCCAACAATACCGATGCGTTTACCCGTCTTATTTTCTATTTCTTCACTCATTATTTTTAATTCTTTGAGATCCGCATGTTGGCGATCTGACCCTAATTGAAAAAGGGCGTTATGATAACTAATTATGCGCTTTTGGGGGGAGTTTATTTTTGGTTTTTATGGCCTGCGGGAAATTATTCTGGCTCCACCTGACTGTCTCGGAATGAGCCAATTCGATATGTAGCTATCTGCAATGGCTAATTTGTGGTGTCAATATTCGTCAAGATTTGGTGAGCGGTAAGTTGCATTGGCATTCGCACCAGCGAAAAAATCTCTACAGGCATTGCTGGATCGTCTGAGGATAATTTTTATTACAGAATTATAGTTATGGAAAAGCCGGGATTGTGTGGTCTTCACCATAATCTTCAGCTTCAGGAAAATGTTGATGAATAATGCTTCTGATTTCGTCAACTCTGTCTTTGGCAACATCGACCATTAGCAAAATATGTCCTTCTTCTATTGATTTCTGGAATCTTTTAAGCTTAATATTTGGTGTGCTGCTTCCGATAAAAAGACCGGTTGTCAAACTACCATAGATACCACCAACAAGGAAAAGAACCAAGACTATGCCTACTTCCAGTTGCATGCCGATAAAGTCTTGCAGCAAGTAGATGACCAGTCCCATAATGGCACCACCGATTGCACCGGCAAACATACCGACTTGAAATCCATGAATAATATCTGATTTCTGTACTTGTGACGCCTCTGGTAAATCATGAAGATCGATTCCACGTTTTGCAAGAAAATGCATCTTTTGCTCACTGATACGAGCAAGCAAAAGATCATCCTCAACTTTTCTGGAAATCTCGACATCAGGCAGGATGAAATATAGTCTGCGATTCATAGCACACCTCCAGTGGGTCAGAAGGGGAAATACAGATAATCTGGTTTCCTCATGCTCAGTTAATATAAGTATAGAACATGAGCTGCTGTTCACCATCCCATTAACTTTAAAATAAAAATCCAGAAATGCTCATTACGATGAATATTTAGTTGAATGATGACTTTGTGAGCCTTGAAAATGACGATTTCGCCCATATTTAAGCTATAGGATATTTGATAAATATACCCTAACTACTTGACGGGTAACATAAATAGGAACATTATTGCGCTCCAATGAAAACGAACTATATGACAAAGCAGAGCTTTATTTGGCGCCACACACCACTGTGTGGTGTTTGTGCACCTGTGTGTCATGGGATTTCGTTAATGTAAAAGCTTAGAACTTTAAGAAGAATTCCTAAAAGGCTGCAGGTGATTTCACCGGCGGCCTTTTTTTTTGGCCATGGACGGTCTTATGCCGTAAAGGACAGGAAGTCTGAGAACGGCTTCACCCAAAACAAACAGGAGGCTTGCATTGTAAAAATAGAGAAATAGTAATGAAATATCTAATTGCCAATCTAATTGTAGGGTTACTCATGATCTCACAGCCCGTATTTGCTGGAAATGCTGATTACACCAACAGACATAACACAGTTAACGCCTGTGAATTGTTCGCTAAAAACGCCTATCAGGCAGCGAATAATTTCAGCGAAGGTGTTGTGCTTAATGATATTTTGGGGTTGATAGATGCTTCGCCTGTTGCAGATGGTAAGAAGCATCGCGCCTTCCAGGCAATTCAGTTCGTCTGGAAAAATCAGCTGGATAACCCTGTAATGGCCTACACATTGGCGATGGGAATCTGTTTAGAACCTAAAAAAGCAATGGCACCGCTTGATGAACCATGGATCACTTCTCCACGGACAAGCAAGGAGTATTTCTAATGACGATAATTTTGCTGAAACTACGATTGCTCGGTATCTGTTCCTGACTCGATACTACCCACGTCCGTGTAGGTGTCGTAGTTATGGGGTTACCGAGTGATCACAGATGGGTGGTGTAGATATAAGGAATCATGTTTTAGTTAATCAATATTTTTGATGCCACATCTGCATCTGGAGTATTCATTTTGCTTAGTAGTAAGGTAATCGACTTCTTATTCTTTGTTGTTGTTTGTACTTCTTTAATAATAGGTGATGTCTGTTTTTTTAATTTTTTGTTGGCTTTGGTAGATGTCGCCAATTTTAATTTAAGTGCATAAATATGTTCCAGGTAATTACTACGCTCAGGTTCTAACGTTCTCTGATGATCCAAATCAAATGCTTCAACTCTATCTGGATAGGAGAGAGCGTTTTGATCAATAAGTTGCTTGTTGTGAGTCCAGAACCAGGCACATAGAGCACTGATGTGAATGACCACGATCGTCGCAGTTATAGTAATTGTGATTGATTGAGTCACTGATTTTGTATAACCCGTACATGGGATTTTGGACAATGGCTTACTTCAGGTCAATGATTATACAAATCAGGGAAGCAGTTTTGGTCTATTTGTCGGCGGAAGTACGACAGCTTATTTAGAAAATGGTCATTTCCTGAGTAATGAATGCTTCAAGTTGTAAGGAACCATCTCCTTCGAAATTGATGAACTTTAAACCATACATTACATCCTTATTTTCAGTCTCAGGTAAAGGATTAGAATAAGAAATCTTGCACAGCGCATTTATCCTCACCTCCATTTCATATAATTTAAGGCAGAAAGTAATATCCAGTAATGGTGCATTTTCTTCAGTAAAATCTTCATTGTCGGGGTTTATTTTCTTTAATGATTCACCATCGGCACGAATTTGAAGCCCATCAGGTGAAATATCATGAATTCTGGCATCAAGTTGGTGTATTTTATAGAGGATGTTCACTGGAGAATCGAGGGTTATCCTCGGATATTCCCGTTTTTCTTCATACTGTTCTTGTGACTTTGACTTATCCATGCCTTGTACCCGTATAGTCGTTAGTTATTACGATTTGATATATAGACCTTGTGTTATTTATTTCAAGGAATTGGTTCACATGTTGGGTAAAAACATAGGCCTTTGTGAATCAGGTCTCAATATTTTAGGGTCAATTTATCAGCGATAGTGCCGAACCGACTTGCAACTATCGTGTGAAAATATGTCTATACTCAATATAGAAATAGTTTAATTCTTAAACATGGTGTTTTATGTCTTCTAGATACAGAATGATTTCCTTATCTATCCTGGTATTAGGATGCCTTGGGAGCCAAAATATCCTGGCAAGAACCATCTACCAATGGACAGATGAAGCAGGTAACATTAATTATAGTGATGTGCCGCCGAGTGAGTCAATGACAACTGAAACGCGTGAAATCAGTATCAACCTACGTGACCCAGACAATGTTGATTTTGAAAAATATTCAATTATAAATCAGCTTGAGCAAATGGCAGCCTGGCGCAGACAGCTAGCAGAGGAACGTCTTGCCGAGAAAATGCTATATCTTGAAGAGAAGCGTTTGGCTCATGAAATAGAACTGCAGCTGGAAATAAGCAAACGTAATGAAGCCATAGCTGCTGATGAATATGCCTCTAGAAGCTACTATTACGCACCGTATCAGTTTCAGCATTATCAAAGGCATGGAATCAATATACATCCGCATCAGATTCATCAACAACCCACAAGTACCCCATCACGCAGAAACAGGAACATCATTCAAAGGAAGTACGGCCCAGTTCATTTATAAATTACTACATTTCTTCCACATATAAGGTAATAGATCTCGATCCGTTATCGTTCACTATTCCCCCAGTTGATTTTTTAGATTTTTGGTGTACTAATGTAGCGAGAATAATTGTTAATTCGCACAGGAAATAAATTTGTGAATGATCAGTCTCACTCCGTGGAGTTGCAAAGCGGTTATAAAATGCACTGGTATCGAGTTGAGAGCGTACTTGGTCAGGGTGCATTTGGAATAACCTATCTTGCGCACGATGTAAACCTCGATCGTCAGGTCGCTATCAAGGAGTACCTGCCAGAACAGTTTTCTGTTCGCAACAGTGATCTGACTGTCCGGCCGACCTCCGATGCACATAAAGAAGATTTTGAATGGGGCCTGAAGCGCTTCATTAGTGAAGCAAAAATTCTTACTAAATTTGAACATCCAAATCTTGTTCGGGTCTTCAACGTATTTGAAATGAATGGCACAGCATATATGGTCATGAATTACGAAGTAGGTAAAAGTTTACAGCAAATATTAAAAAATAGAAAAACCCTAAACGAATCAGAAATCATAAAGATGCTCAGTCCACTGCTAAGTGGCCTCGAAGCTATGCATGAAAAAGGATTTGTACATCGGGACATTAAACCAGGAAATATTTTTATTCGTCGTAATGGTAGCCCGGTGTTACTGGATTTTGGTTCGGCTCGTCAAACGCGCGCTGAACGTGGGAAAGAATTGAGCGAAGAACAACAGACAGTGACGACACTAGTATCACCTGGTTATGCACCAATTGAACAGTATGGCAGTAACAGTAAACGGCAGGGACCATGGACAGACATCTATGGACTGGGTGCGACTTTATATAAAACAGTGACAGGAAAAATGCCGTTGTCTGCTGTTGACCGAAGCGAGACGATAATACATGACAAGAAAGATTGCTATTTACCTGTATCCAATATTGCGAAAGATCGTTATACAGCACAGTTTCTAGCGGCGATTGATCATGCCATGGCATTTAAAGCCGACGAACGTCCACAGAATGTTGTTGAATGGCGTGTTGAGTTTGGCATTCAGGAAGACGATATTCCAACGATGCCTGTCCCCGATATTCAGGCCATCTCTAGTGAGGCGGCTACGGTCAAACTGGATCAAACACAAGATGCTGTCACAATTAAAATTGATAGTGAGGCGGGAGAAAAAACAGAAAAAATTGATCTCACTGAGAAAAATGGCAGTTCCAAGCCTGTTTTTCTTCAAACTAAATGGTTGGCAAGTACTGCAATAATTGTTGTTTTAATTACGTCCGGAATCATTAAATTATCAAATGGAAAACAATCTGCCATAGAGGAAGAGGATGAAATTACACCTATTGTTCAAGCATTGCCTGAAGCTGAACAACCTGTAGTTGAAGAAGTGCCTGAACCGGAAGAAATTGCCACACTAACTTTAGAAGAACAAGCAAAGGTAGAAGAATTGCTAGCACTGGCCAAAGAAGATATCGCCGGGCTTCGCCTTACCAGTCCAAATAACAATAATGCCTTAAATAAATATCTATCGATATTAATGATCGATGAAGGTAACACGAAAGCAATCGAAGGAATTCAGTCGATTTCAGATAAATACATTGCTCTCGCATATGGCGCCATGAAATCTAACAACTTGGTAAAAGCTGATTCGTATATAGAAAAGGCAAAAACTATTTATTCTGAATCAAACAAAGTTGCACCAGCACGCATCGCGTTACAAGAAAAATATGCAGAACAGAAAACAATCGAGACCACTCGGCTTACTGAAAAATCATCTGAAGAAATAACACAGGTAGGCAATGAGGAAGAAGAGTCCGAAGGAATTTGGGATAGTATTAAAAAATGGAACGAGAAATACGAGAATACTCAGCATGAGGAATCGGATGCTGATCGTTTTATTAAAAAACACTTTTAATCTTTAGAGTATATTTAATCTAAAGCAGAAGAAGTAAATTAATTATTACGACGCCTTGATAATACATAGTCTATACTCTTACTCACCATGCTTTTAAGGGAATTAATTGTTTTAATCATCTGCTGTTTTATCTATGGCTGCAGTGATTACCCATCAGGCTATAAAGATGGTTATGGAAGCATTGATAAAAGGCAATGGATTGTTTTTGGAAGCTCAGAATACCTAAGTGGCTTTGAGGCAGGTAAAGCTGAAAATTTTTCAGATATTAATCATTTACAATGCCCGGTAGTTACCATCCTCGCTGATCCATTAATGTTCCTCCCTACAGAATATAAAAGAGTTGCCCCAGATACCTATCAACTAGATTTTCAATAATCAATTGCCAAAAACGAAAGACGAGTATCAGAATTTTGTTGCTGAAAATTACTAAGAATCACCTGCATTGATGATAATATTGTCTGCGGATCATCATTCATATCTGAACTTTGTATTTTAAAAGCGCCTCGAATTTTCACAACATTGTATGGCCCTTGCGCGAGCTCTATGGCGTTAGTACAGAATCCAGCCGCATCTTCGGGTCTATCAGAAGCTAAATATCCGATGCAGAGATTATGATAAGCAAGCAATTCATCTGCCGGGTTTAATTTTTCGGCCAGTGCTTGATACGCAAACTTAATACCACGTTTAATGTGATTAGTTGCTAATTCCACACTGCTACGGTTTAACAAAGTAGATGTATTGGATGTAAACCAGGAGATATGGCCCTGGACAATACCGTGCTGTGCCTGAGCCACACTGATATTCGTTAATGTAAGGATAAATACCAGGCAGATTCTATTTAATATCTGATTCATGATGCTCCTCTTTTATTAATCTGTGGAAGATGGCTACATTATGATATATAATTATGAATAGTCTTCACCTAAAATAGTTTAGTAGATATATAAATATGAATAACTCTATGATTCAGCGTAAATAGATATGGATTGGCGTGCATTACAAGACGTAGTCGCAGTAGCGGAGATGGGCAGTCTTTCTGCAGCCGCACGTCGCTTGAACGTAAGCCAGCCGACTGTTGGCCGCAGAATAGAGCAATTAGAAGACCAGCTAGGCACTTTGTTATTTAATAGAACAGCCAGAGGACTAATATTAACAAAGGTTGGTGAGGGTATATTAAATCACGCAAAGCAGATGGAAGAAGGAGCTTTGGCGATTGAGCGGATAGCCACTGGTGCAAATCAAGAGCTTCAGGGCAATGTTCGCATCTCCTTGATTGAAGATTTGGGAATAAACTGGTTGCCGAAAAAGCTGAGTGAATTTCATGCGCAATTTCCACAACTTACGATAGAAGTAAATATCGATAATCGCAATGTGAATTTGCTTCGCCGAGAGGCGGATATAGCTATTAGGCTCGCACGCCCAGAACAACAGGATTTAATCTGTCGGAAAGTAGCTATGTTGCACTTTGGTCTGTATGCCAGCCAAACCTATTTAGATGAACACGGAGTACCTGAGAAAAGAGCAGATTTAAAAGAACATTTTCATGTGGGTTTTGATGAGGTAATGGCACGCGGACCTAATATTAAAAAATTAGAATCACTATTTATCCAGGAACATATCCGACATCGTTCGAATAGTCATATGGAAATGATGGAAGTGACACGCGCAGGATTAGGATGTGCTGCACTTTGTTGTTTTATCGCTGATACACATTCAGATCTACAACGTGTGTTAAGCAAAGAATTTGATTATGCTCGTGAAATTTGGCTAGTGACTCATATGGAAATAAATAGCAGCGCACGGATACGAGCAGTATTTGATTTTCTGGGAAAGGTACTGGAAGAAGATGTTGATAGGCTTAAGGGAGTAAGTAAAAGTAATTCAGATTTACTTTAACCCTGTTTTTTTATTATTAATTCTCTCAGGTTATTTGTGCTTTGGCTTTGATCATTTACTGAAATCAGATTGTTTGCTGTTGCGTAATCCTGTTTCAGATAAGAAAAGACAGCAATCATAAAGGCAGTATCAATATTATTTTTATTGGTATTTAGATTCAATTTGTAGTTTTCAGATAATATCTCTATCGTCGGTTTGATATTATTTATATTTATATTATTCAGAGCAGATGAATCAATCCGAATTGCCTTACGCATTGCCCGCGTTGCTCTGTCCATATCACCATTTATCGCTGCGGCAATGGCAAATCCAACTTTAGGAATGCCTGAATTAAGATTTTGTTGTGATTGTATGGCAAATATATCAAGTGCATACTCTGCATTGCCTTTCGCTAACCAGTCCCAGCCTTCATTATCAGCATAAGTAAAAATCTGTTTTGCTTTTGTTCTATCATCAACTGAAACAGGTCGTGAATGAGCAGGGGGCGTGTAGGTCCTGGATTGCTTGTAAGTGGGCTGATTGTAAGAATAGGGCTTGTGATAGTGCCTATCCCTATAATTATCGTTGTTAAAAATTTGTGAAAGTACTGCGACGCCCAATATACCAAGAAATACATACCCTGCCGTACCGATGTGGCCGTGGGAACTATAATGGACGCCATAACCATGGTGTCCGTAGTACCTGTATCCGTGATGTCCGTAGCCATGACCACCGTAAGCGACGGCATAGTTAGGACTGGCGACAAAAAGTAAAAGCGGAATAGAAAACATTCGAACAGCTCGACGAATCATCTGAAATTTCCGACTAATCTGCATGCACTAATAATAGTCCATAAATCTAGAAAAAATTGTTTATTACTTAAATTTTCTGGAATGTTTAAGTTTCGGGTCATCGTGATCCAGATCAGCTTGAACTTGTGTACAACTACGATGGAAACCGATGTCTCATCCCATGACATTCCCGACATAAGCCTTTCCTTTTATTCCAGGAAAGAAAATACATTCATTTCTTGTGTTATTCCGCTTGAATGTTCAATACTCGATGGGCATTTGGCAACAGGTCCGCTATTGCTAGACAAACCAGCCCGAAGGGCAGGTAACCTGCATATCCCAAAATCGGCATCTCGAACAGGTGAAATGCCTGCACATAAGGAACACTATATTCCCAGTGAGCGAAACTCTTTACATTCCAGAGCTCCCAGAAGAAACCACAGCAGAGTGCAGCCAGTGCAGGCAGTAATACCGGTTGCCAGTTACCACGTGCCAGCACGGAGAAAACGGTTTTACCATCAAGCAAATACTTTAATCCAGCTATTACGAACAAAGGGGCAATCCACACCAATGGAAACAGAGTTTCCGGCCATAATGTGGCCAGACTCAGAGTGATTGATCCACCTAGCCAACTGGCTATCGCCCATAATCGGGGTTGTGGCAATTGCAATTTCCATAACTGCCGGGACGGCCGGCTGAGACGAGGAAAGGTATTTAACCATTCGCTGGTGCTGAGCACTGAAGGCAGAACAGTGGCATAGGCAAAACTGGAATGAATGATGATTTCTGCTGTGGTTAATTCATCGGTACCTACGTAGTGCCAGTTCCTGATATATGTATTCAGGTACTCGTAATACCACCAGAAGATCGCGCTTAGCAAAAAGAGACTGAGTAGATAAAGTGGTTCTCTGGTCAGCAAACAAAAACCCTTTCGAGAGTGTGTGAGGGCATTGATGATTAAAATGTAACCCAGCCAGATGGGCGTAAATGTATAAACCTGAAAATCTTTAAACCAGGTGAAGCGGTTCCAGGCGAGGATCCAGAAAATAATAACAAGTGTGACACCTAATTTTCCCCACCAGGGTAGGCGAGACTGTTTTTGATTGGTGACTGGGGGCTGTTTTACGGAACGAGAGTTTACCGCATAAACAAATGATGCAATGACGACAAGAATAAAACCGGCCATGGCATACCAGGCGATCCAGGAAAACGGTGCATGTTGCATAGGTGAGGTTATATGAGGAAACACCAGATATGTCGCTAAATCATGACCTGCCAGCCAGACACCAACAAGCGGCATTCCTAAAAGGAAGACACTGATCAGAATCAGGTTTACAGAAAAACGATACATATCAACATAAGAGAATAGAGCAATATCAGAATAATTATTCTAATATTTATTTCTCATGTAGATAACGCCAAGCAGTTATTAAATATCTGTTGTTAGCCCTGTTGGATATATAATCACCTATTACAGAGCGGTCCTTC
>Ga0209987_10002048_pt1 | contig 11117 bp, 14 predicted proteins | sample N074metaG_FD_182134 | JGI IMG/M metagenome (GOLD analysis project Ga0209987, IMG submission 182134) | Deep subsurface microbial communities from Kermadec Trench to uncover new lineages of life (NeLLi) - N074 metaG (SPAdes) (version 2) | ecosystem: Environmental > Aquatic > Marine > Ocean trench... | reverse complement strand
ACATCACCAACTTTCTTGAGAATTTGGTTTAGAGAAAAGTCTAGTTTTTTTGCATCATCAATAGATGAAACTTCTGGTAGATGTGAAACATCTTTTTTGATAACATCAATTACCTGTTTTTTACCTCTAACCACGATAGTTGCAAGATGTTTATCAATATCATCGACTTTGAGATTATCTTTTTCAAGAACGTTTCCTATTTTCATCAGATCATCTATCAGGGGCTCAGTATTTTTTCTCAGGTGTTTTATATCAGAGAGAAGTTGAGATTGTCGTAATTGATTAAGATTATCTACAATTTTTGGGACATCAGAAAGTTGTAACTCTTTTTCTTGAGTAATTTCCCCTAATGGTTTTTCTTCTTGTTTCTTTTTACCCCACCCAAAGACCATTTCTTTTATTATTTTGTGGGGATTAAAAATGGTTGTACAACTAAAATTTAAAATTCAATTGTTTTCAGGTTATCATATGACAAAAACTCCAAAAAAATCATTTCATACAGGATCAGTAAAAAAAACAATAATGATTAAAGCTTCAAAAGATAAAGTTTGGAGAAAGATTAGTAATATTTCAGGATTGCCAGCTTGGGTAGTTGATGTAAAAAAGACAGTTTATCTTTCTAAAAAGACAAGAGATGTGGGGACAATTAGACTAATTACATTTGCAGATGGAACTAAAATTGAAGAGCATGTAGTTGCTTGGAAAGATAAAGAGTATTTTACATATATTGCAACTGAAGGCTTGCCATTAAGAGCATATGTTGCAACTATTTCAATTAAAGTAAAATCTAAAAATTTGGTTCAACTAACATGGCAATCCTATCTTAATAGCAAAAAGATGTCTGAAAAACAATTCTTCGAGTTTCTTGAATTTATGGGTTCATTTTATAAAGCATCACTTGAAAATCTCAAAGCAATACTTGAAAAATAATGCCAAGATATTTTCAGGTCAAAATGTAAATACGATAAATCGAGGAAAAAACCATGAGTGATATGCGATTTATCATGATCGGTATTGTGTTAGTCTTTGTTGGATTTATTATTCTTGGAGTATTTGGACATAATTATCAGGCATCTACTCTAGAATCAAATGAGTTTGAAACATGCTTCAAATATTCTACGGATAACCCACCAGTTGAAATTAACTGTTCGTTGAAGGTAATTGATCAGATATTATTCTTTGTACTAATTATTGGATTTATTGGTGCTGGAATCATTGCTTTAATTAAAGGAGTGAAAGGAAACTGGGACAGTAAAATAAAACCAGAAGACATGGTAGGTCCGGGTAGAAAAGATAATGAGGATTAAGATAAGGACTAAAGAAACTAGATTAAGATGATTTTTTAGATTTTAGTTTTTCATAATCTTCAGGATTGTCTTCTTCTAATCTTTGAAAGTATACTTCATCATATGGCATTTTTATCAACATCTTATTGTCAAATTTGCATTTAACCTTAAGGAATGATTTGCACTTGTTTAGGCATAATTTCAATATAAAAAATTAATTTCAAAGTATTAGGAGTCAGATTCAATAATATTTTTCATTGTAATTATCATCTCACCAATTTCAGATACTCTTTGTTCAAATTGATCATCGTTTAGTTCATCAGGTTTGTTCAATGTCATTATAATTTCAGAGAAATCACCACTAGAGACTACTCTCATTGGGACATTCCAAGAAGAATCTTCATCAACATACAGATGATCTAAGATTCCAAGTGACTTGTTTTCATTGAATTTGAGTCGAGATTTTCCATGAGGGCCAGTAAAGAACCACCAACCATCATCATTCATTTTTGCATCAGGCATCAACTTAGGAGGAATTTCTAAAATTGCATCAAATGCTTCGCCTGTTTTCTTTTTTACAATAATTGAGATTGTACGAGATCGTGTCACATTAGAAATCCCTAACAATGATTAAAAAAGATATAGTAGGAATCAGTACTTTGGATTTATTTATTAAGGAATTTTTTAATTTTCTTTAGATTTATGACATTTGATTCATGAAACATTACCATAGATTCAGCAAGTGAATCTGGCAAGACATTTTTAAGATTGGCAACTAACTCATCGCCACCAGTAATCATATTATCAATGAGTTTTTCAATCTCATTTTTCTCATCAGCCATGTGAGGAATATAGGTTACTTGTCTTAATTAAATGTAAAAAAATTGTGATTAAATCTTAATCACATATCATGTTTTATGAAAGAATCTGTTCCTAAAGCCACGCAGTATCCAAAAAATGCCTGTTCATTTTTTAAATGTATCAAATATTATTACATGATTTAAATAAAATTCTAAATACAGATGAGAAAATGTGTTACAATTATAATCGATCATTATATTAATAAAAAAATTAGGCTTCGTCAAGCAAAAATAATTCAACAAGAACAATCAATCTGTAGTTATTCTAGGATATTGAATAAAGATCTTCACAAAATTTTGAATTAATATGCCAACTTGGGATTGTACAAGGTGTAAAATGCCAATGACTTTAGCTGAACGAAATACAAACGTAACATGCCCAAATTGTGGTAAGAAAATGATTGAGATATCTGACTAATTCTAATTATCTTTTTTTATGAGTGTTGCAGTAGAACGTACTTTTGGTAATTGTTGAATATTTCTTGAAACAATCTCTCTTATTTTTTCAAAATTAACTGCTTGTAATTTTACCATCATATCATGAGTTCCAATAGTCTCAAAGACATCTTTTACTTCTTCAAGTTCTTTGAGTTTTTCAATAATTTCAGCCTCTGCACCCAAGTCACAATTTAACATTACATATGCATCAGTCATGAATTAAACTAGTATCCATGATTATTTAAATTTGGAGAATTTTATGAATTCTACCAAGTTACATGAACTAGGTCTTTGAGGTTTCGTCGGGGTTTTGGGAATTTTGTTTGTTCTGGATATCCAATACATAGAACAGACGATGGAACTAGGTCTGTTTCAATAATATCCATTACTTTTTGTTCATCAAACATGCCAATCCAAATTGAGCTTAATCCTAATGCTTGAGCTGCTAGCTGAGAATATCCTGCAGCCAAAGTTGCATCTTGTATGGCAAATTTTTTAAGAACATAATCAGAAAAATCAAATTTTACTCTAGACGGATTTTTACAGAAAATCAACACAACTGGAGCGTTAACATAAGGTTGCTTATTACATGCCTCAACTAGAAGTTTTTTCTTTTCTGGACTTTTGAGATAATAGATTTCAAATCCTTGATAGTTTCCAGCAGTAGGTGCAGTATCAGCTGCTGCAATAATCTTGTCTATTTTTGTAGTTTCAACTGGCTTGTCTGAAAATTTTCTTGTTGAACGTCTCTTTGCCATCACAGCAAACAAGTCAGTATCTATAACTTCAGATGGTTCAGAAGGTCCAGAATGTAAGATAAAATCAAGTAATTGATTTCTTACATTAGGATCAGATGATTCTGGAGTTTCTTGGGGTTCATAGCCTTGAGGATAGATTTTATCTCCAATCTTTTTTGAATCCACAAACAGTTTACAAAATATATCGTATTAAAGACTTGAAAACAAAATCATTCAGCTTCAAAACTATCACAACCAGAATTGCATGGCTTGTTCATTACACCTTCACATTTTCCTAATTCGTCGTGCATTATTCGGTGGTGGCCACAGATTTTACATTTTTCCCTAAAATATGCAATTAGTTCAGCAGTTGAAATGTTTGATTCTTGAATCTTTGATTCTGTTTGTTGTGTCATAGTCTTAGTTTATTGTGAATTATAGTTTTTTTCTTTTTCATTATTTTATTGGTTTTGTTTTTCCATGCGAAAAAATAGATTTTTCAGGCACACTTTCTTTAACTACTTCGTTTGCTGCAATAACTGAATCTTTACCTATTTCTATACCACCAATTATTATTGCATTTGCACCAATTAATACGCCATCACATATTACGGGAGAAGGCTCTTCAGTTGCATCCCACCCTCCTGAACGATCTCTTTGCGCGTGAACTATTCTTCCAAAGTGGCGCACCTTATTTCCTATTATAGTTCGATCTGGAGCATTTCCACCAATTATTGAATCATGCCCAATTGTAACTTTCCAATGCACTCTTGCACCATACAATAATTTTGTATTTTCCCCAATTGTAGAATTACTATCAATTCTACAATAGTGTTCTAATGAAACATTTTTTTCAATTATACTACCCATAGAGATAACACAAAATGCACCAATTGAAACATTATCCATTATTTTTAATTCAGATTCATCTTCATCAGGAAAACCAATACAACTACCATGACCTATTGTAACATTTTTTCCAAAAGTAACTCTCGGATCTATCCATACACCATTGCCAATGATTTTCGGTTTATTTTCACTCATGCATTCTCATTAATCCATTTAAACACTTTTTCAAATACAATGTACCTAAAATGAATTGTGTCTGGATGTGATAAGGTCTCATCATTTATACTAGTAAACCCATGATCAGCACCATCAATTATTTCAAACGTAGAGTTCTCAATAGAGTCAGAATATTTTTGTGCAATTTCAAAAGAAACTATACTATCTTTGTTACCATGAACAACTAAGATAGGAATTGAAGGGTATTTGATTTTTCCAAATGATTTTAAATGTGACAATTCATCTATTAATTTAGGCCCCATTCTAAATTCTCCATGTGGAAGCCATCCTTGTGTCTCAAGAAGTTCATTTCCTTTAACTGAGATTTCTTCATTTACCCAAAACCATTTTGAAAAGAGCAGATGCTCACTATAATTCAGTAAAGGATTAAGTAGAATAAGAGAATTCACTTTATTTGAATTCTTAAATGCCCAATTTGATGCCAAACCACCACTAAAACTTGCAGCAATTATAATTAGAGGAGTATTTGATGGAACATGTTTTTGAAGTTCATTTACTGCACTATCAATATCGTCAATAACTTTACCAAGTGTTATTTCTTCATATTCCCCTTGACTTGAACCATGACCACGTAAATCAAACCGAAAGGATATAGCAGAAATATTATCCATTTTTTGTGCAAATTGAGTGTAAAACCCATCCTCTTCTCTATCAACAGTAATTCCATGTACAAACAAAACTGCAAATTTTGTTGGGTTATTTGTAATTCTCAGTGTTCCTTCTAATTCTAATCCATCTATGCTCTTAAAATTAATCAAAGATTCACTCATAACACCACAGTCTCTGTGGATTTTACAATTTCTAACGAATTTCTGATTTGTTTGCACAAAATTTCATCTCCAGTTATAGATGAAAATAGTGCATACCGTTTACTCAAATCTTTAAACCACAAATTTACAAGAGAAGTAATATTTGAATTCTCTAAACAGTTTCGAGCATATTTTATTTCAGCAATACAGTTTTCCAACTCTTGTTTTTGTGCTTGTGAATAATTGTCAACATTACTTTCTACATGACTAATTAGAGAATCTAATGAGTGAATTTTTTTAGAAATTATATTAGTTGTTTTAATTTGGTTCTCAATATCTCTCAGAGTTGATGAATTCTTTGATTGTGTTACTTGTAAAATAAAATCAAAAATACATTCACCCATCATTTCCCACAAAATTCCTTCTTGTTTTGGTTTAAAAAATGATGATGGAGAATGAAATGCAGCCAATTCTGTTTTGTTGATTTTTGTTCCATGTAATGCGGTCTGCAAAAGACACCAATTCCAATCTTCATTATATCCAGATGGAAAAGGAATAACAGAATTTGAATTCAATTTAAACCCCAATAGGCCAGCACTAGTGTGAGTTGGGTATTTTTCAAGAGAGGGTTTTAAATCTGTCCAAAGAGGGTTACCATCAAAATTCCAATCCTCATCGGAATAACAAAGATCATTATCTTGTTCAAAAATGGAATTCATATCATGATTTATCATGTATGCAAATCTACCAATATAACTTTCATCTAAAATTCCCAATAAAGTAGAACCTACAATATAGTTATTAGAATCAACATAAGTTTTCTGAACATAATCAAAAAAACATATTTCACTATTACGAGAATCAGCATCGATGACCATATCATCATCAATAAAAAAAGTCAAATTAGATTTTAAAATAAAATTTAAAAATAAAGCAAAATTTCTGAATCCAGATATATCTCTATGATAAGATTTTTTAAAAATTATTTCATAATCTTTGTTTGATGTGTGTGAAAATATAATCTGAAGAATTTCTAATCGTTTTGATTCAGTAATATGAATAATTTCTAGTCCCAAATTCACAAAATCTTTCAGGACATCAGAATTTTTTAGGATCTGGTCTGTTCTAGAATCATCTATAATTATCCAACATGCGTTAGACGCAGTTTTACTATGTTTTATTGAACTAGAAATACAACGCTTCAAAATCTTTGGACGATTATGTGTCAACAATATAATGAGTGTTTTAGATGTCATCCAATATCACCAATAGTATATTCTTGTAAAGATTTTAAATTAAAAGATCAACGCCGGGAAAGGGATTCGAGCCCCTGCACGCTTGCACGTAGCCGTTTTCGAGACGGCCGCCTTACCACTTGGCTACCCCGGCATCTAGTCTGAGATTTTCTACATAATAAAACAAATCAAATGTAAAGGACAAACACAAAATAACATAAAATACAACAGAATCCTATGGGACTAAATCTAAAAGATTTGGTGGTAAGAGAAAAAACAAGTCTAGAAGCATTTTCAAGTAAAATAATTGCAATTGATGCATACAATGCGATCTATCAATTCTTAGCAAGTATTAGAGGTCCAGATGGATTACAATTATCAGATTCTGAAGGGAGAATCACTAGTCACCTAAGTGGTCTGCTTTACAGGAATGTCAACTTTCTATCTTTAGGAATAAAACCAGTTTATGTCTTTGATGGCAAACCACCATCACTAAAAACAGCAGAAATTGAACGCAGAAAACAAATTAAAAAAGATGCAACCATTAAATATGAAAAAGCAATTGCTGATGGAAATATGGAGGATGCAAGAAAATATGCACAACAAACCACCAGTATGAAAGATGGAATGGTAAAAGAATCAAAGCAACTTCTAACATGTTTTGGAATTCCATTCATAGAAGCAGCATCAGAAGGAGAAGCAACAGCTGCACATCTTACTAACACTGGTCAAGCATATGCTTCTGCAAGTCAAGACTTTGATTCTATTTTGTGTGGTGCAAAAAGATTGATAAGAAATTTTACTAATAGTGGACGAAGGAAATTACCAAATAGAAATACCTACATCGATATTGTTCCAGAGATAATTGAGACGCAGAAGACACTTGATTCATTAGGATTTACAAGAGAGCAACTTGTAGATGTTGGAATTTTGATTGGGACTGATTTTAATCCAAATGGTTTTGAAAGAATTGGCCCAAAGACTGCACTAAAAATGATTAAACAATATTCAAGATTAGAAGATATTCCACAAATTCAAGAACAATTGCAAGAGATAAAATTTCAACAGATACGAAAAATCTTTTTGGAGCCAGAAGTTACGGAAGTAGATGAGATTGTCTTTGAAAAAGTCGATTATGAGGCAATAACGAACTATCTTGTTAAGGAGAGAAGCTTTTCAGAAGATAGGATTCAGTCAACCTTGAATAGATTAAAAAAAGCGCTAGAGAAAAAGAGCCAGAATTTAGATCAGTGGTTTTGAAAATATTTCAATTTAATAACTAGTCAGTCTAATTTTAAAAAATGTCTCAAACTGAAGCAAGAAAAACTCTCAAAGATGCACCTATAATGTGGAGAAGGATAAATTCGATCGGAATAATTCTTGATTGTAATTCCACATATGCTGCAAACTTGGGATATGCCAAATCAGAGATTTTAGGCAAGCCAATATTTGAACACGTGCCTAAAGAAGCATGGGAGACTATGAATGATTCTCTAAAAACATGGTTTGATACAGGAAAAGTAATTGATAGAAAGATTACATTCAAAAAACAGGATCAAAGTACATTTCCAGGATTATTACAAGCAACAAGTCTTTATGATGAAAATAAAAATTTGCTTGGAAGCAATACAGTAATTTTTGATTTGACACAGATGACTGATGAAAAAATAACAGAATATGAAAAGTTTTTCAAAGAAGCAAATAACAAATTAGATGAAATTAAAGAAAAAGAATATGATCAACTTGATGAAGATTCAAAATCAGAACATGATGGACTCAAAAAAATGTTTGATATGCTTTTAAAAGTGGATTTGAGAAAAATAAAAAATACACAATAAATCATTTGGAATGTTTTTTAATTGATTTTTGAATTTCATCAAATACACTTTGAACTTCAGTTACTGCTGCAGCATCTTCTAAAGTACTGACATCACCAATCATTTCATTATTTGCAATTGCTTTTAGTAACCTTCGCATAATTTTTCCACTACGTGTCTTTGGAAGTTTGGAAACAAAATAGATTTGTTTAGGGGTTGCAATTGCACCAATATCTTTACGTATTTTATCTGAAAGTTCTTTTTCTAAATGATCAGAATTTTTTATTACTCCTTCTTTAAGAACAACAAATGCAATAATTACTTCACCTTTAATTTCATCAGGAATTCCACATACTGCAGACTCTGCAACATCATTGTGAGATACAAGACAGCTCTCAAGTTCAGCAGTTCCAATTCTATGACCTGCAACTTTTAAAACATCGTCTGCACGTCCAAGTAGCCAAATGTATCCATCATCATCTTTTAGTGCATAATCACCGGAATAGTAGTAGTTTTCATATTTTGACCAATACACATCTTTGTATTTTTCATCATCTTTCCATAATGTCAAAAGCATTCCAGGCCAAGGATTCTTAATTACAAGATACCCCTTTGTATTTGGAGATACATCAGACCCACTTTCATCAACCACAGAGATATTTACGCCTGGGATTGGATAGGTTCCAGAACCAGGCTTTAGAGGAATAGTCTCTAACCCAGGTAAGGGGGAAATTAGTATACCTCCAGTTTCAGTTTGCCACCAAGTATCAATAATTGGACAATTTTCTTTTCCAATAATTTTGAAATACCATCTCCAAACTTCCGGGTTAATTGGTTCTCCCACTGTTCCAAGTAATCTAAGTGAAGAAAGATCAAATGAGTTTGGAATATCATCTCCAAATTTCATAAACATTCTAAGAGCAGTAGGTGTTGTATAGAAAATTGTAACTTTGTATTTTTGTAAAATATTCCACATTCTAGATACATCAGGAAAATCAGGTGCACCCTCATACATTATTTCAGTTGCACCATGAAGTAATGGAGCATAAACAACATAACTGTGACCTGTTACCCAACCAATATCAGCAGTGCAAAAAAATACATCAGAATCTTTAATGTCAAATGCCCACTTGAAAGTAGAATACAAGTGTGTCAGATAACCACCAGTTCCATGTAAAACTCCTTTTGGTTTTCCAGTAGTTCCTGATGTGTAAAGAATGTAAAGAGGGTGAGCACTGTCTAATTTTTCTGCATCACAATAATCAGATGCATCTTTCATCAAATCATTCCAAAGTTTATCTTTTAATGTCATTGAGATTTTATTTTTTGTCCTCTCAAGAACTACAACATGATCTACAAAATCAAAGTCTTTGATTGCTTCATCAATTACCTCCTTTAGTTTGACAATTTTTCCTCTTCTATATCCGCCATCAGCAGTAATGATTACTTTGGATTTAGAATCATCAATTCTATCTTTTATTGATGCTGCACTAAAACCTGAAAATATTACAGTATGAATAGCACCAATTCTTGCACATGCCAACATTGTAATTGGTAATTCAGGTACCATTGGAAGATAGATGGTAACACGGTCTCCTTTTTGTACACCCAATGACTTTAGAACATTTGAGAATTTTTGGACTTGAACCAATAAATCACTATATGTTATTGTTCTAGATTCACCATTTTCGCCTTCCCACAATATTGCAGGTTTGTCAGCTTTTGTATCCTGATGGATATCAAGGGCATTATATGAGGCGTTAATTGTGCCTCCAACAAACCATTTGGCAAAGGGAGGATGCCAATCCAGAGTCTTTGTCCATGATGAAAACCAAGAAAGGTTCTTTGCTTGCTCATCCCAAAAAGATACAAAATCAGAGTTTGCCTTTTTTCTTATTTCAGAATCATTATGTCCAAGGCCAATATCGTAGATATCAGACATCAAAAAGTGTATGAACTTGGATCTTTCTAAATGTTAAAGAAAAATAAATTAAAAAAAAATTATTGTACTTCCATTCTAGCAAGCCAATCATTATCCTTGTCTTCTTTTGGAGTTTCGGGTGTCACCTGTTTGGGTGGTTCTTGAAATGTTGTTAGAGTTTCAGATTCAGTGGAAGACTCAGGTATTGGAAGAGTCCCTACTTTAATTGGTTCTGAAGGTGGATCTGTTGGTTCTATTGGTGCTTCTGGAAGTATTGACTGAACTACTTGTTGTGATTCAGGTGTCTCCAGATATGAAACGGCTGATTCTTGGATGTTTGGTTGTGGAGGGGCAGATATTTCTTGCACTTCCAATTCAAGATCTGAAATTCTACTCTTTACATTTGCAATTTCTGCTTTTTCGTGAGTAACACGCTCAATTACCTCATTTGTGCATGATTTCACGGTATCAAATGTTGTACTAGAGATTTCATTGCTCTTGAATTGTACATTTGCATCAAACATTAACATCTTAGCAGACTTCATTTGTTCTTCTAACTCAGCAAATCTTTCATCAAGTTTGGCTTTGATTTCTTTTTCTGTTTCATCTAATGTTGCAAGTTTTGATTTGTATTTTTCATGAATGATTTCGGCATCTGCTTTCATATCATCATTTTCTGAAACAATATCAATCAAGGCTTTTAGACGACGTATAGTTAGTTGTTTTTCACGAATGAGTCTTTGAGAGTCAAGTCTCCATTTTGGAATGAAAATAACAACATCTTTTTGGACTACTAATTGTTCATATTGGATTTGCTGTAATCCTTGTGAACCACAATCAATACCAATTGATTGGATACTACCATCAATGTCAGTTATTGTTCCTACTACTTTTCCCATGAATGTTCCGTACATGTCTTTGACGTTCTTACCGATAATTTCGATATCGTCGTTAGTCATGTGTGATAGTTATGAGATTTGTATAACCG
>Ga0209987_10002047_pt1 | contig 11124 bp, 15 predicted proteins | sample N074metaG_FD_182134 | JGI IMG/M metagenome (GOLD analysis project Ga0209987, IMG submission 182134) | Deep subsurface microbial communities from Kermadec Trench to uncover new lineages of life (NeLLi) - N074 metaG (SPAdes) (version 2) | ecosystem: Environmental > Aquatic > Marine > Ocean trench... | reverse complement strand
TATTCCCCGAAATTTGAACTAGATAGAATCAAAGAATTGTTAGAATAAAGTAGACATTTTATTACTGATTATTTTATCTGTTTACAGACTGCTTGATTTTTCCATACTAGAGAAATTTGACACTCAACAAATGTACAAAGTTTATGATAGGTGGCCGGAGATTGTACGAGAATCCTTCGAGTCTGACCAGGATTCTGTTAATTTTGATGGTATTGAACATATAGTATTTGCAGGTATGGGTGGTTCTGGATCTATATGTGACATGTTTGCCTCTATTTTATCCAAGACAAAGATTCATGTCAATGTTGTAAAGGGATATCTTTTACCCAAAACGGTTGATTCAAACACGTTAGTAGTTGCCGTAAGCGTTTCTGGTAATACGGCTGAAACTTTGTTTGTTTTAGATTCTGCTCACAATCTTGGATGTAAGATTATTGCATTTTCATCTGGTGGAAAGATGCAGGAATATTGTGCAAAAAATAAAATCGAGCACAGAATTATTCCACAGTCTCATTCTCCTCGTGCATCGTTTCCTGCATTTTTATTTTCTATACTTAGAGTCTTAGAACCATTTCTACAAATAAAGAGAAATGATATTATAGATTCATTAGATGAATTAGAAAAACAAAGGGGAAAAATTTCTTCTAGTAATATGGGTGATGAAAATCCAGCAATATCTCTAGCGAAATGGATTTCGGATATTCCATTAATTTATTATCCGTGGGGTTTACAGGCAGGAGCAATTAGATTCAAAAATTCATTACAAGAAAATACAAAGATGCATGCCATAACAGAAGATATTATAGAAGCATGTCATAATGGAATTGTTTCATGGGAAAGACCATCAACTGTAAAACCAATTTTAATTCAGGGATATGATGACTATATTAAAACTAAAGAGAGATGGAAGATTCTCAAAGGATTTTTTGAAGGGAAAGAAATTGATTACCATGAAATTCACACTGTAAGTGGAAGTATTATTTCAAAATTAATTAATTTAGTCTATCTACTTGATTATGCAACAATCTATAGAGCAGTTCTTTCAAATATTGATCCTACACCAATTAGACCCATTGATTTTGTAAAAAGCAAACTTAGTTCTTGAAGTTCTTAAAATTCTTAAAAATCATTATAACCAAAATGTTTTCAATACAAGATACTATGAATATAAAGTGTGTATTGTGTAAAAATACAAAATTTGTTTTAGTTTCAACTAGTGTTAGAGACTCAAAAAAACACAGAATTATTAAATGCAAAAATTGTTCACATGTGCAACTTCATCCTTTACCATCAGAATTATCATACAAAAAATTTTATGATAATAATAGACAAATTAAAAATATAAAATTTAATTTTAAAATTGAACTGCTTGAAAGGAAAAGTGAATTTGATGTAAAACGTAGATTAGAAATTATCAAGAAAAAATCCTGCAAAAGAAACAAAATATTAGAAATTGGTTCTGGAAATGGTTTTCTTCTAAAAAAAATGTATAATTTAGGATATGATATTAGAGGAATTGAAATTTCAAAGGAGAGAAGAAATATTTCAAGAAAATTATCTAACGCTCCTGTATTAGATTACAATGTATATAATAGTCAAAAACCACTTGGTCAATTTGATTTAGTATTACTATTTCATGTGTTAGAACATGTAACTCAACCTATCAATTTTTTAAAAAAACTGTCCAAATTTTTAAAAAAAAATGGTACAATAATAATTGAAGTTCCTAATGTGAATGATTTTCAACTTAATCTAAATCAATTTTATCAAAATTGGTTCTGGCAAAAAGCACATATAAATTATTTTTCTGAAAAAATTCTTACTAAAATTTTAAAAGAATCACACTTTCAAAAAATTGAAGTTAAAGGAATTCAAAGATATAGTATTGAAAACATGTTTAATTGGAAAATTATAAACAAACCACAACCAATTAGACCTACATATGAACTTCCAGTAGAATATTGTTGGATTGAAAATAATTATAAAAAATATCTTCAAAAAAATTTAATTTGTGATACAATAATGGTTATAGCAAAAAAAATGTATTAATAATAATTTATTTCAGAAATTAATTTATTTAAAGTACTTCAAATAATATTGTTATTATGCAAAAAAGAAATTTTGGAAAAACCAAGTTAAAAATATCAGGATTAAGTCTCGGTTGTCGTTCATTAGGAGGTAAAATAGAAGAATTTTGTAAAAAAATAATTGAAGATTAAATATCGTATGATGATTCAATATTATTGTGAGAAATGAAATTTTATGTTAAGAATAAATTCGACATTATTTTAAAGTGATTGATGAAAAATCCACATAATTTCACTAAAAATCATAATTCTTGATGATCTTCTGGCTTACTCAATATCATCTACAGTATCTTGAAGTGCCTTTGCCATTTGTTTAACACGATTTTTACCTAATTCAATTCTCAAATTTTTATAATGAATATGATATTGTTTATTTCTTTGTAGTTCAATTTGTATCACAGAATCAAAATTTAATTTACCACTTTCAGTTCTGGGAAATTTTTTAAAATGATGACAAAGTTTGTTATTCTTATTATATCTACGATCACGTTGTAGATGAAAATCAAATCCTTCCTCGCCAGGCCACCATCCATAACGCTTCATAGATTCTAGTTTTTTTGGTTTTCCATCAGATTTCCATTTTTCATAGGCGTCATGAATTGCTTTTGCAAAATTTTCAAAGTCATCAGGCATCATTTCAATTCGCATGTCTTGCCAATGAACATGAAAATTTTCTTTTAGTTCAACTGTAAATGGTAAATTAAATTGATCATGTTCAGGATCCCAACCTTCAGGATCTTTCAGAATAATCTTAGCTAAAATTTTCTCTATATCACCCAATATTCTCACTTAATATTTCTCAGATATTCCTTACTTTTTAGTTTAAGGAGTCCAGTGTAATCTGGAATTTCAAATCCTTTAGGAGTGATTGTTTTCACAGGTATATTCTCAAAGTTCAAGTATAATGCAATACCAAGCCTATGAGCTCCATCAATTAACTGAAATCCAGTAGAATTACTATAATTTTTCCAATATTTTGTCTTATTTAGAATATAACGAGTGTTTAGAGTTTTAGAAGTGATTTTTGCTGTTAAAAGAGGCTCAACAATTCCTTTTAGTTTAATATCTTCAAAAAGTTCTAAAAAATTTTTGGATGATTCATCTGGATCACGTGAAAGCCCCCTATCACTGTCAGAAATGAATTGATAGTATAATGTTTGAGTAAATGATTTATTTTTATCAATTACATTGTTAAGAAAATCTTTTCGAAGTAAGATATCATTTCGATTTTCAGTAAGTAAAATTAAAGGATTTATTGAATGTGTTTTAGCAATTTTTGAAGAAATAGTATCAAGAAAATTCAGAAAAGAATTTGATTGTGGTTGTAGATCTCTAGTCATTAGTTAGTTACAACTTTTCATAATTATTAAATAAATATTTGTCTGAGTTTTTTCATTGCATCAAGTTCTGAATTCCAAATACGTTTTTTTCCATCTCCAAGAATTTGTTCCACTAATTTAACATCACGAACCATTCTTCTAAGTCCAATTTCTTCAAGTGAAGCTGCTTGATCATGTCCATAAAGAGTTCGATCATAAGTTACATGTCTTTCAATAGAAGTTGCTCCTAATGCAGTAGCAACAACACAAGCAATATAAGAAGATTTTTCATGGCCACTATATCCTACATTACATTTGAATTTTTTTTTGAGGATTGGAATCAATTCAAGATTTGCCTCATCTAGTTTCATAGGATAAGAGCTATTACTATGCATTAATTCAAAAGGACAGTCATATTTACGAAAAATTTTAACAGCATTTGAAATATCTTTCATAGTGCTCATACCAGTAGAAATGAATGTATGTTTTTTCTCTTCTGCAATAGTATGAAGTAGTTTCTTGTGTATTAGCATGGCAGAAGCAACTTTGTTAAATTTTGTTTTAAATTTTCTCATATGAATTTGGCTTTCCACATCCCAACATGAAACAAACCAATGTATGTTTTTCTTTTTACAGTATATACTGATTTCTCTAAATTGCTTATCAGAGAACTCTCTATTAATTCTCATATCTCTTTGAGTTTTTCCCCACGGACTATCTAAAGAGGAATCCAAAAAATCTTCACTATAGATTTTTTTGATATTCTTTTTTTGAAATTTTACCGCACTACAGCCACTTGCAACAGAAATATCAATTATTTTTTTTGCAATATCAATGCTTCCAACATGATTAGTTCCAATTTCTGAAATTATGAAAACCAACAATATTTGGAGGATGGTTTAGTATTTCTAGATTACTTATTTTAGAAAAAGTTCAGCAATTTCTCTTAACACTCCATCTCCACCATTAGATTTACAAATATAATCTACATTGTGTTTAATGACATCCATTGCATTCTTGGGACAAGCTGAAAAACCCACCAAGCAAATTATTTTTAGGTCATTAATATCATCACCAATATAAATAATTTCATCTTTTTTAACAGTAAATTTTTTACAGATTTTTTCAAGAATTAGTTCTTTTGATTTAATTCCCACATAAACTCCATCAATTTTTAGTTTTTTTGCTCTAGATTTAACAATGTTTGAGTTTTCTCGTGTTAAAAATACAACTTTAATTCCATATGTATGTAAGAGTTCAACTGCCATTCCATCACGAGTATTGAATTTTTTTAAGGATTCACCATTAGTTGAATAGTACATTCCACCATCTGTTAGAACACCATCAACATCAGAAATCACTAATTTGATTTTTTTGATTACATATTTTTTAACCAACAAATGCAATCAAGTATAACAAACTAAAATAGTTTATTTTAATACCATTAATTTTTCATTCATTTTCTTAATTTGATTTCAGACTAAAGTTCTTCAATACCTAATTCATCTTTTTTATTTTCAGAGCGATAAATCATATAAGAACCAAGTGCTCCTGATTTTAGTATGTAGTCTTCAAATTCTTCTCTAGTGAAATCTTTTTTATCTCCACTTTTTGGAGCTTTTTGATTATTATCATGTTTTACAATTTTAGTTGGTTTGAAATTAGTTTTCATAATTTATCTACTCAGATCACCAATAAGTATTTTTATCTTCTGTAAATAAATTTGAGTTCAAGATAATTTGGAGAGTTTTTTCCAATTTAACATAATTTGTTCTGCAATAAAAAAATCAATAGGTTCATCGATATCTATGGATATTTGATTTTTTTTGGAAATTAATGGAACAATTTTTGGACCAAAAATATGATTAAATTTTATTAAATTTTTAGCCCAAAATGTGTAAATTTCCCCAGTAGGATAATAATTTGTAGGAAATAATTGTCTTTGATAATATTTTAAAAAATCTTTTTTTAAGGGTTGTAGAAATTTTTTGGGCCAAAATGATCTGAAAGGGTGATTTTTAGTAATTTTTACACCCAAAACAATATCCGCGTTTGAGCATTGCAACATGCGGATTGATTTATCAATCATTTCTGAAGTTCTAAATGGATTAGTAGGTTGCAATAAAGTCACAATATCAGGTATGTATGATTCATAATTTGAAAGATAAGTTAATGCATGAATGACAACATCTAATATAGATGATTTATCCTGAGAGATCTTTTTTGGTCTAAAAAATGGAACTTCAGCTCCAGTTTTTTTAGAAAAAGATTTGATTTTAGGATTATCAGTACTAACAATAATCTTAGAAATTAATTTTGATTGAATGGCTGAATTAATAGAATAATAGATCAAAGGTTTACCACATAATTTCTTCATATTTTTCATAGGAATAGATTTTGAACCACCTCTTGCAGGAATTATAGCAAGTATTTTCATATATTGTAAAATTTACAATGTATAATATAAGATTTAAGATTTTATCCAAAGTGCACATTATTTTTTGGTTACAAGTTTATTGAATACAAAATTCTTAAAGAGAAGTTTATGTTACAACAATGATTTTTAATATTTTGTTTATTGTTTTTACTTTTTCATCATCATCTCCTTTATTGACAGTTTTTTCTTGTTCCATTGTACAGAAATTACATTGATAGGTTGTGTTACTTTTCATAGTAGTTTCATACTTTGACATACTAATTTCTATCATGCAATCTTCTCCCAAACATTCATTCAGTGTTTTAATTGCTGACGTATCTCTTAGGTAGTTATGTTCCTAGCTTTCTATTTTTTATATAGATCTTTTAGATATTCTAAATCCTTTGCATTTTCAAATTTTCGCTCTGAAATAAATTCTTGGAAATCTTTAAGTAGTTTTTTTGTTTCTTCATCATCTAACTGACTATTTTTATTAGCAAGTTTAGAAATTAATTCTAAAAGTTTAATATTTATTTTCAAATTTATTTCTGAATTAATCAACATTCTTCGTTGAAAGGGATTACTTTCAAAAATAATTGCTACTTCATTACTATACGCTGATGTTTTTTTAAAATGTAAGTATCCAATTAAAACTAAAAGTGGAATTCCAATTGTTGCTAGCACTAAAACATAATGAATGAAAGATGGAAAAACTTCTTTTAAAATTGGAATTTGTTCAATTGCCAGATAATATGTAACAACAAGAGTATTTGTAGATGCAAAAATAAATGCAAAGTATAAACTCCATCCATTTCTGAAATAATACCATGCTCTAAAACCAGAATTTCTTGCCATGTGGGAGATATTTTTTACAAGTATATCAACTTCACTAGTGATTTTTGAAAATATTTTATTTCTTTCGTCCTGTTAAACTTATTCCACTTTCAATTTCATTGAAATGAATGATTTTAGTTTTAGATTCTTTATACCATGTTTTTACTTCTGATGGAGTATGGTATATACACAGCCGTTAAAAGATTAATTTTTTAATAAATCTGTAAAATTGATTTTGGGTTCTGGTATATTGTATAAAAATTTTTTAAATAAATCTAAATTTTTAAACAGTTTATTTCTAAAAGAAGCATCTTCAAATAATTTATCAACATTAGTTTTTAAATTTTCCAGATTTGATGCAAGTAATACATCAAAATCGTCATATGGGATAAGTGACTTTTCATCATTAAATTTTACACGAATTACAGATTTGTTAAAACATAATGCATCTACTATGAAAGTAGAACGGATTGAAATAACTAAATCAGAAATATAAATTAATTCAAATATTTCACCATCAATTATCCTTGCATTAATATTTCCTTTTTTCTGTAATAAATTTTCATAAACAAGTGTATTTTCATTTGGATGTGGTTTTAAAATAATCTCATAAGTTTCCGGATCACTAAAATTGTCTAACAAATAATTCCATATTTGAGTATCAAAATTTATGTTTCCACGAACATTATAATATTCTTGATACATACCAGTTGCAAAAAGAATTACTTTTTTTGTTTTACCAATAGAATATTTTTTTCTCAGTGGTAATTGTTCTAAAGTATTTTTTATTTTTTCTAAATTAAAAAAATGAGGATTACCAAAAACAACAAGATTTTTAGAAGGATATCCTTGTTCAATTAATATATTTTTTGAGAAATCTCCAAACAAAAGTAGTTTATCAGGTAAAGGGAATCCATGGAGATTTTCACCATCTGAAAAATCATGATTATAATGGGGATGATCTTTAAAAATCGCCCCATGCTGAATACCGATAGTTTTAATGGAAAATTTTCTTGCAACAGAGATAAAAGCTAATGCTATGGGTCCAGTTTCATATGGAAGAAATATTGTCTTTGGTTTTGAATCAATAAATTTTCTGGATAAAGAATCAATCAGATCTAAATAATTAGGGAGATAAGGAGAAGTCGATAATTCTTCAAAGATATTTTTTAGTTGATTCCATATAGAAATTTCTCCATATTTGAATAAATCTTGAAAATTTTTTGAAGATATCAATTTATTATATTTTTTTAAGAAGATTTTTTGATTTACATTTAACTTATTCAAAAGAATTGCTTCTATTGGAAACCAAGGTTGATTTTCATTAAATCTTTCTTTTGACTTTGTAAAATCTCCTTTGTAAGTAGCATCAAAATCAATGCAAACAGTAGAATCTTTTTCCAATAATTCAATTAATTGTTTTTGTATGTATTCACCTTGTTTTGTAGTTTTACTAGTTAAATCAAAAAATTTTCTTCTAAGAACTGTTGGAATTACAAAAATATTTTTACCATCTATTTTAGGTAGTAATTTAGAATGATTATTAAAAATATGAATTCTCTTATTTGTCTTATTTTTAAAAATTGTTTCTATTTTAATTTTTCTTAATTTTTTAATTAGAAAATTTTTTAAATTAAAAAATAAAAATGATGAATTTGAATACCTAAGTTTGATTTTTTTAGAATCACATATTTCTTTAATAACTGTATAATATGAAAATTCTTTTAGTATAATTGTTGATGGGTTTTTTTGTTCTATCATTTCTAAAAATTTTGATACAAAATTAACCACGTTTTTAAATTGAGGAAAAATTGTTGGGTGTAAAAACCACCACAGGGAAATATCTTCATACACAAAAAGATCTTGTAATAAAACTCCATCAACATAAGAATTTTGGATATTTTTTAACTCATTAAGAGGAATCCTAAAAGCAGAACTAGTAGGAGGAACATGAAAATCATTTTCTGTAAAATAGTAAATATTATCTTGATGATTTTTTTTCTCACCATAAATAACTATAGTTTTATTCAAGATATCATCATCCTAGTAATTTAACCTATAGATAGTATTTCTTTTTATATTTTATTCTGTTGCATAAATATTAGGAAAACAATAAGGAGTCATGAATCGATGTTCATTAGCAATATCGAAACCATAACCTGTGAGTTTCTAGAATAAACCCATTCTCAGCCAATACACCTGCTTCTTGAATTAGTTTGGTAGTTTCGTTTTCATAATCTTCTACATCTATTTTCATTCTAATCGTCATCACAACTACACATCCAATTCTTTACTTGTTTCTTCTTCTCTATTTCTGTCAACTTCGATTAGTACCTTAGTTTCAGAACCTTTTACATCACTTCCACTTTTCTGTGGCCTAATAACATACTGATCTTTTTCAATGGTACTTTCAGTCATGATCCTTTGCAATTGACTTACTGATAAATCGTTGTAATAACATGAGTCAGATTCAGACCAAATTTGTTTGTGATTTTCCAGATTAGGATGAAATCCTCTATCCGAGCATACATAAAGATACCTGTTAGTTAACTTCAGACATTTTCTTAAAAAACCATCTATATCAGAAACATGTGTTATTACATCATGAGAATAGACAAGATTAAAAGACGTATCAAAATTCATTTTAAGAAAATCACCTGTGAAAAAAGAAAACTGTGAATTTTTTTTACAATAATCTATACATTGCTTAGAAATATCAATCCCCGTATAATCAATTCCAGAAAACATTTTTTTGTTTTGAATTGGATATGTCCCTATACCACAACCAATTTCCAAAATAGTTTTAATATGAGGGGATCGTTTATTAAAAAATTTCTTAAAATCTTCATGAAGTAAGTGATTTCTGTCATACATTTTTTGCCAAAAATCAAAGTCCATATCCTGCCAATATTCTCCATATTTACCTTCTCCAAAGAGTCTGCTTTTAAGATCGCCTTTATATCTACTAAATATTCTACTTCCTCTCATAGTGAATCAATAAATTACTTGTTATTCTTAATAGTTTGCTTCAAATGTTGTTAAGTAGAATAGTTTCCTATATGTTATTTGTTGGGAAAAAACTGTGTACATATATCATTTCTTTTTAAAAATTTTACACTGTAACATAAATACAAATAATTCCATACTTTCCACTAGTTAGAAAATGAAATTATTGATTGGGGGGTCAAAAAGTAAACTATTTCACCTAGAAGAATTTGCTAGATCAGTTTCAAAATATTCTGTAGAATGTAAAGTAGTACATGATGTAAAAGTGTATACAGGTTTTCCAAGTAAAAAAATATCTGATTGGTTTCAAACTAGGAAAAAATTTGAAAAATTAATTAATGATTTTCAACCAGATTTGATTTTGATTGATAATCCTTCATCACATTTTGGATTGGCAGCATTAAAATCAAAAATACCGCTAATAATTCATTTACGAGGAGATTATTGGTCTGAAATTAAATGGGCACGAGAAACATCGTACAAAACTCTACATAGAAGAATTGCTTTATGGTCTAAAAATAGAATTGGAAAAAAATGTTTAGAGAAATCAATTGCGATTTTACCATTATCAAATAATTTAAAAAAAATCGTAAGAGAGCATTTTCCAAAAAAGTTTGTTGAAACTATGTATCAAGGAATAAATCCATCGCTTTGGTTCCCTGTAGATTTAATGGATTTAAAACATCCAAGTGTTGGCCTATTACAAGATGCAATAATCTGGGGGAAAACAAAAGAAATGCTCATTTTAACAAAAATTTTAGAAAAGATGCCAGAGATCAGTTTCTATTGGGCAGGTGATGGTCCATTCAGAAATGAAATTCTTTCAAAATTAAATAAATTTGAAAATTTTCATTGGTTAGGAAGATTATCACATCCAGAACAGGTAAGAAAATTTTTGATGTCTATTGATATTTATGCGTTAATTAGTGGATTTGATACGTTAGGAATGACAAGTCAAGAAGCAGCATTAATGAAAAAACCAGTCTTAGCTACTAGAGTAGGAGGAATACCTGAATCAATGAATGAAAATGAAACAGGGTTTTTGATAGAAAAAGGCAATCATGAACAATGGATAGAAAAAATATCTCTTTTAATTAATTATAAAGAAAAAGCAAATGAAATGGGTATTAATGGAAGAAATTTTGTAGAATCAAAATTTAGTTGGGATATTGTTGCTAAAAATACTGCAGAGATTCTTAAAAAAATTACAGATAACAAAAATTAAAATAATTTTTCTTCAGGTTTCATTTCTTTAGTGATGAAAAGTCTATACCATATTTCAAATGCTAACAAACCCAAAAACTTGTTCACATATTTTATATCCAAATCAATTATGTTGATATATTTTTCAATCCAATTTTTTTCAATTAAATTATCTTGAATTATTCGTGCATCTGTTAAATAATATTTACAGATTTTTTGTGCAATATTTTTCCATAAATTTAATGTATTAACTGAAAAA
>Ga0209987_10002041_pt1 | contig 11143 bp, 8 predicted proteins | sample N074metaG_FD_182134 | JGI IMG/M metagenome (GOLD analysis project Ga0209987, IMG submission 182134) | Deep subsurface microbial communities from Kermadec Trench to uncover new lineages of life (NeLLi) - N074 metaG (SPAdes) (version 2) | ecosystem: Environmental > Aquatic > Marine > Ocean trench... | reverse complement strand
GTATCAACCTTCGGCAAAGCCTTTGGCCTCTTTGGTGCTTTCGTGGCGGGACCTCAGGTGGTCATCGAATACCTGATCAACCGCTGCCGGTCCTTTATCTTTACGACGGCCGTGCCCCCGCTTCTTCTCTATGGCGTGGAAGCAGGTCTGGATCTGCTCGATGCCGAACCGGAGCGGAGAAAGCGCGTGTGCCTGCTGGCGGATCGGCTCCGCCAGCGGTTCAAAAAGGCAGGGCTGGATACCCTGCAGAGCGCCGGCCCTATTGTCCCCGTAGTGTTGGGAAAAAGTGAGCGGGCTCTGGCAGTGGCACAGTGCCTCCAGGAAAAAGGGTTGGACGTGCGGGCCATTCGACCGCCCACGGTGGAACCAGAAACGGCCCGGCTGAGAATTTCTGTTCATGCCGATCACACCGAGCAGCAAATCGATCAGTTGGCCGAAGCCGTGGAGAAGGCTGTGAACAAAATAGGTAAGCGATGAGCCTGGTCGTTGTGGGAACGGGAACGGAAATCGGCAAGACCATTACCTGTGCCGTGTTGTTGTCTCGTTACGCAGGAATTTTCAAACTGGCCTATTGGAAGCCCGTTGCCACCGGATCGGCCGAGGACCGGGACACATCGGTGATCGAGTGCCTGTGCGGCCCTGAGGTGGGCATCCTTCAAGAGTCCTACCTTTTTGAACCGCCTGTCTCCCCTCATCTGGCCGCTCGTCTGGCTGGAAAGAAGATCCATCCCGCACAGATAGTGCAAGCACTGAAGACCTACCAACAAGAAAATGACGGGCGCGCTTTGGTGATCGAGGGCATTGGGGGTTTACTGGTGCCCTTGAGCGCAGACGGTTACCTGTTGGCGGATCTTCTCGAAGAGATGTCCCTTCCCTGTCTGCTGGTGGCCTCCAGTACCCTGGGTACGATTAATCACACGCTGCTGACGATTGAGGCTATGCGCTCTCGAGACTTACAGTTAGTGGGAGTGGTGCTCAATGGACCGCGAAATCGCGAGAATCGCCTGGCTATCGAAAAATTTGGAAGCGTCCAGATCGTTAGCGAAATTGAGCCCCTGTCGGCTTTATCACCGGAAAACGTCCTTCGGGCCTCCCGTGGATTCGACCGCAAGGCTTTGCTAGAGTCGTCTTTGAAAAGGGCGTGAGAATTTCAAGATCAGAGCCTGACATGAGTGCACAGCAAACGGACTCCAAGGACCCAACGTCTCACTGGGTAGCACAGGACCGACGCTATGTCTGGCATCCTTACACTCAACATTTCACCGCGCCCGAAGCCATTCCTGTGGAAAGAGCGGAAGGGGTTTACCTTTACACCTCCGACGGCCAACGCATCCTGGATGGCATCTCTTCCTGGTGGGTCAACATTCATGGCCACAATCATCCCCGCCTGAATCGGGCCCTACAGAAACAGGCGGATCGTTTCGCTCAGGTGATCTTTGCCGGCTTCACTCACGAACCGGCCGTGCGCCTGGCCGCTCAACTGGTCCAGCGAACGCCGGCTAAACTCACCCGTGCCTTCTTCTCTGACAATGGTTCCACGGCGGTGGAAGTGGCGCTAAAGATGGCCTATCAGTGCTGGAGAAACCGGGGCGAGTTCAAAAGAAACCTTTTTGTGGCCTTTGAACACGCCTACCACGGAGATACCTTTGGGGCCATGGCGGCTGGAGGAGTTGAGGTCTTTCACTCGGAATACAGCGGTCTGTTTTTTGAAGTTCGCCGGGCCCGGGTACGGGTGTCCCAGCCCAGGAGGGTAAGTTCCCCAGAGGAGTCACACCCAGCGAAAGAGCTGGAGGCGATCCTTGAGAAGGAGGGACACCGGGTGGCGGCCGTGATCATGGAACCGATGGTTCAGGCCGCAGGCGGCATGATCCTGTGGCCGGTTGAGTTCTTACGTCATGTGCGAGAGGTGACACGGCATCACGGCATTCCACTGATTGCCGATGAGGTGTTTACGGGATTTGGACGAACCGGAAAGATGTTCGCCTGCCAACACGGTCCTATTGAACCCGACATCCTGTGCCTTTCCAAAGCCTTAACGGGTGGGTATCTTCCCCTGGCAGTTACCCTGGCCAGTGAAGACATTTATGAATCCTTTTTGAGCGAGGATCGGCGGAAAACCTTTTTTCACGGTCACTCTTTTACCGGCAATGCCCTGGCTTGCGCGGTGGCCTTGGAGAGTTTGTCCGTCTTGGACGAAACGAAAGCTCTTGATCGGGTGATGGAACTGGAGGGGCTCTTCACCAAGCGTCTGGATCAGCTCAAATCTCTCCCGGTCGTGGAGGAAGTTCGAGGGATGGGGGCCCTCGGAGTCGTGGAACTGTCAACCCATGGAAAAAGCGGGTACCTGGACGAAAGAGGCCCGAGGTTGGCTGAGGCCTTTCTGGAACGAGGAATTCTCCTTCGTCCTCTCGGCAACGTTCTCTATTTTCTCCCTCCCTATGTGATCACGGATGAGGAAGCCCACTCGGTTTTCGATGCTATTGAAGAGGTTCTGAAGGAGTTGTGACTTCGTCACTTCGTGCTTGGCGCGCTGCGCGCGCTTCGCGCACTTGTGATCACCCTGGCGGTGACTTAAAATACCAGAAAGTCGTCTCTGGCCCGCAGGCTAAAGCCTGCGGCTCTGACGGAGTCGGCAAGGAATATTCAGAGCCGTGGGCTTCAGCTCACGGGCATTCCTGAAAAGGGAGGTCATGATGCCCCATCCAACCCAAGCTTTAGAGTCGTCTGCAGCCAAGCTTTTGGCCCGACGCCATTTTTTGACCTATTTCTCCGGCCTGGGGTTGTCTTCGACTCTCCTGCCCGGCATCTTGTGGGCGAAGATGCAGGATGAGCAGGTTCAGGAAGTCACCAAAGAGATGATCAGCGGTGCCGAGCAGCTGGCCGGTTTGGAGTTCACCGACCAAGAGCGGGAAGGCATGGTGGAGGGGCTGAATCAAAATCTGGAACGGTACCAGGAACTGCGGGAAATCCCTCTCCAGAGCACCGACTGGCCCAGCCTGCAGTTCAACCCTGCTCTCCCTGGGATGAGCTTTGACACCGAGCGACGGCCCTTCAAGATGAGTACCCCGACCGATCGGACCACCCCCACCAACCTGGAAGACGTGGCCTTCTGGCCGGTGACGGATCTGGCCCAGCTGATTCGATCACGGAAAGTCCTCTCCCTGGATTTGACCCGGATGTATCTGGAGCGGCTGAAAAAGTACGATCCTTTACTGAAGTGCGTCATTACCCTTACCGAGGATTTGGCCCTGAGGCAGGCTCAGACAGCGGATCGGGAGATTGCAGCGGGTCGTTATCGAGGACCCCTTCACGGCATCCCCTGGGGAGTGAAGGATTTGCTGGCAACCCGACAATATCCAACCACCTGGGGAGCAGCTCCCTACAAAGATCGGATCCTGGACTACGACGCCACCATCGTCGAGCGGCTGGAGGCGGCCGGCGCCGTGCTGATGGCCAAGTTGAGTACCGGAGAGCTGGCCTCGGGAGACATCTGGTTCGGAGGCCAGACCGTGACTCCCTGGAATACCCAGGAAGGAACCCGAGGTTCTTCGGCCGGACCGGGTGCGGCCACGGCAGCTGGCCTGGTGGGTTTTTCCATTGGCACCGAGACCCGAGGGTCCATTATCTTTCCATCCACTCGATGCGGACTGTCCGGACTGCGCCCCACCTTCGGCCGGGTCAGCCGATACGGGGTCATGCCCATCAGTTTCAGCATGGACAAGCCCGGCCCCATGTGCCGGAGCGTGGAAGACTGCGCCCTGGTCTTCGATGCCATTTATGGACCTGACGGCAAAGACGGAGCCCTGGTGGACTTACCCTTCAACTGGGATCCGGAGCTGGACATTCAACGGTTGCGGGTGGGTTACCTCAAGAGTGCTTTTGACGAAGAGCGAGACAGCGCTCAGTGGATGGCCAACGATCAAGCCACTCTGGCAACACTGCGCGCCCTGGGTCTTGACCTGATTCCCGTTGAGTTTCCAGACTATCCCCTCGATGTGGCACGGCTCATTCTGTATGCGGAAGCGGCAGCGGCCCACGATGAGCTGACCCGAAGCAGGCAAATCGACTTGCTGGCTCGACCCAATGCCTGGCCCAGGCGCCTCCGCCAATCCCGCATGATCCCTGCCGTAGAATACATTCAAGCCGATCGAGTACGAGTCTTCCTGATGAAGGAAATGGCCCAACTTATGAATGAGGTGGACGTTATTGTGGCCCCTCCCAGTGCACCGGGCACCCCCAGCAACAGTCCCCTGGGCAAGAACATTCCCTTAACCAACATGACCGGCCATCCCTGTGTCGTGCTGCCCAATGGCTTCACCGAAAACGGGACCCCCAGCACCGTCACCTTGGTGGGGAAACTCTATGCCGAGGCTGAAATCCTGGCCCTGGCCAAACGCTACCAGGATGCCACGGATTTTCATTTGAAGCACCCGGTGCTGGAGGTTTGACCGCAGACCGCTGACCGCTGACCACGGTCAGCGGAAATTCAAAATCCCAAATTCCAAATTCGAACCTGGAACGCTGGAACGCGCGCGGAAGGCGCGCTTGACAGCTTGAGCCACCGCGCTATACTCCTAATTGAAATTGATTTTCAATTTCAATTAGGAGAGGTGGACCGTGTCCTTTGGGGTCAACAACAGATATTTCCTGATCTTCAGTTTCCTGATTTTATCCGCAATCGCGCCCGTTGCCGAAGCCGCCTCCGCCGATGGCAAGGGTTCCATCTCAGGGCGAGTCTTCGACACGGGGGGAGGAGTGATCCAGCAAGTCACGGTCACCTTGAGGAACCAGGAGACGGGTATAGAACAAAGCACGAGCACCGACCCAGTGGGCGCTTTTCGATTCGAGGACCTGCCCGCCGCTCCCTATTATTTGAGTACTGAAAAGAAGTATTTTCAGAGCGCCGTCCAGGAGATTCTATTATCTCCCAGCCAGAACCCTACGGTGGATCTCACCTTGAAGATTGATTCACAAGCGATCATTCGAGAGCGGGTGATGGTGATTGGGGAGGCTTCCGAGGTGGGCGATATACCCGGTTCCGCCCATTACATCGACCAGCAAAAATTGGAGAGTCAACTGCTGGCTTACGATGACATCCATCAGATCCTGCGCCAGGTCCCCGGCGTGAATATTCAGGAAGAGGACGGCTATGGCCTTCGTCCCAATATAGGCATGCGGGGGACAGGGGCCGAGCGAAGCTCCAAGATCACGCTCATGGAGGACGGGGTTCTCATCGCCCCCGCCCCTTATGCGGCACCTGCAGCCTATTACTTCCCCGTCACAGGACGCATGGAAGCCATTGAGGTCCGCAAAGGCTCCAGTCAGATCAAGTATGGTCCCAGGACCAATGGTGGCGCTTTAAATCTGATCTCCACCGGCATACCCGGGGACTTTAGTCTCAAAGGTAACCTGGCCCTGGGGGTCGACAACTCCCGAAAGCTTCATCTGAACCTGGGTGACTCCTACGAGCATTTCGCCTGGGTTGCAGAAACCTACCAGATGGCCACCGACGGATTTAAGGAACTCGATGGCGGAGGCAACACGGGTTTTGACATCAACGATTACCTGGCTAAGTTTCGCCTCCACAGCGGTGGCAGCGCCCGTACTTATCAAGAACTGGAGATCAAGCTGGGCAAAACCCAACAGCTTTCGGAGGAGACCTATCTGGGCTTGACGGATGAGGACTTCGCAGACAACCCCTTGCGGCGTTATCGCGGATCACAGCAAGACGTGTTTCAATCGGATCACGAGCAATACCAGGCCCGTTACTTCATCGTGCCAGCAAGAAACGTTGACGTGACAACAATCTTTTACCGAAACAACTTCCAGCGCAACTGGTACAAGCTCCAAAGCGTATCGGGAACCAGTATCAGCGAAATCTTCAATGATCTCGACACCTATTCAGCTGCATTAGCCATTGCCAAGGGCGCCGACAGCGATCCTGATGCGCTGGCCGTCAGGGCCAACAATCGCGAGTACTATTCACAGGGCATTCAAGCCGTCCTGGGATTGCAGCTTGACCAAGGAGATACCCGGAACAGGTTTGAGTTTGGCTTTCGCTACCACAAGGATCAGGAAGACCGATTTCAACATGAAGACGGGTTCCAGATGCGAAACGGCACCATGGTCCTCACCTCCAGAGGAGCACCCGGCAGTCAAGCCAATCGCATCGGCGAGGCCAGAGCCTGGGCTCTATTCATCCAAGACAAAATGGAATGGGGCAGATGGACATTCACTCCGGGCTTCAGATATGAAAACATCGATCTCTTGAGAACCGACTTTTCTACAAGTGATCCGGAGCGAATAACCCCCACCAGGATTCGCAAAAATGGAGTTCAAGTGTTTATTCCAGGCCTCGGTGTCCATTACGACCTTACCCCCACCCTAGGCCTTTTCGGGGGGGTGCACAAAGGCTTCGCCCCACCCGGTCCTGGTTCAAATGAAGTTACGGAGGCGGAGGAAAGCCTCAATTATGAGTTGGGGTTGCGCGTCCAAAGTCAGCCTCTGAGCTTGGAGGTCACTGGTTTCGTCAACGACTATTCCAACTTACTGGGTGTCGATACGCTGGCTTCCGGAGGCACCGGCGAAGGGGATCTTTTCAACGGCGGCGAAGTCCTGGTCCTGGGACTGGAGGCATCGGGATCTGCGGACTTAGGCGACAGGTTCGGCTTGAGCGTCCGCATTCCTGTGAATTTTGCCTATACCTTCACCCATGGGGAATTCAAGAACAGCTTTGAGAGTGACTTCGAACCCTGGGGCAACGTGGCCGTCGGAGACGAACTCCCTTATCTTCCCAGACATCAGTTCAATGCCCGCATCGGTTTGGAAAAGGCGCGCTGGCGGCTTGCTGTGGAGGCTAATGCCGTCAGTGGGATGCGCACCAAGGCCGGCCAAGGTCCAATACCCCCCCTGGAAGCCACCGATAGCTATCTTGTTTTCAGCCTCTCCGGTGAATACGACTTGACGGCCGAGAAGAGGAGCGTCTCTCTTTTCCTTTCCGTGCGCAACCTGACCGATCAGGCCTACATTACCGCTCGCCGGCCGGCCGGGGCCCGGCCTGGATTGCCGCGCACCCTGATGGGCGGCATTAAATTTCGATTAGGTCACTGACCGCTGACGGGCTGACAGCCGTCAGCGGAAATTCCAAATCCCAAACGACTTCCTTTTTTCTTTTTCCTGCGCGCGGAGCGCGCTCTATTCCGCGTTGATCCAGCCGGAGAACTCCAGTAAGTGGGCCTCAAGAGGCACCTTCAGCCCACTGTGAATGGTGTTGTACAGCTTCCAGAATCCCACCACGGCCGCGAGTTCAACGATCTGGGCCGGAGAAAGGAGTTTTTTGACCCGCTCGTAGATCTCCTCCGAGATGGACGTAGGATCCAGGGTCATGGCATCGGCGAAATCAAAACAGGCTTTCTCGAACTCGTCTTGACCGCCTTCCTTGTCGACCAGCAGGGAGTGAACATCTTCATCACTCATTTCCCACCCCTCGTCCTTCATCTTGTCCTCTCCCTCTTGGTGCTGCAAGATGCCGCAGTGGTGACTCACGCAATAGGTAGAGTTATTGAGTTTCCCCAACCGTGTGGCGATCCGGCGCTTCAGACTCTGGGGCAGTGTGGAAGAACTGTCCCTCATGATGGCACTGTTGAGGTCCCACAGGGGTGCAGCAATCTGGGGACGATGGGCGTAAAGCTTATTGCAGTTGGGAAGAAATCCCATGCGCTTGGAATAGCTCTGGGAACGCTCCTGCAAGATGGAGTCGAAGTCCTCCAACTCCACGTAGGGAATAAAGGGTTCCTCTTCCTTGTGGAGTTTGGGGGCTGGTTTGCTCATTTTTTCCTCCTGATTCGCCTCTCAGATGGCGATGTGAAATTCGTTTTGTGGCAATTAAGAACGAAGCCGACTATATTCCCTAGGCTATCGACGGTCAATGGCTCTGAGTCCGTCCCGTTCAATCCTGAACAGCCAAAAGGTTCTTGGGAGTGACCCCATCGGGGGCATCGAAGGGGATTTCCAAAAGTTCGGCAATCAGTGGGGCCATGTCCTCAATTCCCATGCTGGATACGACTGCACCGGAGCGAAAACCCACTCCCCAGCCAACAAATCCCGTGTGAACCTGGGGGAGGTCCGGGAAGTGCCCGTGGTTTCCGCCTGTTGCCTCTCTGACGGCGGGGGGCCTGAAAGAGGCGCTAAAACTGGTGCCGGGAACCGCCGACAGGGCCAAAGGAACCACTGGATCGGCACCAACACGATCCAGTTCGTCGCGTTCAATCACCCGGAACAGACGCTGGGTTTCGCTGGGCAAACGGGCCAAGAGAGCCCGTACTTCTACGACAGCCTCTCGATCCTCAGGATGACGCAAGTGGAGAAAGACTGAGCCGCCGGTTCTATGAAAAGCAGCACGCCAATCACCTCGATCGCGACGTGCCTCCATCATCCCAGCCTCAACCAGCCAGACATTGGGGGCCACCAGCTTGTCGCGGTCTACAAATCCATGATCCCCCGTTACGATAAACGCGGTTCGACTCTGAATGCCGGACCGCTCGGCCGCTTCCACAATAGTTCGGACCGCTCGATCCGCCGTGGTGACGGCCTGCCGGACCATGGGGGCATCACGTCCCGACTGGTGCTGGAAATAATCCACAGCAATGAGGTGCACGGTCAATAGGGAGGGACGATATTGTTCCAGCAAATAAGCTGCAGCGACTCCGATGCGATCATCCCGCAACAGCCGATCTTCAAAGTCTGCATCCGTGAAAGGACCCGTCGCTTCTCGCATCGCTTCCGCAAAGAGTTCAGGGGGCCGGGTAACCGATCGGATGGCGTCGAGGGCAGAAACATTCGGTTCCAGAGACCAAAACTCCGGGATATTCCAGTCGATGGGCCCACCGACGCTGGCCGGCCAGGAAATACTGGCGCTCTTCAGGCCCGCTTCCCGCACGGCATCCCAGAGAGTGGGTACACGGATGGCCGAGGTGTGCCAATACCAGCGTCCGGTTTGTCCTTCCGGCTCAAAGGGCGTGTTGTAATAGATGCCATGTCTTCTGGGGACCGCACCGGTGATCATGGTGGTATGGGAAGGATAGGTCACGGAGGGAAAGACCCCTCGTACTGCAGTGGCTTGAGCTCCCTCTTGAGCCATCTGCTGAATCATGGGGGCAGGCCAGGTCGTGTCCTGATAGAAGTCGGGTCGAAAGCCGTCGATGGATATGAGGACAACGTGATCAGGATGCCGGCCATGGGTACATGCCAGCGAAAGCATCAGGCCGAAGAATACCGCTGCAATCCTGGAGACAGAGGGCAAGTCTTCGAAATATCCCCGTCGCATGGGCCTCCTCCTGAGGTTCCGCATTCTATCAGCCCGGGCTAAAATCAGGAACTTTCAACAATCTGGAGATCGTGCCTGCCCCGCCTACTGCAATCCCATGGTCCTGTCGACAACGGGCTATCCCGGATTATGCACTTGGAAGGAGGTTGAAATATCCTTGTCGTTCTCTCAAGTTCTCTGCAATAATGGCGCGACATCACTGGCCCTGACCATTTGAAAGGAGGTTTAGGTGATAGAACCCTACACTGCGTTATGCATTCAGAACACTAATTTTTGTGTTCGGACTTATAAAGATATTCAGAAGAATCTGGATCTGATCTGTGAGGTGATCGACCACTCTCATTACACCAGAATCGAGTACCCCGTCCGATTAATGGCTATTCCGGAAGCGGGAATCCAGTCCTTCGTGGATTCCCAGATGGACTGGGAGCACAAGGAAGTGGCCAAGGGCCTGTTCAATACGACCGTTCCCGGACCTGAGACTGAGGTCCTGTCTAAGAAAGCAAAAGAGTATGGAACCTATATCTGCGGTCAACTCAGGGCTCTGGAACCTGAAATCAGTGACGAACTCTACTTCAACATCGGGTTTGTCATTGATCCCAAGGGCGAGATCATCATGAAGCACCACAAGCTTCAGGTGTTCGCTCCAGAACGCTCCTGTGTCCCCCACGATATCTGGGATACGTGGGTTGAGAAGTATGGAGCCAATCTGGACGCCTTTTATCCGGTCGCTCGAACGGAGATCGGGAACATCGGCGCCTGTATCTGTATGGAGACCAGTTACCCGGAAACATCGCGGGGCCTGGCCGTCAACGGTGCCGAAATCATTTACGCTCCCACTTATATCGAGCCCTACTATAGTCGTGGCTGGCACGAACTCCAGCTTCGGGCTCGGGCTTTGGACAATAGTTGTTATGTGGTCGCACCCAACAGCGGCGATTGGTTCATGACACCGGAATCCAAGGTTCCCACCGCCATCCATGGTGGCAGCAGCATGATCATCGACTACCAGGGGCAAGTACTCACCCGGACAACCACCCATGGGACAAGCTATTGCAGCGCCATCATCGATATCGAGGCACTCCGGTATTGGCGGGAAACCACCATGTTCGGCAGTTGGCTGAAGGATCTTAGAACGGAACAGTACAAGATCATTTATGAAGAGCCGATCTTCCCCAAGAATCTCTGGCTCGACCCACCGCCCGGTTACGGCAAGACCGCCGGCCGAATGGAAGTACTGCGCAAAAGTGTCGAGACGCTGCAGAAACGAGGCACTTACGTTCCCAGCCTCTATGCGGAGTTGCGGAAGGAGAAGGAGGAGAAAGAAAAGAAAGGTGCAAAAGCGAAAACCGTGACTGCCGGTGAAACCGAAAAGTAGGGTGCCATCTCCCCCGCGATGAAGGAAAGGCACAGGACGAAACATCGAATCAATCAAATAAGAGGTACGGAGCTGCTATGAAATGGAATGAAGACTGGCTTAAGGCAAATCGGCCACCCGCATCCCAACACCCCAAAAAATACACTTTTTGGCCCCGGGGTCGGGGCCGGCTGATTTTCGGGTATTTCATTTTCATCACCGTTGTGGATTACGTTGTATTGACTCTCTTTGGCGGACGACCCATTCTCATAGCGGGCATGCCCCTGCTGATTTGGATCACGGTGATTTTTGCTCTACTGACGATTGCCGGCATTCTCGGATTCGATGCCTGGAACAAGAATCAGGCCGCACCTCCTGTTGCAAACACCCCACAGACTGAGGACCACGAGTTAAGGAACGATCATGAACTTCCCTCCTGAAATTAGACAGCTAGTCCTTGC
>Ga0209987_10002039_pt1 | contig 11146 bp, 9 predicted proteins | sample N074metaG_FD_182134 | JGI IMG/M metagenome (GOLD analysis project Ga0209987, IMG submission 182134) | Deep subsurface microbial communities from Kermadec Trench to uncover new lineages of life (NeLLi) - N074 metaG (SPAdes) (version 2) | ecosystem: Environmental > Aquatic > Marine > Ocean trench... | reverse complement strand
GCGATAGGTGTCCTCTGAGAAATCCTCGTGTCCCGGCGTGTCGAGCAAGTTTATAATGCATTCCTTATAGGGGAACTGCATCACCGACGAGGTCACTGAAATACCACGTTGCTTCTCCAGTTCCATCCAGTCCGAGGTAGCATGTCGTGCGGCTTTCCTGCTCTTAATCGTACCCGCCATCTGAATAGCCTTGCCAAAAAGTAATAGCTTTTCAGTCACCGTGGTTTTGCCGGCATCCGGGTGTGAAATGATCGCGAAAGTGCGACGCCGGCGCATTTCGTCTATATCAGACATCAAAATTTACTCATTTGATCGCTGCAGCAGTTAACTTTTTGACTCAAGGGCGTCTCTATTAATTCGGATTTTCTCGTGGCAGGCTTTTGCTCCTCGAAAATTTCTCCTGCATTGTTCTACTAAGTTACATCCTTGTAACGATGCAAAGCCTGCATACATGCCATCCATGGCAATTAGTGCATTATGTTCGGCACGGTGCTTATGTACAGGATGTACGGTATGCCGATTTTGCAGGAGCAAAAATCGGTAACGCCGCAATCGCGGAAAAAGACAATTAATAGAGATGCCCTCAGGAAATTTGTTTGGCGAAGAGTAACGCGTCTTCCTTACCGTTCGGCGCCGGATAATAATCTTTTCGGCATCCTATTTCATTAAATCCGGCCGAACTATAACAATTAATTGCTCGGATGTTACTCGGTCGCACCTCCAGCATCATTATTTGCGCACGCTTGTTACGCGCAATATTTAGCAGAAACTGAATAAATTGTTTGCCTATACCCTTACCCTGGTGATTTCTGGTCACCGAGAGATTTAATATATGGCTTTCACCGGCTGCTATGCTAATTACTGCATGCGCGACGATTGTATTTCCGAGGTGTGCTAACCAGCAGTCGTAACCAACGCGAATACAGTCCTTGAAAATCCGGTCGGTCCATGGAAACTGGTACACCTCGTTTTCAAGTTGTATCACATCACTAATGTCCTCGAGTGCCATCTGCCGAAATGTCAGTTCGCTATCAATCATAGCCCCAGCATTTTATGCAGAATCTTCATGTCGTTCCAGACTATCGATTTAGCCGATGGGTTACGCAGCAAATAGGCGGGATGATAGGTGACTTTAAGCGGAATATCTGAACCTGGTAGCTGGTGAACTTGATCGATTAGTTTGCCCACCGGGCTGGTACTATTGAGCAAATGATGGGCGGAAATCCTACCCACTGCAAGGATCACCCGGGGTGCGATATGCTTGATCTGGGCTTGCAGAAAGGACTCGCAGGCCTGCACCTCGTTAGTATGCGGGTCGCGATTATTAGGTGGCCGACATTTGACTATATTGGTGATAAACACCTGCGATCTCGATAACCCGATCGCCGACAACATCTTGTCGAGTAATTGCCCAGAGCGACCGACAAAAGGTTCACCCCTGAGGTCTTCCTCGTGGCCCGGACCTTCGCCGATGATCATTAGCCCGGCTTGCTGACTACCTACCCCGGGAACCTTCTGGGTACAATTCTGGGATAACTCGCATGCCTCGCACTGATGTATCGATCGGGTAATATTGTCCCAGGTATCGAGTTTAGGCGGAGCAGGTGCATCGACTACAGAAATTTCCTGCCTATCTCGCCTGGTGATCTCCTCTGTCGTCACCCCGATACTTTCAACCGCAGGGACAACTTCCAGAGCAGGCTTGCCAGCTGATCGCCCGACCCACTGTTGTATCCCAATTCCCTTCAGACAATGTTGTTGGCGCGGAGTTAACATGGGTGGTTAAACATCACCTGTTTGCGGATGGGTTCTGCCAGAATTATTGATGACCTTGTTCAGTGCGTTGATATAAGACTTCGCCGAAGCGATCACTATATCTGTATCCGCCCCCTGGCCATTGACAATATACCCGTCTTTTTCGACCCGAACGGTTACTTCGCCCTGCGAATCGGTACCGGTAGTAATTGCATTGACCGAATATAACTGCAAGTTTACGCCGGTAGCAGTGATCTTTTCTATCGCCTTGAAGCAGGCATCTACCGGGCCATCGCCGGAAGATTCGGCCTTCTGCTCTTTACCATCGATGTTTAAAGTCATGGTGGCATTGGGTGTCTCACCAGTTTCACAGCAGACCCGTAAAGACACCAGTTTGATCGATTCGTTTTCAGTATCGAGGGCGGATTCGGTCACCAGTGCCTGTAAATCCTCGTCGAAGATTTCGTGTTTCTTATCGGCCAGGGTTTTGAATCGGATAAATACCTCATTGAGTTCCTGTTCCGATGAAAAATCGATATTTAATTCTGCCATACGTGTTTTGAAAGCGTTTCGACCGGAGTGCTTACCCAGCACCAGTCTATTCGTCGCCCATCCCACGTCCTGTGGACGCATGATTTCGTAGGTTTCACGTGATTTGAGCACGCCGTCCTGGTGAATTCCGGCCTCGTGGGCAAATGCGTTGGCACCGACAATCGCCTTGTTGGGCTGCACGTTAAATCCAGTAATGCCTGCGACCAGCTTCGAACAGGTAAGGATTTGTGTGGTATCCAGAGTGGAGTCACAGGGAAACGCATCCTTGCGTGTGCGTACCGCCATGATTATCTCTTCCAGCGAGGCATTGCCTGCGCGCTCACCGAGACCATTAATGGTGCATTCCACCTGACGAGCACCGGCCAATACCGCGGACAGGGAATTCGCAACCGCAAGGCCCAGGTCATTGTGGCAGTGGACCGAGAAAACTGCCTTGTCCGAATTCGGTACACGCTCGATTAACTGCTTAATCAATTCACCGAACTGGTGCGGAATGTTATATCCGACGGTATCCGGAATATTGATCGTAGTGGCACCCTCGGCGATCACCGCCTCGATAATTCGACATAAAAAATCAGGCTCGGAGCGCCCGGCGTCTTCGGGTGAGAACTCGATGTTGTCAGTATAGGCACGCGCCATACGAACGGCCTTCACCGCGGCTTCGACTACTTCGTCGGGGGTCATCCGCAGCTTGTGTTTCATGTGAATGGGCGAAGTTGCCAGGAAGGTATGAATGCGCCCAGAATTGGCCGGTTTGATCGCTTCACCGGCGCGTTCTATGTCTTTTTTTACAGCCCGTGCGAGGCCACAAACCGTGCTGTCCCGGACTATCTCGGCCACCGCCTTCACGGCTTCAAAGTCGCCGTCACTGGCGATCGGAAAACCGGCCTCGATAATATCAACCTTCATCACCTCGAGGGCGCGGGCAATACGAATTTTTTCGTCCTTGGTCATCGACGCGCCCGGGCTTTGTTCGCCGTCGCGAAGCGTGGTGTCGAATATGATTAATTTTTCTTTTTCCATTGCTAACTCATTTTCTGAAATCTTTAATAGGAGTGTAATTATTCACGTTTGCCCTCGTCAGGAGTTCTCTGTCTGCCTTACGGCAGCAGCAGTAAGAGAAGTAGCGATTGCAGTGCACGGGTGAGCAGGTGGGCCTGACTAAAAGTCAAGGCTGGGTTACGGAATATGGCGTAAGCTTGCATGGTTGGACCCGATAATATCGCCTCGTTGGAGCAGACGAATATAGCCAACTCTTTGCGGCTTGCCAAGCGATAAAAACTTCAGTTTAAACTTACCGGGTTATTTAGTTTCATCGGGTTCGCTTTTACCGACAGCTTCGCTTAGACGCTGCCTGTTTCTGTTCCAGCGAAACAGCGAAATTACCGGGCCAGACAACAGGTATAAAAATGACGCAGAAAATAGAATAGTTGGCGGTTCTATCGACAAAAATACAAATAACAGCATGACTACCAATACCGATACAAACGGCACTTTTTTACGCATGTCCAGATCTTTGAAGCTGTAGTAAGAAAATTTCGATACCATCAAGGTACTGACCACCAGCGTCAATACCAGGGCGGCGTACATGACATCACCGCCTGTAATGCCATAGGTCTCACACACCCAGACCGCACCCATAGACACTGCAGCACCGGCAGGGCAGGCGAGACCCTGAAAATAACGTTTATCCGAAATACCGACCTGGGTATTGAATCTTGCCAGTCTTAATGCGGTACAGGTGGTGTATATAAACGCGGCCAACCAGCCAATCTTTCCCAAAAAAAGGGATACCTCGGCAAGATTGATCAATGACCACTGATACAGGACTAGAGCCGGGGCCACGCCAAACGACACCATATCGGCCAGGCTATCGTACTCTGCGCCAAATTCCGACTGGGTATTGGTCAGGCGCGCTACCCTCCCATCGAGCCCGTCGAGCAGCATGGCGAGAAAAATCGCTATCGCCGCGATTTCATATTGCCCCTTCATCGCTACAATAATTGCGTAAAAACCCGCAAACAGGGCACCTGTGGTGAAAAGATTAGGCAACAGGAAAATACCCTTACGCAGATTTTTTTGCTTTGGTTTCGTGCTGCTATCGTCCATTGGTTTCGCCTGGTGGGCTATGTCCTGAGTAGAGATATCCTAGTTTTTTGATTTATCGACCAGGGAATTGGCGCTTAACCAGGGCATCATCGCGCGTAACCTGGCGCCAGTTTTTTCTATTTCATGGGCCGCGTTGTTACGTCGCCAGGCCGTCATCTCGGGATAATTAGACTGGCCTTCTGCAATAAATTTCTTCGCGTAGGAGCCATTTTGGATGTTTTCGAGACATTCCTTCATCGCCCGGCGGCTTTCCTCATTGATGATCTTTTTGCCGGTGATATATTCGCCATATTCGGCATTGTTTGAAATCGAATAGTTCATGTTGGCGATTCCACCTTCGTGGATTAAATCGACGATCAGCTTCAACTCGTGCAGACACTCGAAATAGGCAAGTTCGGGCGCATATCCGGCCTCTACCAGCGTTTCGAACCCGGCCTTTACCAACTCGATAGTGCCACCGCACAATACCGTTTGTTCACCAAACAAATCGGTCTCGGTTTCATCCTTGAAAGTGGTTTCAATAATCGCCGTACGTCCGCCGCCGATGGCTGCAGCGTACGACAGGGCAAGTTCCTTCGCCATGCCGGTGGCATCCTGTTGGATTGCGATCAGATCGGGGATACCGCCACCCTTGACAAATTCGGAACGAACTGTGTGTCCGGGTGCTTTTGGTGCAATCATGATTACGTCAAGGTCGGCGCGTGGCACCACCTGGTTGAAATGAATCGCGAAACCATGCGCAAACGCCAGCGCGGCGCCCTGCTTGATATTGGGTTCGATTTCGTTTCGATAAAGCTGATTTTGAAATTCGTCCGGAGTTAAAACCATCACCACATCAGCAGTTTTAATCGCGTCGGTGGTATTCTTTACCACCAGGCCAGCAGCTTCCGCCTTGGCGACAGATGCTGAACCCTCGCGCAGGGCAACCGTAACATCGACACCTGACTCTTTTAGATTATTTGCGTGGGCATGTCCCTGGGATCCGTAACCGACAATGGTCACTTTCTTGCCCTGGACGATGGAAAGATCACAATCTTTATCGTAATAAATATTCATAACACCCTCATGGATTGCTGGATTGGTTAATAGCGCCCTAATAATCGATTATATTTCGAGCTGCCAAAAAGTAATTTGATCATCTATTTCAGTGAGCTGGTAGGCGGCAGATTTTATCACCCGCGGGGATGAAATCCTGGGACTTAGAGTGAAAGTGATTGACCTGTAAACTGGTTTATATAGTTAAAGCTCTTTCGCCCCTCAGTATGCCCATCGAGCCGGAACGCACGACTTCAATCACGTTTTTCTCGTGCATTGCCCTGATGTACGCCTCCAGTTTTTCCCCAGAACCGGTCAGCTCGATACAAAAAGTAGTGTCGGTGACATCGATGATGCGTGCACGGAAAATATCGGAAAGCCGTTTAATTTCGGCACGTTGATCGTCACCCACGGCTCTCACCTTGACAAACATCATTTCTCGTTCGATGAAATTACCCTCGGTAAAATCCTGCAATTTAACTACATCCACCAGCTTGTTCAGCTGTTTGTTAATTTGTTCGATGATGCGGTCAGACCCGGTGGTAATAATTGTCATCCGTGACAGGGTTGGATCCTCGGTAGTTGCCACAGTCAGGGACTCGATATTATAGCCGCGCGCTGAGAATAACCCGGAGATACGTGACAGTGCGCCGGCCTCATTTTCGACCAGTAAAGATACTATATGACGCATTACGCAATTTCTCCGCTAGTCTTCAGTGACGCCTGAATTTTCTGTTGCAACGGAGAGAGTTCCATTTCATTGTGCGCCTTGCCAGCTGAAATCATCGGATAAACATTGGCTTCCTGATCGGTGATGATATCGAGAAACACGGTGCGATCTTTGAGTTCAAAGGCTTCTTTCATCGCATCGTGCAAATCGTTTGGGTCTTCAACCTTGATGCCAACATGACCGTAAGCCTCGCTGAGTTTGACAAAATCAGGGAGCGCATCCATATATACATGCGAGTAGCGTTTTTCGTAGAAGAATTCTTGCCACTGACGCACCATGCCCAGGTATCGGTTGTTGAGGTTGATAATCTTCACCGCCACGTCGTATTGAAGACAGGTAGATAATTCTTGCATACACATCTGAATGCTACCCTCGCCGGTAACGCAGGCAACATCTTTATCCGGAAACGCTATCTTTACCCCCATCGCCGCCGGCAGACCAAATCCCATGGTGCCAAGCCCTCCAGAATTGATCCAGCGTCTGGGTTCGTCGAAATGATAAAATTGCGCGGCGAACATCTGATGCTGACCCACGTCAGAGGTAATATAAGCCTCACCCCCGGTAACCTTGTAGAGTTCCTCGATGACGGTTTGCGGCTGGATCACGCCCTCTTTTTTATCGTAAGCAAAGCTATTCTGTTTTTGCCAGGACTTTATTTTATTCCACCAGTCTTCGGTGGCGGTTTTATCCATGGGCTGATCGGAATTGACCAGAATTTTAAGCATTTCGGTCAATACCTGTTTTGCGCCGCCGACGATCGGGATGTCGGCAGTAATAGTCTTGGATATCGACGCAGGGTCTATATCGATGTGTATAATTTGTGCGTAAGGGCAGAATTTGCTCGGGACGCCGGTTATTCGATCGTCGAACCGCGCGCCGATGGCAATGAGTACATCGCAATCGTGCATCGCCATATTCGACTCGTAGGTTCCATGCATACCCAGCAAACCGATAAATTGCGGATCAGTTCCGGGGAAAGCGCCCAGGCCCATCAGGGTTTGTGTAATCGGGTATCCCAGGTGATGCACAAAATCACGCAATTCTTGAGATGCGCCATCCATAATGACGCCGCCACCGGAATAAATCATCGGTCGCTTGGCGCTGAGTAATAATTCGACCGCACGCTTGATCTGCCTGGGATGGCCCTTAAGATTCGGGTTATAAGACCGTATCTTGACCTGTTTCGGATATTCGTAAGGAATTTTGATGTGGGGCGCGGTAATATCTTTCGGAATATCAACCACGACGGGCCCTGGCCGTCCGGTGGTCGCTATATAAAAGGCTTTCTTCAGTGTTTCCGCAAGCTTGTTGAGATCCTTGACCAGAAAGTTATGCTTGACGCATGGCCGACTGATACCAACCGCATCGACTTCCTGAAACGCGTCGCTGCCAATAGCATGACTCGGAACTTGACCAGTAATGACTATTAGCGGCACCGAATCCATAAAAGCGGTGGCGATCCCGGTTATCGCATTCGTTGCGCCAGGGCCCGAAGTGACCAGGCACACACCCGGTTTGCCTGTTGCGCGGGCATACCCATCAGCGGCATGCGTGGCTCCCTGTTCGTGGCGCACTAAAATATGTTTGATATCATTCTGTTTATGCAGTGCATCGTAAATGTGCAGAACCGCTCCCCCGGGGTACCCGAAGAGATGTTCAACTCCCTCGTCCTTCAAAAACTGAATGATAATTTCAGAACCCGATAATTCCACTTGTACCTCAAAAATATGAATTGTTATAGCGTACAAAACCTACGCAGAACCGGAAATTTTATTATGGTTAAACAAGAAATGCACTAAATATAACGCCCGTAGCGCGAATTTGTTCGGAACTTCGGCAAACATAGCCGCTAATTAGATGTTTTTGGCCGTCGACACTGGCAAAAAACAGGGCTGGAAGATTGTTTCACCCGATTGTTAGATAGCCGATTGATTGCACCGGTAGTCGATGCTTTTACTGTTCGCTTAGGATTTTTTCATCACAAATTTAAACTTACCACCATCTTCGGTCGATGAAAGCAACTGGTTGCCTGTCTGTTTTGCGAAAGCTTCGAAGTCCTTAACTGAACCCGGATCGGTAGATATGATAAGAAGGGTTTGATCCGCCTCCATATCACTGAGTGCTTTCTTGGCACGAAGAATGGGTAAGGGGCAGTTAAGGCCTGAAGCGTCTAGTTCGCGATCATACTCGACCATGATTAGTTCCTCTCTGGTAGTAGTGTTGACTGTGAAACGACCAGCCCAGGGGATCTCTGATTAATTCTGGGTGAATCGGGTTGTGATTCAAAATTATCAAGTTCAAGGCGTGGAACGCAAGTAATAGCAGGGCTATTGCTAAGTTTCACAACGCAGAAATTGGTCATTTTGGGCACAACGCGTTCATTCATGAATTGATCAGAGGTTCCCTAGTATATAACGCGTTGAAATCGGTAAGCCTTAAATCCGGGACCACAGGCTTAGGCAATTGAATCGAGTGGTGCTGGATCAAGTCGTAAACCGCCAGAAGACCATTTGGTGATCCCGCCACGTAAATTAATAACGTTGTTAATACCCTGTTTATTGAGAAAACGGCAGGCCTGTGCGGATCGGCTACCGGTTCGGCAATAAATAACGATTTGACTTTGTGACAACGAAAAATAATCGATATTTAACGGTATTAAATGCATTGGCAGGGTTTTCGCATTGGGAATTACCCCGCGCTTGATTTCTGCGGGTGTCCGTATATCAACCAGTTCCAGATGATTCTTGTCCTGAATCATGCTAAACAGTTCTTTGGCATTAATTTCTTTTAAGCGGGACATTTCCAGCAACTATTGGTCAAATGATAGAATTTCTGAACGTCTCAGATACTATGTAATATAAGTATGGGTTAATATTAAGTAATTTTCCACTTTAAATGTTTGCCCGACTATTGCGAAATGGAACCAGAGTCCGGTGGATGTATGGCGACAATATTGGTTTATCATCCCAGCTGCATAGCCCCGGCTATGCATCAACGGGGATCTATCAGGGTTGGCGGCCAGATATTCACTGACCTGGCTCGGGTACTAACCGTGGTAGATCGCCCGTTGATTCATTATGTCTAACCCCCTGGTTTTTGGGCTAAAAGTCGATGGTGTTCGGTACTTCCGTGCAAGCTTCGGACGGGAAGTATGAAAAACCCGGCGAATTCATTCAGGTCGCATTGTCGTAACGGCTTTAATTTGACCTGGGTTCTTATCCTGGCACTGGGAATGGGATTCTATTCTGAGCTGCAAGGTGATGCAGGTCTTCCGCTACTGGGCGAAAATGCCGCGATTAATATCGAGCAGGAACGACAGATCGGCGCACAATTTTATCGCCACCTGGTAGCACGGGGGTTGGTAGTAACCAGTCCGATATTGCATCAGTACCTGAATGAGTTAGGTGCCAGGTTATTATCGGGGATCGAAAATCGTGCCAGGAATTACACTTTCTTTATCGTCAAAGATATGGGAGTGAATGCTTTTGCGGTACCCGGTGGGTTTATCGGGGTCAATATTGGCCTGATTACGCGCGCACAGAATCAGGATCAGCTGGCTTCGGTCCTGGCCCACGAAATAGCTCACGTACGTTTGCGGCATAGTTTGGAGCAGATGCAAAAGTCGAACAGTGTCGGTACCGCGGCGATGCTTTCCTTACTCGCTGGACTGGTGCTTGGTAGTTACAATTCCGAGGTGGGTAGTGCCCTGATTTTTGGCAGTGCGGCTGGCAGCCAGCAGGCAATGATAAATTTTACCCGTGATAACGAGTACGAAGCCGACCGACTCGGTATCGAATTATTACAGAATGGAAATTTTAATCCACAGGGCATGGTTGATTTTTTCAAACTGATGCAACGCATTGCTGGAAGTTCTGAATTTCAGAATATTGAATATTTACGAACACATCCGGTACATGCCAATCGTATCTCGGAAGCCCAAAACCGGGTTAAATTGATGGCTTTGGGTAAACTCCGCCCGGATTACTTTCTGATGTTCAGGGATTATCTGGAGTACTTTAGTTCCGATCGACCAGTACAGCTCGGTAGCAGCTTTCGCAGGGCATTGGGACAAATTAAGGGTGGCCAGTTTGAATTAGCGGATCGGACCTTGCGACGCCTGTATCAAATGGATAGTGAGAATATCTGGTATGGCTATGCTTTCGCTGAAAATCTGGAATACCTGAATCATCCGGATCAGGCGGAGCAGGTTTATCGAGAACTGCTGGAGATTTTTCCAGACGAATTGGCATTTTCGTTACGACTGATTCGGTTGCTGAAATCTGTCAGCGATTTTGAACCGGCCCTGGTGGTCGCGAGGCGTCTCGAAAAACGCTATCCCTATAACAAAAACGTATACATTGAGCTTGCCGGGATATACGGACAGTTGAATCGCCCCGTGTTCAGGATGCTGGCCGAGGCGGAGTATCATCGGCTGGCGGGTAATCCCGCACTTGCAATCAAACTTTATAACAGGGTAATAGATTCTGCCGAGACCGATTTAGCCACGGCGTCCAAAGCGCGCGCCAAACGGGACGAGATAAGTCAGCCAAACTAGCGATATTCTCGCAAAGCCGCAAGGCACGTAAAGGATTATCAGGGGGAGAAAGCAACCACTCGAGTGAGTGTAAACCCTGGTATCGACAAAACGCGTTCTAATCCTATTTTTAAATCCTGCCTTCCCCTTTGCGCGTTTGCGAGACTTACATTTGTATTAAGTAACAATAATTTTTCACGGTAACTATAAATTTATTGATATTGATTGGCAGTAAGAAGCCTATGCAATGTGTTTTCCCGCTCAGGTTACTGCTATTATCCGCAATCTTTTGCTATGTGGAGCAATTTACCAGGTGAATATTAGTTTTCAGGCTCTTGGATGCCGACTCAACGAGGCCGAACTGGAAACCTGGGCCAGTCAGTTTCTAAAGCGTGGGCATCAGGTCACTACTGACAGTTCAGAGGCTGATA
>Ga0209987_10002036_pt1 | contig 11151 bp, 15 predicted proteins | sample N074metaG_FD_182134 | JGI IMG/M metagenome (GOLD analysis project Ga0209987, IMG submission 182134) | Deep subsurface microbial communities from Kermadec Trench to uncover new lineages of life (NeLLi) - N074 metaG (SPAdes) (version 2) | ecosystem: Environmental > Aquatic > Marine > Ocean trench... | reverse complement strand
TTTATCAGTCCAGGTGTATACTTCCTTATCGGTAAAAATTGGGGCATATGGATTAAAATAATCAGGAGTCTCTTCTGCAGATACTGGTACGGTAAATAATGGAATTAACATAACAAATGCTATTGTAACCATAGTAAAAATAAAAATCCTCATGATGAATCTCACATTATATCATTATTTAGAATATTAGGCATAAAATTTACCAAAATAACGATTTTTATGCTAATTAGAATTCATTTAGCATGGTTTGATCTCAAAGCATAAACTGGACTTTATTGATTCAGAACTAGTAAAGATTAAGCAAAACAATCTCTATAGAAAATTACGATATGGTAAGGTAGAAAAAGCACACATTACAATTAATGGTAAAAAACTTCTCAACTTGTGTTCAAATGATTATCTTGGAATTCATCCAACAAAGATACAATTCAAACAACTTCAGTCAAGCTCCAGACTTGTTTCTGGAAATGATGAATCATACAAAAAATTAGAAGACACATTAGCAAAACACAAATCAAAACAAAACAGTTTAGTTTATCCTACAGGGTACATGGCAAATCTTGGAGCAATTTCTTCAATTGCAAAAAGAGGCGATTTAATTCTCAGTGATGAACTAAACCATGCAAGTATAATAGAATCATGTAAGTTATCAGATGCCAAAGTATTGATTTACAGACATAATGATATGCAAGATTTACAAAAAAAGTTGAAACAAAAAGGAAAAAATAAAATTATAATCACAGAGGGGATATTTAGTATGGATGGAGATTTTTCATCTCTAAAACAAATAACTGAAATCTCAGAAAAAGCAAAAGCGATTACAATCATTGATGATGCACATGGAGATTTTGTAATAGGAAAAGATGGAAAAGGAACACCAAATTATTTTAATGTGACAAAGAAAATTGATTTGTATATTAGCAGCTTAAGTAAAGGATTAGGATCATTTGGAGGGTATGTGGCATCACAAAACAATGTTATTGATTTATGTGTAAACAAATCAAAATCATTTATCTACACATCCGCACTTCCTTCATTTTTAATTGATTATTCTCTAAAAAGATTTGAGTCAAACAGAGAAAAACAAAGGAAAAGACTGGAAAAAAATACAATCCAACTCTCAAAAGGACTAAAACAAATTGGATATGAGATAAATTCTAAAACACATATAATTCCAATAATTATCGGAAGTGAAAAGTTAGCAATGGCCTTTGGAAAATTTTTGTTTAGTAATGGTGTATTTGCACAACCAATAAGATATCCTACTGTTCCAAAAAATCAAGCAAGATTAAGAATTTCAGTTACTGCCTGGCTCTCAAAGGCAGATATTGAGAAAACGCTTGAAATTTTTGAAAAAGCACATACAAAATTTGGGTAATTATCGTAAAGTATCAAATCCACCTAATGCAGGTGAGCCAATAATTACTGCAAATGTGACTACGATTCCTAAAAGTACACCAACAATAATGAAACGCTTGTTCATAGTAAAATTCCAACAAGCCCAGTTAAAAACGGATTGTATTGTGATTTGGAAAAGATGTGGAAGAATGCTTTAAAGGAAAAATTGTAAATTTTTCGTATGGCAGATCCTACAATATTTGTAGCATTACTTGCAGGTCTTGGTTCATTTATTGCTCCCTGCATCCTACCAATGATTCCAGCATTTCTTGCATACATATCAGGGACTACTGTAACAGAACTTGGTTCTAAAAGTGGATCTGTTCTTACGATTAATCGATTAAACATTGTACTAAATACGATATTTTTTGTATTGGGATTTGCAGTAGTATTTTCCATTTTAGGAGTTTTAATTAATAGTGTTTTTTCTAGTACGATTGGTGAATTTACAGAGAGTCTTAATTTTGTAGGTGGAACAATCATTATTGCCTTTGGAGTCTTTATGTTATTATCTTCAAAAATTCGTTCATTAAATATAGAGAAAAAATTTTTACCAAAAAATTCAAAATCAAGCTATCCAATGTCATTTGTATTCGGTTTGGCATTTGCAGTAGGATGGACTCCATGTGTTGGTCCAATACTTGGAACAATACTTACTTTGGCAGCAACCACACCATCTGTTTCATTTAGCTTGTTACTTGCATATTCATTAGGTTTAGGAATTCCATTTATCTTAATGGGTATCTTTTTTTCAAGAGCCACAAGACTCATTCGTTCAATGACTAAACATCTAAAATATTATAATGTGATCTTGGGTGGATTTATTATTCTTTTAGGAATTCTAGTATTCACAAATCAATTAGCATATATTGCAAATTTTCCACTTCTAAATGAACTAATTTTCTTAGGATGATCAAATGAAATCAGAAATTAAAACAGCATTAATCTTAGGAATTGTCATTGCTACAGGATTAGGAATAATGAGTATGATTTTTTCATCATTTGATGAGGGATTCGAGTCAGCAAATATGGATTTGGAAGAAAATTCAATGACTAAAATTGATAAATCAGGATTCAAAAAAGCTCCAGATTTAATTGGAATTGCACATTATCTTAATACCACACCTGAAAAATTAAGTGAAGAGATTAAAGATAAAGTGATATTATATGATATTTGGACATACAGTTGCATTAATTGTATCAGAACATTACCATACATCACAGCATGGAATGACAAATATGCAGATCAAGGATTACTAATCATTGGTATTCATTCACCAGAATTTGAATTTGAAAAAGATCCTGAAAATGTTAAGATGGCAATAGAAAAATTTGGCATTAGTTATCCTGTATTGTTAGATAACGACATGGAAACATGGAAAGCATTTGAGAATAGATACTGGCCAAGAAAATACATTGCAGACCATGAAGGGTATATCCGGTATGATCACATTGGAGAAGGAGGATATCAAGAAACTGAAAAAGTTATTCAGCAACTTTTAGATGAAAGGAACATATCGCTTGGAATTCAGACGGCATCAGCTGCATCACTTGTAGACATTGATGAATTTGAACATTCAATGTTCAGAAGCCCGGAATTATACTTTGGTTACAAGTTTGCACAAAATAGAAATCAACTTGGAAGTGAAGAGGGATTCAAACCAGAACAGACAGTCACGTATTTAAAATCAGACAAAACAGACTTGCATAAATTCTACCTAACAGGGGATTGGATTAATTATGAAGATAGTATGGAATTAGTTTCAGATACTGGAACTATCAAATTACGATACAATGCAAAACAAGTAAACATAGTAACTGACAATACTGCAGAATTAAAGATAATTCTTGACGGTGATCCAATTCCTGCAAAGTATTCAGGAGAAGACATTACATCAGAAAGTAGTATGATAGTCTCAGAGGCAAGTCTTTACAACATCATAAACAGCAAAAACAGTGAATCTCACCTATTAGAAATACAAATTGAAGGTAAAGGATTTCAGATATTCACATTTACCTTCGGATAGTGTAACCAACCACTGATGTCACTCCAGTGACACTAGGTATAGTGACAAATCTGTTTAAAACAAAAATTATGATAAAGACTAGGTAAATTAAGGCATGTTAAGCAACTCTTGGAACAATGAAGGTGGAGAAAGCATATCTCAAAGAGTATTGAATAAGGTAAGGCCAGAGGAGCCAATTAAAAACAAAATTGATTTTGCTCAAAAAAAGTTACAATTTCAGATTACAAAATTAGAAGTAATTAATGAAAAATTACAGAAAAAACATGATATGATCTTTGAGAAGATTGTAAATGCTCAAAGAAATAACAAAACAGGTTATGCTCAGGCATATGCAGGAGAATTAACTCAAGTTAGAAAGATGAAGAACATGGTAAGTGGTGCAAAATTATCCATGGAACAAATAAAACTTAGACTAGATACAGTGTCAGAACTAGGAGACATAGTAGTTACACTCAGTCCATGTATGTCAATCATTAGAGGTTTGGCCCCATCACTAAAAGGAATAATGCCAGAAGCTAATGCTTCAATGCAAGATTTATCACAAATTCTTGGAGATGTAATGTCTGGCTCATCAATATCAATGGGTGATAGTATGAATATTGGCGCTGAGACAAATGCAGATACATTAGCAATTCTTGAAGAGGCACATAGTGTAATTGCGGGTCAGACTAAATCAACAATTCCAGAAATTCCAGATAGTCTCAAAGAGCAAATAGTTGAGAAAAGATCAGGCATTTTACTGTAAAATTTTAAAAGTAATTTAATTATCGGTTTACTTTGATTTCTTTTTACTTTTTTGAACTAGAATTTTTTTAATTCTAGAAATTGTAGGATAACTGTATCCACGTCGACGATAATTTGCTATCATCATTTTCCAATTCTTTAATCGCCATTGAGCTTGCTCCGTAGTAACAGAATGGACCTCTTTTTGAATAATACTTTTCCTTCCAACCTTAAGAGTTCCAGCATCTTTAGCAGACCACCTGTTCTTTGCAAATTTAAGTCCTGAAAGGATTTCTTCTACAGGCATTTCTTTGAAATATTCTTTGAGTTTTTTTAGTTCTGGATCTGTAGGTTTTTTGGAAATTGGTAATTCTACGATTGGTTTTTCCATGAAATTTCTAATGGCTTATACTTTAAGAGAATCTTGATAAACTAGAATTAACTAAAACAGGAATAATTAGAAAAGATTTGGTGAAATCTAACAAGGTAAAGGAATGTTAACATTTTTACACAAAGTATTGTACATTCCAAATCCAAGGATAATTGTAGCAAAAACTATTAGTGGAATTAAAATGAAAATATTGGTTTTACGACCCACAATCAAGTTTAAAATCACGACTATAAAATTGTCACAATTCTAGTCAATGGAGATAGTAAAGATACCTCTTGTTTTAGGATCTTGTAACAATGTGACCATCGCTCTAGGTAACAAATCAGAAGCTTTGTCACATTTAACTGCCAACGTTCTTGGGCATATGAAATTACTTTTTCTAATTACAATGTCTTCAGTGTGAGTAAGTATTAGATCAGGGTGACCTTTTCCATTTAATACAAATTCATGTTCACCTACACTAATTGAAAAAGTTATTTTGGCACCTGGGATTTTGAGTTTATCTTTTATTTCTTGAGGTAGATCAGCACAACTTGAAGTTGCATTAACACCAATTATACAATCACCATGTAGAGTCAAGTTAGATTCTTTTGTAATCTCTATAGTTTTTTGATGATTTGATCTAATATTTTCATGTCCTGAAAATCCTATTTCAAATTTCATAAATTCACAATAATTCAGTTGCAAATTAAGCTTTCATGAAGAACACACAATTTACAAAAATACGTAATCACTCAGGCTTCATTTGTATTAGTAATTTTTCCTAATTATGGGCACAGTTTAAATGGTACATTCTAAGCATTGGAATCAAATGCTTCCTGCACAACAAGGTTACGATAGAGCAATTACAGTATTTTCACCAGATGGTAGACTCTACCAAGTAGAATATGCTATTGAAACCGTTAAGCGAGGTACAATTGCAATTGGTGTAAAATGTAAAGATGGAATAGTTATTGCAGTTGAAGAAAAACCAAAAAAATTACAAATTTCAGAAATACCACAAAAGATTTTTCAAGTTGATGATCATGTTGGAGTTGCAGCAGCAGGATACATACCAGATGCAAGAAGTCAAGTAGATAATGCGAGATTCTTTTCTCAAAGTAACAGAATGATTTATGATGAACAAGTGGAAGTTGAAGTAATTGCAAAACATTTAGCTGATCAATGTCAACAATATACTCAATATGCAGGTGTTAGACCTTTTGGGGTTGCACTTATTTTGGGAGGAGTGGTTAACAAGACACCACAATTGTATCTCACTGATCCAAGTGGAACATACATTTCTTATGATGCAATTGCAATTGGAGCAAATTCTGAACAAGTAACCGACTTTTTAGAAAAAACTTACAAAAATGATCTTTCATTAGAAGATGCTTCAATTATAGCTACAGCAGGAATTTATCTAGCAAGTGAAGACAAAGATGGAACAGATCATATTAGAATGGCACAAATAAAATCTGAAACAGGCATATATGAAATAATTTCTAAAGAACTGGTTGTAAATTATGCAAAGTCTGCTAAAGAAAAATACCCACATGAACAAAAATAATTACTTTTAACTGCTTGTGAGAGAAAATTACATTGAAATTATCTGTCGCTATTCCTGAATCATCATTATCAGATGATTCACTTAAGATAGACAAAACTAGAAAAATCTCAGTTTTAGCAAGAGCATGTTCAATTTTCAGAATAGAGACAATCTATGTTTACCAGGATGGAGACAGTAAACAAGATGGAAGTTTACTTGTGATGATTCTAAAATATTTAGAAACGCCACAGTTTTTGAGAAGAAGATTATATCCTAAAATGAATGACTTGAAATTTGCAGGAGTGTTGCAACCACTGAAAATTCCCAGCCACATCACACCAGCGAATTCAAAAAATATCAACAGAGGAGATGTAAGAGAAGGAATTGTAGTAAGTATTAAAGGAAAAAGATTCGTTGATGTTGGAATAAACCAACTAGTACAATTTTACGGTAAGACTGCAATAGGGAAAAGAGTTACAGTTCAATTCAAAGAAGGTCATCCTAGATTTTCAGTAAAAGAAATTGATAAAAGTGAAGTAAAAGATTATTGGGGATATTCAGTAAAAGAAAGAGCAAACTTGTTTTCACTATTAAATGAGTGGAAAGGAAACATCATCATCACATCTAGAAAAGGAAAAACTGCAACAAAAGAACAGATTAGTAAATACACAAAATCAGATCAACCCGTATTGATAGTATTTGGTTCTCCTGAAAAAGGAGTTCATGAAATTTTAAGAGGTAAAATGAAAAATGTTCAAAATGCAAAAACTCTAAACTTTTTTCCAGATCAGGCAACTCAAACTGTACGTCTAGAAGAAGCACTACTAGGAACATTAGCAATAATTAATGCTCAAAGAGTATCATAGTATGCCAGAAAAAAAGAACTTCTTACGGTTGGCAATTGGAATTGGAGCTATAGGAATTATAATTGGTGTAATTACTATGTGGAATATGTTAGTAGATTTGTTAAATTTATAATAATTTTTGGCAACAATGGTTAACCATGATTTTGTATTAGGTTAACGACATCTCAATTGGTTTATTATAGGGCAATCGATGATGCGACTTAACAATGGGAGCTAGAAAACGACATTCACCACGCAGAGGTAGTCTTGCATATTCGCCTAGAGGACGTGCAAAAAGCATGGAAGCAAGAATTAGAGCATGGCCAAAACTAAATGCAGACGAACCAAAGATTTTAGCTCATTGTGGATTCAAAGCAGGTTGTGTACAAATTGTAAGTATTGATGATCGTGAAAAGACACCAAACGCAGGAAAACAACTTGTTAGTTTAGGAACAGTATTAGTAACTCCACCAGTTCTAATTTTAGGAATTAGAGGATATTCAAAAGATCATTACGGACTACATGCAGAATTTGATGTATATGCAGAAGATATTCCAAAACACATCGCAAAAGAAATAACATTAAAAAATAAAGAAGGCGCATTAGAAAATGCAGGGAAAAGATTAAGAAAAATTAAAGAAATCTTTGCAATCGTTGCAGTTTCTCCACGCTCAGCTGGATTAGAACAAAAGAAACCATATGTTTTTGAAGCTTTTGTAAGTGGTGGAAATATAGAAAAACAATTTAATCATGTTAAAGAATTACTTGGAAAAGAAATCAAGATTGACCAAATTTTTGAAATTGGTTCAACTGTAGATGTTGCAGCAATTACTAAAGGTAAAGGATGGCAAGGAGTTATTCAGAGATGGGGAGTAAAAAAGAAACAACACAAATCAAGAAAAACAGTTAGAGAAGTTGGTTCACTTGGCCCAATATCACCACAAAGCGTCATGTACACAGTTCCAAGAGCAGGGCAAATGGGATTCCACCAAAGAACTGAATATGATAAAAGAATCATGATAATGGGAAATACAAATGATGATCAAATTAAAATAAATCCAGACGGCGGATACAAGCACTTTGGGTTAGTAAAAGGAGATTTTATTGTTCTAAAAGGTTCAGTTCCTGGAACATATAGAAGATTAATCAAACTAAGAAGACAAATTAGAAATGCACCACTCAAAGTAAACAAACCAAACATTTTGGAGGTAGTAGTATAATGAAAACCACATCATACACAACTACTGGAACAAAAGAGGGGGAAGTAGAACTCCCAATAATATTTTTAACCCCTTTTAGAAGAGAGTTGATTCACAAAGCTTTCACTAATTTAACATCACACAAATTCCAACCACAAGGAAGACACCCAACTGCAGGTCAAGATGTAGTAGCAGATTCAAATGATCCTCCAACAGGACAAGGTGTATCTCGTGTAGCCAGAATGAAAGGAGGAGGAGGAGGAAGATCAGGTCAAGGTGCAGAAGTTGCATCAACCAGAGGAGGAAGACAAGCACACCCACCTATTGTTGGCAGAGTAATTTACAAGAAATTAAACAAAAAAGAAAATAAACTTGCATTGTGTTCTGCAATTGCTGCAACTGCTTCAAAAGACATGGTTGAATCACGTGGTCATAAAGTTGAAGGCATTGAATCATTTCCAATCATAGTATCAGATGATATTGAATCAATCAGTAAAACAAGTGAAATCATCAAAGTTTTGGATTCACTAAATCTGTCACAAGATGTTAAAAGATTAGAATCAAGAAAAATACGTTCTGGACAATCAAGACTTAGAGGAAGAAGTAAGAAAGTTGGAAAGAGTGTTTTGTTTGTAACAATAGATTCTTCAAACTTAAGTAAAGCAGTAGGTGCAATTCCGGGTGTAGAAGTAAAAAATGTTAAAGATTTGAGCGTTTTAGATTTAGCTCCAGGATCAGATCCAATTAGATTAACAGTATATTCAAAATCTGCAATAAAAGAAATTGGAAAAATTAAATCAACACATTTGGAGTTAATGGTGAAAACACAATGAATGTAGATCAAGCAAGTAGAATTATTGTAAAGCCATACATTACAGAAAAAACATTTGCGATGGTAGAAAATGAAAGTAAAGTTTGTTTTATTGTAGAGATTTCAGCAACTAAACCACAGATTGCTGAGGCTGTGAAAATTCTTTTCAACGAAAACGTTACCAATGTTAACACTGCAAGAACAATTTATGGTAAAAAGGCATTTGTAAAGTTTGAGACCACGGCAAAAGCTAGGGATTTGGCAACAAAGATAGGAATGCTATAATATGGACCATAAAACTCGAATTACATTAACAGAGGAGAAGAAGAATGGTTAAAGAATTTTTATACAGAGGAATTCCACATGAGGAGCTAGAGAACACATCTTTAGAAAAATTATTCTTGTTATTCAACTCTAGACAAAGAAGATCTCTCACCAGAGGCATTAATGATGGAAAGAGAAAATTAATTGCTGAAATCAAGTCTGCAAAAGCAGGAAAATTAAAGAATCCTATCAAAACCCATCTAAGGGATTTGATTGTTTTACCACATATGGTAGGTGTAACAGTAAATGTTTTTTCAGGAAAAGAGTTCAAACCAGTTGCAATTAGAACAGAAATGATTGGTCACTACTTGGGAGAATATGTCATAACAAACAAAAAAGTCTCACATGGTGCGCCAGGAGTAGGAGCATCAAGATCTAGTCTGTATGTGCCATTGAAGTGATTGTTATGGGTAGATTCAAGTACGCTTTTCAAAATTATGATGCAACAAGACATGTACGTGCATCATTAAGAGAAAAAGATATCTCACACAAACATGCACGTGAAGTTGCAGTTGCAGTCAAAGGATTATCAATTGAAAAGGCAAGAGATTTTTTACAAGCAGTAATTAACAAAGAAAGAGCAGTTGCATTTAGACGATTCAAAAATCAAGTAGGACACAAATCAGATCCAGGAATGATGTCAGGACGATATCCACAAAAAACAGCAAAAGAATTCATTAAAGTTTTAGATAATTTAGAATCAAATGCAGAATACAAAGGAATGGATTTAGATAGATTAAAAATTATTAACGCAACTGTGCACAAAGGAGTAATAATAAAAAGATTCACACCAAGAGCTATGGGACGAGCTACTGCAAAAAACGATGTGTTAACTCATGTTGAATTAGTAGCTCAGGAGATTTAGAAATGTCAGCAGTCAAAAATGTAATGAAAGATAATTACAATATGATGCTTCTCAAAGATTATTTGAGAGAAGCAATTAAAGACGCAGGATTTTCGCATGCAGAAATATCCAAAACACCGACAGGAACTAGAGTTGCATTACATGTAACAAGACCGGGAATAGTTATCGGAAGAAAAGGTACTGGCATCAGAGCACTTACTGAAAAACTTGAAACAGATTTTGGATTAAAAAGTCCACAAATTTCAGTAGTAGAAATTGAGAAACCAGAATTGGTACCAGGTGTAATGTGTAACCGAATGGCTTCTCATATTGAGCGTGGAACTGCATTTAGAAGAGCGACAATGTGGACATTAAAACAAGTCATGGAAGGAGGTGCAATGGGAGTTCAAATAACAATTTCTGGAAAACTTAGAGGCGACCGTTCTGCATTTGAAAAACACACTGCAGGAATATTACCCAGAGCAGGACATCACGCAGAAGTTATTGTTGATCAAGATATTGCACATGTAAAAACTTCAATGGGGCTAATAGGAATTAGAATTAGAATTGCAAGAAAAGATAAGCTTATACCAGAATTTGAAATGAGAGATAAAAAACCAAAGAAAGTAAAACAAGTTCAAGAAGAAAAAACAGAAAAAGTAAGTGATGAAACAGAAAAAGTAAGTGATGAAACAGAAAAAGTAAGTGATGAAACAGAAAAAGTAAGTGATGAAACAGAAAAAGTAAGTGATGAAACAGAAAAAGTAAGTGATGAAACACATGATAAGGTAAAATCAGAAACAGAGCAAATTGCTATTGAAGAAGAAAAAATGAAAAGTATTGACACTTTAGAAAAGGAAGAGGCAGATATGAAATGACAAGAATCAGTATGAAGACCATTAAACAGTTTAATGAAAAAGATCTCAAAAGTAGGATTCAAGAGACAAGAAGTGAGCTTAAAAGACTCAGAGTGGATGGAGCTAAAGGTACATTAAGAAAAGAAAGTGGAAAACTAAAACCAATACGTCATGACATTGCAAGAATGTTAACTAGAATAAACG
>Ga0209987_10002035_pt1 | contig 11156 bp, 16 predicted proteins | sample N074metaG_FD_182134 | JGI IMG/M metagenome (GOLD analysis project Ga0209987, IMG submission 182134) | Deep subsurface microbial communities from Kermadec Trench to uncover new lineages of life (NeLLi) - N074 metaG (SPAdes) (version 2) | ecosystem: Environmental > Aquatic > Marine > Ocean trench... | reverse complement strand
ACATATAAACCTTCAGGCACCTTATCTATCCGAGAGAGAATGGATAAGGAAATCAATATTGGCAGAAGATCAAATCAGGAGTACAGCGTAACGTTGTAAGGGAAGTAGGATTGCCCGCTCAGGGATGGGTAAACTATAGTGTGTGAGGCTGGAAGCTATTTTATTCTTGAATGGGTTTGATGAGGGGATACTATCAGGATATACCTTTTGAAATTTATCTGAGTGTGCTGTTTTCTCAACAGTATTCAGTGATGCCGTTATTTCATCACAATCACAAACACCTAGACAATGATCATCATCAGTGTTGAAGTGTTCTGCAAGTTTAGCAGTTTCATTATCTGCTGTATGACATGAATATTCTATCTTGTTTTGCGAGAGGCCTGTCGAATCTGACTCTTGCGAAGCTGCAAAACAAGTCTGGCAAAATAACAATAGCCAACTACCCACAAACATTGCAATTGCGGTAGATGCTATATTTTTTTCCTTATTTCTAAGCCAGTTAAACATATAAATAATTACGGTCAGTTACCTAATATCCGTCAGTTTAGCCCAATTATTCAGGAAAATAACATTTAATCAAGGTGTAGTTATATTAAATGACAGTAATTTATCATCATTGTTCCTGCTTTTCTTATTACAGGAATCTGTAATTGTCCGGAGAGATAGTGACTTGCATCAATGTTGCAATCCCGACAAATTTGTCGAACTTTGGAGTCCAAATCAAACCCCAGACTCAGAAATAAAAAACCACCTGATGGTGGATTATTTAATTTGTGGGTTTAATAAGGAGAAGTTGTACCTGACCCTACTTATTACCTACCCCTTGGTAGATACAATATCATGTTCGGACTATGGAATAATATCTATCAGTAAAATACGCCTAATGTTTCATCTGTGCTTTTGCCCAACTCTCTTCAAAATGAGCGATAGCTTCTTTTGCTAATAAACCTTTCACACATGCCTTTTCAAAGCCTTCTAACATTTGCTCTTCGAACTTACGGCTTTTGCCTTCACATACATCAGTTAATGCTGGATAAAGCTCGGTAGGGCGATCTAGTGATAATATTTCTAATAAACAAGCCGCTTGATTTAAATCTTTATTGGCTTTCAACTGCATTTGAATTGGACGTCTATTTGACAAAACTAGCTTGTGAACTGCATATCTTGCAGGTTGAGGAATATTTACATATATCCCCCTCCCTGATACAACAACCGCATCAATGGGGTCTTTAATTAAATAATTTAAAAATCTTAAAGGAAAAGCATATGATTTTAACGACTGCATATATATTGGCTTTGATGTGTTTGGACCACCTATTAATGGTGTCAATAAATCAACCTTAATTTCAGAATCCCGAATCATATAAGATGTTGATGGCTCCTTTCTATTTATAGCTGGAATTTCTAAAAAACCTAATCCAGATTCCAGGATTGCTGTTCTTAAATCAGTTGTTTCTTTTGTAACTCCGATAGATATTGATAAATCAATATCAGCCGTTTTTGAAGTTTCGAACGGAAATTTATAGCCAAACATATTTCCATAGACATTAAATGCATGAGAACCGACTAATACTCCACCAGCAGCAAATACACCAGCGCCTTCAAGTAAAGCTAAAACGCGGCCTGATAGTGGCTCTATTGTATTTACACCTCCTGCGACTAACATACTAACTAAATTTTCACGAGTTTTGCTCTCACTTTCTGCTTCTTTCATAAGTTTTTTTTCTTGCTCTATTATTGCAAGTAATTCATCCGTTTCCCTGCCTAATGATAGATCCATGATTGTGCTTCCAATTTTTACTCTTCTAATCCAATAAAATTTTCCTGCAACTTCATTTCTCTTGAAGCTGACATCATTAATGGCTGGCGTAGGACCACTTATCTGCTCTAAAAGCTGTGCATAAAGTAAAAATAAACTAGGCGATAATTCTTTAATTTTGTCACTCACTGACACTATTTACCCCTAAATGGCAATATTAGGGGTAAATATATACTTAACTACATGTTAATACAACTATATTTAATAATTTTACCCCTAAATTACTATATTAGGGGTAAATATATTACTATACTGTTGTTATTTATATATATTGTATTTTAATAATATCATCTTTAGAATACTGCACTATTATACGTAATATTTGAACTTTACTCCTATAATGAAGATTGGGAGATTGAAGAAGCCTTGAAAGTCGCCTCTCTTTTCATTACAAATTACATCCGCCTAAATCTACTAAGTAGTAATTACTAAGTAGGGCTAGGTACAACTTCTCCTTTTTAAACCCACAAATTAAAAAAACCACCTGATGGTGGTTTGTTTGGCGCGCCCGGAAGGATGAATCTGGGCACTGGATAGAAGTTATTAGAATTGTTGCATAGCAAAACCCTGAAATCCACAGTTGGCCAAAATATATCGGTAATCTATTACTCGTGACCGTCCGCTTTATACTGAAAGCGGACGTTAAGCAGAAGTTAATGAAGGTATTTATAGAAATATGATTCGAATGTATGAATGTCTGTAATTCTAATTAGACCTCCATGTTGATATTCGAACGCATACCCATCTTTTTCAATAAGTTTGATAAAAAAATTATGATCCTCTAGTGAGAATTTGGAATATATCCTTACTGACAATCCTGTATGACGATGTGACTTATGTATTCCATTTTGTCCTTTTTGCCTTTTAATTTTATAGCATCCATTATTATACTCGATATACGTATAAGGCCCTCCATAAAATGTAGTATTTGGTTCGAATTTATAATCGTATTCATATTCGGATGTATTTGGAATTAGTACTGCATGCATAGATATTTGTTCGTCAAAATACTGTATTAGCTGGCGATTAAATTGATCTATATTTTCTACAGCTTCTTTTAATAAAAATTCTGAGATTATTCCTGTTCGTTTCCGTCGTTGAACATTAGATAATTCATTACTTAAATTGTTTAATATTTTTTCATTCATCTGTTAATTCTCCATAATGCTAAGTGTGTCTTGTAATTCGCCGATAAGTTCCTTTAATGTGATCACATCTCAAAAGTACAGGCACTTATCCTTCTATCAATGCAATAGATGCCTTTCGTTCTTCCCAGCTTCCTTGATTATTTTGTACGATTTCTCTTAGCTCAATACTATCTTCATGGATGTTAGTTACCTTGCCTATAGAACGTCCTAGATAGTTGCCTGATCTCACTTTGTGTATTGCGCCCCCAGGATCTAAAACGAGCCCCCAGGTTTGAATCGCATCTGTGAGTGTCCCAACCATGCGCAGACTATCCAATTCAAATTCTTCAAGTTCTTCCTGATTACGATAATAGACTTCAATCACCTGGTCTGCTGTTAATCCAGTTTTAGGCTGTTTCTCCTTGTTTTTATTCACATCAATGTAGAAAGGTGTAAATGGATCACGTTGGTTTTCTTTGGCAGATTTATATGTATAGGCTTCGTATGGTTTTATGTATGGAGCCTGTTCGATATGCCCTCCAGGGCGCGCCAGAACATCATCCACATATCCATGTAACTCACTCATATCATTTGATTTGCAACCACTAGCCAGCACTACGATGATTAAAATAGATAAATAATTCATACCCTGACTCCTTTATTAAAAATATCTTTTCATACCCCAATAGACGTATTTCCGTAGAAAAGGGGTTAAATGACGCCAATTATTTATCTCAGGGCTGGATTTATTGAGTATTTGGGTAACCCAATATCAGAAAACTAGCGTATTACATATATATAACTAAAATAGTTGGATGGACTACAGCAGTTTCAGCGATGAAGAATTGATGATTGAATTTCAAAAAGGTAACAAGGCCGCATTTGCTGAGTTGTATGGTCGTCATAAAAAGGGGAGGCTTTATCGTTACCTGTTACGTAATTGTAATAATGAAAGTGATGCAGAAGACCTTTTTAGCGGAGTATGGGAGAAGTTGTATAAGACCAAAAGCAAATTTAAAGTCAATGCCAGTTTTAAAGCCTTTCTGTTTACTACCGCCCGCAATCACCTTATCGATTGTGGCCGGAAAAAGAAGACACGAGAAGGAATTAATCAGGCAAATCCAGGCTATATGGAAGAAGACATTGTTGCGGGGGGAAATTGTCAGCCAGAACAACAGGCAGAAATGGAAGAACAATACCAGATGCTGCTGAAATGTATTGATGCATTACCAGCAAAGCTGCATGAAGCATTCCGACTGAGAGAAGATGGTGGATGTAGTATTGATGAAATTGCATATGTTTTAAAGATAAAGAAAGAGACTGCAAAAAGCCGGCTGCGTTATGCTTTTGATAAACTACGTAAATGTTTACATCCAGATGAATAATAACCACGACAACGATAAAATCTTCAATGATTATATGAACGGAGATTCTGAGATTTCCAGGCTTTATCGATATGGGTCAAACGAAGAACCTCCAAAGCATTTAATAGATGCCACACAAAACCGCATTGAGGAAATGATGGATGCCGATATGGAAATGGCAGCTAATAAAACCCGGAGTGAGTGGTATGTTCCACTCTCTATTGCAGCCTCATTTGTGATTTGTGCGGGTGTTGTCCTATCTATTTTTAAAACTTCTGATGAGGCCATAGTGATAAATCAAGAACTGGCTGAAACGTATGCTGAGGAACGGTACATCTCTGAATTAATGATGGAATCTGAGACAGTTGAAGAGTTGGTAGAAGAGCTAGACGGTAGTTTAACAAAAGAAATGGAAGTTGAGATTGCAGCTATGCAAAAACCGATAGTAGCGTTTGCGGGAGCAAAAGTGGAAAGCGTAGATGAAGTAGAGACGGAATCTCCGGTCTTGTCAGTAGTTCTTGCAAAAGAAGAATTCGTAGTAGCACAAGACAGTGGTTATACAAAAGAAATGGAAGATGAGATAAGACATCGCAATAGAGAAGAATTAGAACAATTTGAACTAGATAATCTGCGCATGGTTGGAACGGTGGAAGATAAAGACAATAAGTGGGGAATTATCAAGGATCCAGATGGTGCTATTCATAGAGTCAAGGTTGGGAATTATCTGGGTCGTAATACGGGGAAGGTATTGAACGTATTTGAAGGCAGGATAGAAGTAAGGGAAATCGTCAGGAATAGTTACGGACGGTGGGAAGAACATCTAACAGGGATTGCGCTTTCAGATGATTATGAAACTGAAGTAATAGAGAATCGGTAAAAATAATTGATTAGTTCTATTTCTAATAGCGTGCTGCAGTAAACTGCAGCACGCTTTCACTATTATCTCGGAAGAATCTACTGAATTACTTGCGCATGACGATGTTCGGCAGCCGGCTCACTTATGCTTAATGAACGTGCCAAATTAACCAGGCTTAAAAACTCACCACGATAACCAAAAGGATCTTCGTCACGCGCATTTCTGGCTAACTCAGCAATGTCAGCGTAATCAAGCTGGTTTGTATAATCACCACCGCGTAGCTGCTGTGCAAAGGCCGCAACAGCCGCAGCGAAGCGAAAGGCATTACTGGTAGTATTAATATCATCAGTGATCTCATCCTTGTTAATATCCCATTCTAGTAATTGGCTAATATTACTTTCCGGAGCCTTATAACGAATACGCAGAAATGCGATTTCATCCTCCATTTTCGAATTTGTAATCTCTTCAGATTGATAACGAAGTGGATCAATACGTAATCCTTTGCTGCCATTTAAAGCAATTTCATAAATTGCGGTAACGGAATGACCCGCACCAATCTCACCTGCATTGATCTTGTCATTATTAAAATCTTCACGATTTAACATGCGATTTTCATAACCGATGAGTCGGTATTCGGCCACAACGGACGGATTAAATTCAATCTGAATCTTCACATCTTTGGCAATCGTTAGCATGGTGGAACTCAATTCATCCACTAGCACTTTTTGGGCCTCGTTCAGTGTATCGATATAGGCATAGTTACCATTACCAGCGTCAGCCAGTTGTTCCATCAGATGGTCGTTATAATTACCCGTACCAAAACCCAGGGTGCTGAGCGAGATCCCAGTCTTGCGTTTCTCTTCGATTAAATCCTTGAGTTGTTCAAAATTAACTGTCCCTACATTGAAATCACCATCTGTTGCTAATAACACCCGGTTAATACCATCTTTGATGAAAGCCTGCTCTGCGACTGCGTAGGCCAAACGGATCCCCGCTGCACCATTCGTGCGGCCACCCGCAGTAAGGCGATCCAATGATGCGATGATTGTCGCCTTTTTGTTTCCTGGCGTGGGATCAAGCACAATACCTGAAGCGCCTGCATAGACAACAATTGAAATCCTGTCCTCTGCACTTAAATTTTTTGTTAAAAGTTTTAATGAGGTCTTAAGCAGGTCAATTTTATCTGTTGACTGCATTGAACCAGACACATCAACAAGGAATACCAAATTGCTAGGCGGTAATTGCTCTACTGGTATGTCATAACCCTTGATACCGATATGTAATAGATAGTTATCTGCATTCCAGGGAGAAGGTGCTATCTCTTTGGTTAAGGCGAAGGGTGTATTTTGATCGTCAGGTACTGGATAAGCATATGAAAAATAATTGATCAATTCTTCTATCCGTACTGCATCCTGCGGTGGTAGTTGTCCCGCCTTTAGTAATCGTCGTACATTTGCATAACTCCCTGTATCGACATCAATACTAAAAGTTGAAACTGGTTGCTCAACGACTCGTTTAACAGGGTTATCATCATAATGAGCATAATTTTCACGATTAATTGGTTCGGACGGAGCTCTAATGTCATTTAGATGGAAGTTTCTGTTTAAATAAGAGGCTGATTCAGACACTACCGCCTGTGCCATAGCCATAAGCGCCGGCTTTGCTACTACTTGCTCCGCTGATTCTAGATAAACTTCTATCTTATCTGATGGCTTACCCTTGAGATTTGCTGTCCTATCAATCGGTTCTTGCACTTCAATTTCAGTCAGACCTGAAATAGATCCTTCAGATTGTGGCATGTCTATTTTAGAAATGATCGTAGTTTGCTTTTTAGCATCTGTTTCAATTTTACTTGACTGACTATCATTGTTTTGTGTACATCCCACAACGAATATCAATAGTGCATATACGGCTGTTCTCGTTAGGTAATTTCCCATTGTCTTTCTCCTGCGTATTTGGTTAAAAAATCGCGGACAAATACCCGCTGATCAGTTAAACGCAATTCAGGGGAAAAAGGGTTAAATTGGAGAGTAAAAATTAGAAGAACGTCTGCTTAATACTGAAAGCGGACGTTTATTTTTTTGATGGGTCTTTCATTTTTTGCTCATGAACGATTATTCCAGCCTCAACATCTGCTCTATATTCTTCACCTGTCATTAATTTCCCTTTTTTACTACCACAGAGTGTACAGCTTTCCCTATCCTTAACGGTATGAACAATAAATTCACATTGGTAACAATGAAAATATGGCATTGAGATATGATAGATCAAATCAACTATAAAAGATGAACATTACAACTCTAATGTCTGCTTCATACTGAAAGCGGACGGTCAGTAAACGCCCGCAGCTGCGGAAGTCGGGTGTTTTTAGGAGCGAAGCGACGTCCCGACTTTCCGAAAGACTGCGCTTGTTAACTGTATGACTCATAACCATCACCCCATTGTACGATATTGTAATATGAGACCTATAATTTCATGATCACTTTTCGCTGATGCTAGAGATTCATTTAGTGAAGTTCTCTGTGGCAAGTGGATGTTAAATTTGGAACGTAAAACCTCCTCCACGTGTTCATCAACAGTGGGGTCAAAATCTTTTCCAGCATAAATACAAATGCGCCGATGAATAAATTTTTTATTTACCATGAAAAGCATTTCTCTTGTTTGACATCAAATTGTTGTTCCAATACTAAATGCAGTTTACAGTTTGTTTTACGGCGGTCGCCGTAGTTTTCGGCTTTTGTTTTCTTTATCAACATGGTGTTAATGATTCCTTGAAAAACTATATACATCAATTACTTATTATTATGCTCCAAATAAGCATAAAAAATAAGCCGCGCTTACCATCTTAGGGTAGTAAATAGTATATCAATGTTAATAGGCGAATGTCCGCTTTCGCTGGATAGCGGACATTCATCTATAGATAGCTACATGTTTACACCAAGATTACAGGGAGTATAGTCAGGCAATAAGGAGGTATATATGAGGCCGCTCAACCCCGGCGTATTAACACCCGATCAACTTCAACGACTCGCACGTCTGTGTGAGGTAACTCAAGAAGCATACCCGTATACCCTTGATCACTGGATTGATGACTTCATAGGTGAGAATCGCCCTGAAAACGAAATCCGAATCGTCGAAGCTATTGCCGTAGTGTATTTACAAATCTCGGAGAACACTGACTTCAAGAGCGAAGATAAACAAGGCCTGTATAGATTACTTTGTATATTATCCCTTGGAATGACTTTTCAAAAAATCGATGACACGATTCCAGAAGGTTTCCCCAAAAGTGCCGAAATGTATGAAATGTTTTGTGTGGCACGAGCTGCTGGTGCTAGGCCGTAACCAGTGTTTATATTTTTAGATATTGATGGTGTCTTAAAGCCTGACCAAAACTCGTTTTCATGTAGACCCCATAATGTGTTTGATCAGAACTGTCTGGATAATTTTGAGAATGCTATCCGTCAATTTGATAATATTAAAATTGTTATCAGTTCAACATGGAAGTTAGTCTATACATTAAAAAAGATACAACAATTATTCTCTGATGATATTCAGCCCCTAGTAGTCGGGATGACTCCTGACGCATATGGTCAGACAACTGACTATGAGCGATACAAAGAAGTACTTGCCTATCTCAAAAAGAATAATGATGAGGATTGTGATTGGGTTGCGATTGATGATGATCCTGAACATTACCCAAAGAAATGTACGGTGATATTAACTGAATCATCCACAGGGTTTAATCATACTTCTGCATTGGAACTGGAAAGGTTAATAAGCGAGAAAAAGCATATCGGGATTTACTGCCACTGACACACACATTGACACGTACTACGTTAGAAATACATATGACAAACAATCAATCGAAAAATTCAAAGCAGCAAGTGAAGTCGCCCTTAGAGTTGGCAAAGGAGGAACCCGCCCATCCTAAAGAACCAAATAAAGCTAGCGGATTGAAGAAGGCTGGTATAGCTATATTGCTTTTGGTTCCCACCTTCATTATTTGGTTTGTTCTGATCTTGATTCTGGCGGCAATAGACTATAAAGGCAAACCTGACCTTGCGGTAGGATTAACACTTTGGGGCGTTTGGTTACTAATTAGTGGTATATATTTCAAATCAGATCGGTTTAGGAATGTGGGCATAGGACTCCTAGTGTTAGCTATTTGGATCTTGCTGGCGTATGCCGCATAACTAGTATGTTCAGCCGCTCACTGCTGTTCGCTCGACTGGCCTTCAGGCTAGCCGCAGGCACCGTCGTTAGTCTGACTGTCCGCTTCCAATATTAACCGGACACTCACTTTCAAATCTAATTCTAATAACCCATTCTGGATCAGTACCATTTCCCGATGATTGCTTGCCCTTTTATAGGCGTCGGAATATTCAACACTGAGTTTTCTGTTCGTTCTTTTTAGGTGTCGGAAAACTCTCCCTCTTTAGGCGTCGGAAAACTCTGGGTACTTTTGTAACCCATCTACACTGATTGTATGTGCCAACTCAGGCAGTGTGTCTTATTCATTGCTTGTGCCGTTGTCTATCCGTAAATATCAGACAACCCTATGGTATATATATAAAGGTATACGGGCGGTGCACTCTCGGATATATATGATGGGTGTCGATGGCTCGGGGGCAGACCCGGGCGGGAGGGTTATACTTCGGGAGGGGGTGTTACTTATTGCCTACTGCTAGTGCACATATGAAAGCCCACACAGCATCAAGTATGAATGCCACAACTATTGCAGCAGACTACATATTAAAGTCTTCCCAATATATGGCGTCGTTAAATCCCATTAATAAAATAAAAGCTATTACTAATAATCTCATGGCATATCCCCTGCTAAATCAATAATTTCTGCTAGTTCTAGGCCAATGACAAGCATACCGAACATCGTTAAGAGTATGTAACCACATACACAAATCACCGTCAGCCAAACCATAAACATCGCTATTGCTTTCATTATTTTATTCATTTTGTTTTCCTGTTAACTAAACCCTACTGCTATACCAACAACAACCATTGCTATTATTGCCCACATCATCCGGTCACGCTCTCTTGCTTCAATGCGCTTCTCTTGCTTAAGTGAATCATTAACTGTCTTACGTATTTTTTCCATTTCTAATTCTTTGCCGTTCATATCATTCTCCTCAGGTAATAAATGTAAAATGGCTCGCCCCACTATATCCATCGCCTTCAATGTTCCTAGATAGGCAAATAAAACTATCCAAAACCCTGCGAATAGAGCTAGGGGTATTAATATAATTAGGGCCAGTATGGTAAGTATAATCATTGCCGTTCTCCTAACGTAATGGCCACTGTTTCAATGCTTCTCGTATTAAGTCAGATAAACGACCATCCTTGTTAGCATAGCCTTTGGCCACGTACCTTATGCGACTAACATGGTTGTCGTTATCGCTCCCGGCTATGGGGTTGTGCCCCTTAAGCCAATACTTGATGCTCCCGGCATACGTAATTTCCGTATGCTTGCTGTGGTGCATAAGGTTGAGCCTAAACTGGCTCATGCCCTGCGCCTCAAGGTACGTTAAATCCAGCACCATTTGTTCACATTTACTCATTTCATTCTCCTTAAAATAAAACAGCTAAAACCATTGCTATAAAAACAAAAGCAATTAGATTGCTATTTATATGGCATAACTTTTTATGTATCTTTTTTAACAGTTCAAATTCTTCATCAGTCATTTTCGTTCTCCTATCATCTGTCGAGCCTTCAAAAAAGCACACACCGGGGGATGCTGTCTATAATGATTGCGTCATAGAACTTTTGCTTGGCATTATCCGCCAATGATTTGACTTTATGTGCCAATATTTAGGAGGTAGTGGAATTAATTCTTATGAATATGAAAGTTAACTTATCAGCACGAGCACTTTTTATTCGTTAGCTTGATTTTCTTACTTCACTTGGTGTGACACCATGCCAACGTTTGTATGCACGAGAGAACGTGCTTGATTCTGAAAATCCGAGAAGAAAAGTT
>Ga0209987_10002034_pt1 | contig 11158 bp, 8 predicted proteins | sample N074metaG_FD_182134 | JGI IMG/M metagenome (GOLD analysis project Ga0209987, IMG submission 182134) | Deep subsurface microbial communities from Kermadec Trench to uncover new lineages of life (NeLLi) - N074 metaG (SPAdes) (version 2) | ecosystem: Environmental > Aquatic > Marine > Ocean trench... | reverse complement strand
TACCGCCGCGAACCGCCAGCATGTTGTTGCCCTGGATTCCAATCCGGTAACGCGGCACTTCGATTCCAAAGCCGCCCAGATCGGTCTCGATCAGCGCGGGTGTCACACTGACCTCGAATGCTGCGCCGTCGCGCAAAACGAGCAGTGTGAGGCTATCGCCGCCACCCGAGCGGACCAGGTCGGCGAATGACTCGAAGCTGTGTATCGTTGCGCCGTTGACACGATGAATCAGATCTCCGCGTAGAAGGCCGGCTTCCGCGGAGGGGGAGTCGTCGCTCACCTGCGCGATGAGCACATCCGCGCGGATCACGCCGAGGCTCTCGAGTTCTCCGAGCGCGGGGATTTGAAGCGCGACGTCTTCGGCGGTCTCGCTACCGCGAGTGAGCGCGATCGAAACCGCTCCGCCGTGGCCAGCTGCCGCGTAGGCATCCGCAAACGCGTACCAATCTGCGACCGGTTTTCCTGCGACCTCGGTGATCCGATCCCCGGTACGCAGGCCCGCGCGATAAGCGGGCAGTGCGCGGTCCGCCAAGGCGATCATCGCCTGCGGGCGGCTGTGACTGAACCCGGACCAGCCCACCGCGATGGGATCCCCGAAGAGATCCGACCGCTGGCGCGATTCGATCGAAACACGCGCGGTCTGCTCCACACCGTCGCGCTCGTATTGGATCGCAAGTTCTCCGCTCGTGTGCGCAGAGAGCGCGTCGTTAATTTGTCTCCACCAGCGCACGGGCGTGCCGTCGATCGCGATTACGCGGTCGTTCGGCCGCAGACCTGCGGCGGCCGCGGGCGAGTCGATCTCGACCTCCCCGATGATCGACTCCGATTGTGGAAATCCCACCGTGAGAATTCCGGTGTAGATCACCACGGGCAGCAGCAAGTTCATCGCCGGACCCGCGAAGATCACGAACAGCTTCTGCCAGAGCGGTTTCGATTCGAGTGTCTCGGTCGGATGGGCGGCAAGTTCGTCGGACGACTCGGGGTCTGGCGTCTCGCCGAGCATCTTTACGAAGCCACCCAGCGGGATCCAGCCAACCAGATACTCGGTGTGGCCGCGAACCCAGCGCATCCGAAACCGCCCGACTCCGACCGGAGCGCCGAAACCAAGCGAGAATTTCAACACGCGAACCCCACACGCTTTCGCGGCCGCGAAGTGGCCGAACTCGTGGACGAAGATCAGCACACCGAGCATCACCACGAACGCAAACGCGTAACTCGATGCCTGGTAGACGCCGTCGAGGAAATTCACGCTGCGCCCCCGTAGCTGCTCGCGATCCACTCGCGGGCGCAATTTCGCGCCCAGTCGTCATTCTCCATCACGTCAACGAGATCGCGGAGCGCTCCCGAGCCGTCGCGGCCGACATGGGAGTTGAGCACGGCCCCGTTGGTTGCCGCGATTTCGGGGAAGCGGATGCGCCCATCGAGAAACGCGGCAACCGCAATCTCGTTGGCGGCGTTGACGACCGCGGGCGCCGCCTCGTTGGCGCGCAGCGCCTCGAAGGCGAGATCCAGGCACGGAAAGCGCTTGCGATCCGGTGTCTCGAAGTCCATCCGCCCGAGTGCTGGGAGATCGAGCACCGGCAAATCGAGTTCGAGCCGCTCCGGGTAGGCGAGCGCAACCGCAATCGGAACACGCATGTCGGGCAAGCCGAGCTGCGCGAGTACCGACGTATCCACGAACTCGACGAGGGAGTGAATGATCGACTGGGGGTGGACGACGACGTCCACCCGTTCTGGCGGGATGTCGAACAGCCAGCGCGCCTCGATCACCTCGAGGCCCTTGTTCATCAGCGTCGCCGAGTCGATCGTGATCTTCGGTCCCATGTTCCAGTTCGGGTGGTTGAGCGCCTGCTCGATGGTGGCCTCGGCAATCTGCTCGGCGGTCCAGGTCCGAAACGGCCCGCCCGACGCCGTCAGAATCAAGCGCGCGACGTCTTTCCGCCGCTGGCCGCAGAGCACCTGGAAGATCGCGCTGTGTTCACTGTCGACGGGCAACAGCGCGACGCCGTGCGCCTTGACTTCGCGCAGCACGAGAGCGCCGGCCATCACCATCACTTCTTTGTTGGCGAGTGCGACGTCGTGTCCCGCCCGGATCGCCGCGAGGGTCGGTGCCATACCCACTGCACCAACCAGTCCCGAGACCACGAGGTCCGCGGGGTATTCGGCGACCGCCTTCAAGCCCTCGTCGCCGACGCGCACCTCGACTTGCAGCGAACCGAGGCGCTCGCGCAGCTCGGCGGCTCCGTCCTCATCCGCGACCGACACGAGCCCGGGGCGGAAGCGGCGAACCTGATCGGCCAGCTTTTCGATGTTGCGCCCCGCCGCGAGCGCAACCACTTCGAAGCGCGAGGGCGCGGCTGCAGCGACGGCCAGCGTCTGCTCGCCAATCGATCCGGTGCTTCCGAGCAGCGAGAGCCGCTTGCTGCGGGGGGTCTCAGTAGCCGCCATCTCCCCCCCCGCGCACCTGTTCACTCGTGAGGCCGAAACGCCGCTCGCGGTTCTGGTAATCGCGAACCGCATCGATCAGGTCACGCTCACCGAAATCCGGCCACATCACATCCGTGCTGTAGATCTCTGTGTAGGCGATCTGCCAGAGCAGAAAGTTGGAAACCCTCCGCTCGGCTCCGGTTCGAATCAGCAGGTCCGGATCGGGCACCTCCGGATCGTAGAGGTAGGCAGCAAATACCTTTTCGTCGACTCTCTCGGGATCGATCTTTCCGAGTTCCGCATCCCGCAACAGTTTGCGTGTCGCATCGACGATCTCCGAACGCCCTCCGTAGGAGAGCGCGAAGACCAGCGTCATGTTCGAATTGTTCCGGGTTCGCTCGATCGCTTCGTCAACTTTTTTGCGAAGCCGGGTGGGCAGCCGCTCCGGTCGACCAATGGAGCGCAACTGGATGCCCTTCTCCATCACCTCGTTGATTTCCAGTTCCAGGTAGCGCTCAAGCAGTCCCATCAGTGAAGCCACTTCCAACTTGGGGCGGTTCCAATTCTCGAGCGAGAACGCGTAGAGGGTGAGCCAGCGGACGCCGAGATCGTTCGCACTGCGGATCACGGACCGCAACGCATCCAATCCCTTCTTGTGGCCCTCGTTCCGGGAAATTCCGCGCGCTTGGGCCCAGCGCCCGTTGCCATCCATGATGATGGCAATATGTCTGGGAATCTGCTCAGTGTTCAACGAGCACTCGATCATCATCAAACCTGGAGGATGTCCCCTTCCTTCTGCTCCGCGATGGCATCGACTTCTTTCACCATGGCATCCGTCAATGCCTGGATCTTCTTCTCTTCTCGATGCTTATCGTCCTTCGGAAGCCCGCCTTCGGACTCGAGATCCTTGAGCATCGAGAGCGATTCACGGCGCGAATCGCGGATCCCCACCTTGTGACCCTCGGCCGCCCGGTGCACCTGCTTGACGAGTTCCTTGCGCCGCTCCTCGGTCAGTGGCGGTACCGGCACGCGCACGACTTTGCCGTCGTTAGAGGGCGAAAGACCGAGGTCAGCCTTCATGATGGCCTTCTCGATATCGCCCATGGCACCCTTGTCGTAGGGCGAAACGACGATCAGGCGAGGATCCGGCGTGGTGAGGTTGGCGAGTTGATTCAGCGGCGTCGGCGTCCCGTAGTATTTGACCTGAACCCCATCGAGCAGCGCGACGTTGGCGCGTCCTGTGCGGATCTTTTGGAGATCTGCCTTGAGGCTGCGAATCGCCTTTTCCATGCCCTCGCGGGCTTCGTCCTGGATCAACGAGACGTCATTGTCTGCCATGCTGGCTGATTCCTTTCGCTTTCGGTCCGAAGCCCCGGGCGGTCTGCTCGCTCGAATCGCGGGGACTCGCGCCCCTAGCCCTCGACCCGTGTACCCACCGCCTCGCCGGCGGCGAGTTTCCGGAGATTCCCCATCACTCCCATATCGAACACCACGACCGGCAGCTGGTTCTCGCGACACAGCGCAAGCGCAGTCTGATCCATCACCCGGAGATTCTTGATGAGCGCTTCTTCATAGGTCAACTTCGCGTAGCGCTTGGCGTCGGGATTGGTTTTCGGGTCCGCGCTGTAGACCCCGTCGACGCCCTGCTTGGCCATCAAGACGATCTCGGCTTGAACTTCTGCGGCGCGCAGCACCGCAGCGGTGTCCGTCGTGAAGTACGGGTTCCCGGTGCCGCCCGCAAAGACGACCACCCTTCCCTTTTCGAGATGTCGGATTGCGCGACGGCGGATGTAGACCTCAGCGACGGTCTTGACCTCGATCGCGGATTGAACCCGGGTGTCGAGGCCTTCTTTTTCGAGCGCGTCTTGCAGCGCCAGCGCGTTGATGACGCTGGCCATCATCCCCATGTAGTCGGCGATCGCCCGGTCCATCCCTTCATCGGCTGCGGAAATGCCCCGGATGATGTTCCCACCACCCACGACCACACAGATCTGGATGCCGAGTTCGTGCACCTCGCGAATCTGGGCCGCGGTCTGCGCGATGATGGTCGGGTTGATCCCGAATCCCTTCTCGCCGGCGAGCTGGCCGCCGGAAAGCTTGATGAGCAACCTTCGATAGGCGGCCTTCACGCCTCCCCCGCGTCTCCTTCGCCGAGCTTGTAGCGCTGGTACCCGTTCACAGCCGTCTCGGCACCCACCTTGGCTCCTACATCTCGCAGCAGGTCACCGATCGTGCGATCCGGGTCCTTGACGAACGCCTGCTCGACCAGACAGATCTCCGAAAGGTACTTGTTGATCCGGCCCTCGACGATCTTCTCCACCACCCCTTCGGGTTTGCCGCTCTGGACGGCCTGATTGCGAAAGATCGTACGCTCCGAATCGAGGAACGCGGAATCGATGCCCGACCGGTCCACCGCGATGGGACTCGGGTCGGCGGCCGCCACGTGCATGGCGAGATCCTTGGCGAGGGCTTCGAGTTCAGCCCCCGAGCCCTCGGTGGCGAGCGTGACGACGACACCGAGATTGCCGCCCGCGTGAACGTATCCACCCGCGATGCCGGAAGCTCCCGCGTCGAGGCGCGTCACGCGCTTGATGACGACGTTCTCGCCCAATCGATTGATCGCGGCAGTCACCTTGTCGGCGACCGTCTCTCCGTCGATCGACGCCTTGAGGAGCGCGTCGGGGCCATCGATGCTCTGGTCCTTCGCAACCGTTTCCGCGAGCTGATGACCAAACTCGATGAAAACATCGGTGCGCGCGACAAAATCCGTCTCGCAACCCACTTCGACCATTGCGGCGATCGCGCCGTGGATCGCGATCGACACAGCTCCCTCGCTGGTCGCTCTCCCGCCGCGCTTGCCCGCTTTGGCGAATCCCCGCTCGCGCAGCAATTCGACGGCCTTTTCGACGTCGCCGTCGGCGTCTCCGAGCGCTCGCTTGCAATCCATCATGCCCGCGCCGGTCTGGTCGCGCAGATCCTTGACCGACATCGCTGAAATCTTACCCACCGAACTTCTCCCTATTGCCTGCGTACTCCGATTACCGAAACCCGTTCATTCCGCACGCCGCCCGGATCCCTGTCGCTCTCTGTCGCGCCCGTCGATCTCTCTGCCGCTCTCTGCTGTTACCCCACCGCCGCGAGATCGGTGCGCGTCAGGCGCCCTCAGGGGCTTCGACTTGCGCAGTGCCTTCACCTTTCTCGGGCTCACTGGCGGGCTCATCCTTGGGCTTCGGCGTAGGTTTGGGCGTCGCTTCCAGCTCCGACTCTCGCTTCTCGGCGACCCGCTCCGCACCTCGACCACGCCGTGGCGGATGCTTGATTTCGACCACCACACGGCCCGGTCGGGTTGCACCCTTTTCGCCCTTGCCCGAAGCCTTGGCCTTCTCCCGCTCGGCCTCTTGGCTCTGGATACGATCGTTGTGGATCGCCTCGCCCTCCAGGCAGGCGTTCGCCACCTTGGAACAGTAGAGCTGGATTGCGCGAATCGAGTCGTCGTTGCCCGGGATGACGAAGCCGATATCCAACGGGTCGCAATTCGAGTCGACCACCGCGATGATCGGGATCGACAGGCGACGCGCCTCCTTGACCGCGATCATTTCGCAATTCACATCGATGATGAATAGGGCCTGCGGAAGGCGGGTCATTCCCCGGATCCCGTCGAGGGACTTCCGGTATTTTTCCACCTGCCGATTCATCCGGGCGAGATCCTTCTTCGAAAGTTCCGCCGTTTGCTCCTCGTCTGCGAGAACTTCGAGCATGGTGTTGAAGCGCTCGATCGATTTCTTGACGGTCTTGAAGTTGGTCAGCATCCCGCCGAGCCAGCGGTTGTTGACGAAGTACTGGTTGGAACGCTCGGCCTCGAACTTGACCGGCTCCTGGGTCTGTCGCTTGGTGCCGACGAAGAGCAGCTTGCCGCCTCCGGCAATGATCTCTCGAATCAAATCGAGGCAGTCGCGGAATCGCGGCAGTGTCTGATCGAGGTCGATGATATGGACGCCGTTGCGCTCCCCGAAGAGGTAGCTCTTCATTCGAGGGTTCCATCGATGGGTCTGGTGGCCGAAGTGGACTCCGGCCTCCATCAAATCGCGCATCGTGACTTGCGTACCGCCGGCGCTGGAAGCAGCGGCCGCTGCCGCTTCGGCGCTCGCTTCGCTGGTCTCTACGGGGCTTGTGGCGCTCGCGGATCCGGCTTCTGCTGAAGCCGGCGGCTCAGCCGTCGAGTCGGCCATGGTGACTCTCCTTCGCGGTTGTGCGTCCGCTCCGACCCGTCCTTCCCCAACCGCTGACCTCGGACAAAACGCCATCCGAAAGTGTCAGGGCACCGCAGGGGCAGGCCTGGAACGTGTGATTTGTTCAAGGGTTAGCAGAGTCCACAGGCTCCGGCTATCCGGCCGGCCGCAGCCGGCCGCAAGCCGCCTCCGGTCCAGCAAGGCGCTTTCAAGTCGTGTATTCGGCGTTGATCTTCACGTAGTCGTAACTGAGATCGCAGGTCCAGAGGTGCGCGGATGCCCGGCCGGCTCCGAGATCGATCGCCACCTCCACCTCGGACGCCTGGAGCTTGCGAGCAGCCCTTCTGCGCGCCGCGGGTCCCGCAGAAGCGCCGGCCCGAAAGACCGTAACTCCGCCGAGCCGCACCACCGCGCGGTCGAGTTTCAACCGAACCCGGGCGGCGCCGACCGTTTGCAGGATCCGGCCCCAGTTGGCGTCGCCGCCGAAGAGCGCGGTCTTCACGAGCACCGAGTTGGCGATTCGGCGCGCTGCCCGCTCCGCGTCGGCAGCACTTGCGGCACCCTCGACGCGGACCGTCACGAGCTTCGTGGCGCCCTCGCCGTCCCGCGCGATGTCGCGGGTCAGCGCGATGGCCAGGCTCTCGGTCGCTGCCGTGAACGCCGCGGCACCCGGGCTGCGAGGGCCGCGCAATTCGCGATTGTCTGCGACACCGTTGGCGAAGAACAGCGCCATGTCACTGGTCGATGTCTCTCCATCGACGCTCAGACGGTTGAAACCGGCGTTCGTCGCCGCACGCAGGACGCGGACCAAAAAAGTCGCCGAAACCGCTGCGTCGGTCATGAGGAAGGCGAGCATCGTCGCCATATTCGGCTCGATCATCCCCGATCCCTTGGCGATCCCGGCCAGTGTCACCTCACAGCCGTCCACGTCCGCGGTCACCACAGAGATCTTCGCAAAAGTGTCGGTGGTCCGGATAGCGTCGGCCGCGTCTCCCAGGCCGCCTTGCGCCAAGGCGTCCGCCGCAGCGCGAATGCCCCGCCGAATCTGAGGCATCGGCAAACGTGAACCGATGACGCCCGTCGACGCGACGAGCACCTGCTCTGCCGGAACACCGATCGCGACCGCGGCGCGCTGCGCCATCTCGGCCGCATCGCGCCGGCCCTGCGCGCCCATCGCGACGTTCGCGGCCCCGCTGTTGATGACCACGGCGCGCGCGCTGCCAGCTCGAACGCGATCGCGCGAAAGCTCGACAGGAGCACCGACGACGGTCGATTGTGTGAACACGCCCGCCACGCGAGCCGGTACATCGCTCGCGATCAGCGCGAGATCGAGTCCGGCCTCCTTCAGGCCGCAGTGGACCCCTGCGGCCTTGAAACCGGGAACGCAAACCGAGCTGGTGGATTTCACGTCACGTCGCGCAATCAAAGTGCTCCGCAACACTTCTTGTACTTGCGGCCCGAGCCGCACGTACAGGGATCGTTGCGCCCGATCTTGCCCCCCTTCGGGCTCGCGGGGCGCGCTCCGCGCACGGGAGCGGGCGCGCGCGATCCCGAACCCGAAGCTTCCGGCGGCTCCGAACCCGTACCGGATCCGGGATGCGAACGCGCGGCGGATTGCGGCACTGGCTCGGGGAGCGCGAACTTGAAGACGACATCGGCGGCCTGCGTATCGATGCGCTGGTTCATCTCTTCGAACAACGCGTAGCCCTCGCGCTGATACTCGAGCTTCGGATCGCGCGACGCATACCCGCGCAGGCTCACGCCCTCACGCAATCCGTCCATGGTGTGGAGGTGGTCCTTCCACTGAGCATCGAGGATCTGCAACATGATGTCCTGCTCTATTTTCTGGAACCTCGGGTAACCAATTGCAGCGTGCTCTTCGGCAAGATCGTTGCACGTCTTCTGCTTGGCTTCGATGAACGCCGACAGGCGATCGAAGATGGCGCGTCCGAGCGCATTGCGATCGGTCGCGGGGCGACCGTCGACGACGAACGGTTCCTGACTCACGTCCATCGGTATTCCGAAATGACCTTCGACCGACGCCGCCAACGCGACCAGATCTTCGGACTCGGGCTCGCCCTTCTCCGGGAGATGGTCGTCGAGAACCGTCACGAGCACGCCCTCGGCCATTTCGAGCACTTCGTCGTGGATGTCGCGATTGCCGAGCAACTCCCGACGTCGGCTGTAGAACGCCCGGCGCTGTTTATTCATGACGTCGTCGTAATCGAGCAGGTGTTTGCGAATATCGAAATTGCGCGCCTCGACCTTGGTCTGCGCGTTTTCGATCACGCGGGTGAGCAGTTTGTTCTCGATGGCTTCTCCGTCCTCGACGCCGACTCGATCCCACCACTGGGCGACGCGCTCCGACTCGAAGATGCGCAGTAGATCGTCTTCGAGCGAGAGGAAAAACTGACTCGAACCCGGGTCCCCCTGACGGCCGGCGCGACCGCGCAGCTGGTTGTCGATACGACGGCTCTCGTGACGCTCGGTTCCCATGATGTGGAGGCCCCCGGCTGCGACGACCTGCTCGCGCTCCTCCAGACACTGCTGCTCCAAGGTCGGGAGGTAAACCGCGTAGTCGGGGTGTTCCTTGTCGTGCCCGCATTTGGCCAGCGCGAGGAACTCGGCGTTGCCGCCGAGTACGATGTCGGTGCCGCGACCCGCCATATTGGTGGAGATCGTGAGCGCCCCGAAACGTCCGGCCTGGGCGATGATTTCGGCCTCGCGCTCGTGGTGCTTCGCGTTGAGTACGTTGTGTCGCACGCCCCGTTTCGCGAGCTTCTTCGAGAGCATCTCCGACGTTTCAATCGAGATGGTTCCGACCAGAATCGGCTGGCCGGTTTTATTGCGCTCGATGATGTCCTCGACGGCGGCGTCGAACTTCTCGCGTTTCGACTTGAAGACGACATCCTGCTCGTCGATCCGGATCATTGGCTGGTTGGTCGGAACCACCGTGACGTTGAGCTTGTAGATGTTGGCAAATTCGGGTGCCTCGGTATCGGCGGTACCCGTCATGCCGCCCACCTTCTCGTACATGCGGAAGAAGTTCTGGAACGTCACGGATGCGAGCGTCTGGTTCTCGCTTTGAACGGTGATGCCTTCCTTGGATTCGACGGCCTGATGGAGCCCATCTGACCAGCGGCGGCCGGGCATCAGGCGCCCGGTGAATTCGTCGACGATGATCACTTCTTTCTTGCCGCTCTCGCCAACCTTCACCACGTAATCGACGTCGATTTTCTTGAGCGAGTGGGCTGCCAACGCCTGGTTGACGGCATGCAGGACGGGGACCATCTGCGGGTCGTAGAGGTTCTCGACGCCGAGCATCTTCTCGACCTTGTGAACTCCGACTTCGGTAAGGGTCGTGCTGTGCGATTTCTCGTCGATCCAATAATCACCCGTCTCTTCAATCGCCTTGCTGACCTCGCCCTTGGTTCCCTCGCTCAGCCGGGGAATGATCTTGTTCACCACGCCGTAGATGTTGACGTTCTGCTCTGAGCGCCCAGAGATGATCAACGGTGTACGGGCCTCGTCGATCAGGATCGAGTCCACTTCGTCGACGATCGCGTAGGCGAGTTCGCGCTGGACGCAGTGCTCGAGCGAAAGCTTCATGTTGTCTCGCAGATAGTCGAAGCCGAGCTCGTTGTTGGTCACGTAGGTGATGTCACAGCCGTAGGCTTCCTCTCGCTGCGCATCGTCGAGGTTGTGGAGGATGACACCGACCGACAGCCCCAAAAAGCGGTGCACCTCGCCCATCCAGGCAGAGTCGCGCTGTGCGAGATAGTCGTTGACGGTCACGATGTGGACGCCGCGCCCGCTGAGCGCATTTAGATAAGCGGGAAGCGTCGAGACAAGCGTCTTCCCCTCGCCCGTCTTCATCTCGGCGATCGAACCCCTGTGGAGCACGATGCCGCCGACCAGCTGCACGTCATAGTGGCGCTGGCCGAGGGTTCGCTTGGCCGCTTCGCGAACGGTGGCGAACGCCTCGGGCAACAGGTCATCGAGGGTCTCGCCGTTTTCGAGACGCCCCTTGAACTCGTCCGTGCGCGCGCAAAGGGCCGCATCAGACAACTGGGAATGTTCCGGCTCGAGCCGGTTGATCTGCTCGACGGTGGGTTCGAGCTTCTTGATCAGCCGGTCGTTCGCGCTGCCGAAGATCTTCTTGGCTAGGCCGAGCATTTAGCGCGCATTCTCCCGGGGGGTGAGTGGTGCGGAATCAGTGTACGAAAGCACCGTCCACGAGCCAATGAAGCTCGCCACCACACAACCCGGGTCAAGGGGCTATGGGTGTCCGGCTCCTGTTCAAATTCCGTTTCGGGGGTACTGCGCTCTCTTGCGGGGGTTAGTGCTCGGGTGGGGTGACGGGAGGCCATCGGTCTCAGGCCCATGTCGCCCTCAAGCCTCCCGTCACCCCACCCAAGCAACGTCCCCTTCCATCAGCCCCCCTGAACTCCCGTCACCCCACCCAAGCAACGTCTCCTTCCATCAAGCCCCCTGAACTCCCG
>Ga0209987_10002032_pt1 | contig 11161 bp, 8 predicted proteins | sample N074metaG_FD_182134 | JGI IMG/M metagenome (GOLD analysis project Ga0209987, IMG submission 182134) | Deep subsurface microbial communities from Kermadec Trench to uncover new lineages of life (NeLLi) - N074 metaG (SPAdes) (version 2) | ecosystem: Environmental > Aquatic > Marine > Ocean trench... | reverse complement strand
TTTAACTAGAGCGCAGAAAATGGCGTGAATGCTGGTGAATCAAAGAAGACATCGAGGTTTCACGGCGGTAGAGAAAGTGGAATTGTGGGACCTCTGGAAGCGAGCAGGGGCGCTGCATTCGATTGGTTGAGGGTTTGGCGAACCCTCATCGTCTGTTTAGCACCAGCTGGCCCCGCACGAGGGGATCGAAACCCTGGCAGAGAGGTTTATCGCTAGTGTTGCGTCGACCGGTTGAAATCGCAGGGGTAAAGGGGCCACTGACCGGAGCGGGCAGTGGATTTGAGGTAGAATCCTGCCTATGGTGAATTATCCACACTGGACATCAGACACACCAATTGATACCGGCTGGTATTGGTACAGAGACCGACCGCATTCTGCGTTGATGCTTCGGATTGACGAGCATAGTGTCGTTGACTCGCATGGAGAGTTCGATGGCACTCATACAACTGATCTAGTCGGTGATTGGTGGTCAGCACGGATCAAGGTGTTTGTCTGACACAGGTCAATGTCCGCTTTTCTCCAAAGCGGACGCTCAAACCTGCTGAAATGGCCTGATTTTAGGGTCCGCTTTCGGCCATAAGCGGACGTCGACGGCTGCTTATTGGTTTGGTATCTACTGGTCCGGAGCACCAGGATCTTTTTCAATCGATGCTAGGTGATCCTCTATAACTTGCCACAAAGGAGTGTCTACCCAGGTGTCATCGAGATAGAAGCCTTCGGGAACCTCTTCTTTTGGGTCTATGATCAGATTGTAGATTGATGGATAGGCCAAAGTTTGGATCGCATAGCTCTCTTCATCGATTTCCTTGATAAGCATTTTCCAATTGCGCCACTTCACTCCAAAAAGTACATTACCAATGTAAATGACGACGGATTCTCGAGCGGATTTCTCTGACTTACCCATCAGGAAATCAGATTGGTCAACACCATCGAGTATGCGATCTTGCGGGATATCGCCGCCAACAAAATTCGCCAATGTGGGAAATATATCTACCAGATGGACAATGTCGTTTGAGACTTGCTTGGCTGGGATTTTCCCAGGATAGCGGATTAGAAAAGGAACACGTAAGGAGCCTTCATAGGGTGAAAACATGGTTCCTCGCCAGGGCCCGGTGAATCCAAACGATCTCGTTATGCCTTCGCGACCATTGTCCGATGTAAAGATAAATATGGTGTTGTCTTTGAGCCCTAGATCATCGATCGTATCGAGGAGTTCGCCCACGTAGGCATCGGTTTGTGCAAGAACGTCAGCGAAACTTCCATTTCCGGTCGTACCTTTAAAGTCGGGATGGGCGTCGACCGGTTCATGGGTTTGCGTATACGGGATATAGGCGAAAAAAGGCTGCTTGGTTTTAGCCTTGCGTTTGATGAAATCGATGGCGTGATCGGTGATTTCCCGGTCGATCGTCTTGCGCTTCTCGCGGCCGTACACTTCCAGTTTCTTAGGCGTTTCACCTCGCTTTGACGACACGACATAGGTGAACTCGAGATCCGGGTGGGCCCCCTCCTGCCAGCTATCGCTATCCGGCCAGAAGGCTCGATCCGATGAATTGGGGATTCCATACCACTCATCAAAACCCTGGTCCGTGGGAAAACGGCCCTCGGTGTCACCCAAGTGCCATTTTCCGAACATGCCCGTCGCGTAACCGGTATCGGACAGCATCTCCGCCAGTGTAATTTCCCACTTTGTGATGCCCCACCATATTCCCCTGGGAGGACCGTCAGGCCGCTGCCGGGCACGAATCCCGTAACGACCAGTCATCAGCGAGGTACGCGACGGCGTACACTCCGCTTCGACATTGAAGTTGGTTAGCTGGAATCCCTCAGCAGCAATGCTGTCAATATTGGGCGTTGCGGCCCCGCGCAGGACACCGCCACCGTAAACGCCAACTTCGCCGTAACCAAAATTATCCATCACGACAAGGACGATATTGGGTTTGTTATCACTTCCTGGTGCAGCCACAACCAGTGGAACGGACGCAATAAGAACTAACAGGAATACAGGGAATCTCGCGGTTCGAATGTACTTAAGCATTGTGGCCTCCTATGGCACTGCTTTCGGATAAAGCAGGTGAAGCAGTAAATTGCACGAATGATTATTGACACATTTCAGTGGATGATCGCCAACGTCGGCTTTCGGAAGTATAGCGGTCATCGGTGTGACTGGTTCTGGCCGAGTCTGTCAGATTTTTTCTCAATTATCACAGCTAGTTCTTCAGGAGTTTAATCAAGTCCTCACGGCCATGTCGCGCTGCCAGTTCGTTCACCTCATCCCTGTCTTCCTGCAGTGGCCGCCAGCGTGCATTTTCGTGCAGGCAACGCGCGATCAGTTTCAGCGCCTCGTTGTCCAGTTGCCACTTGAGCAATTGGCCCAGGTACTCTTGCGCGAAAAAAAGTGCCGGGTCCGAGGTTTCCCACTTCAGCATTTCGTGGAAAAACCACGGGTACGCCTCCTCGGCAACTGCTTCGTTTTCCAGCCATTGACGAATATGTGCAAATCCACCCTGGCGATTGCCGCGACTGATAAAGCCATAGGCATGGTTGGCGACTTTCTGCCGTTCATCGGCGAGATCCCGGGCTAAATCGTCGGCAGTGGGTTCAACCGGATCTTCGATAGTGACCTGCATCGCTACATTGTTCGTGTGCAGCACCGCCCCGGTCATCGAGAACAATAAGGCGATCTGATAGCTCGTGCCCAAATCGATCAAGAACAGCGGTGTACCCGCCAGGTACAACGCAACAAATAGCCCCGACATCGCGATCAGGACGCCCGGCACGATGAAATAAGCCGCACCGCATGCACGAACCATACGTACCATGGCCGCCGGGTTGAGGCTTTCGGCCGGCGAGTGTGTGACGGCAAGCACAGCCACAGACGCCGGCACAATCACCAGCGCTGCAGCACCAATCAACAAGGCGCCGAACAGCGAAATTTTGGGCGCAAGCAGGATACCTGCCCAAACAGCAACAGCGACGAGGATCAGGGGCGTCAGGCTCCAGAGGTTGTCGGCTGGATTGAACATCGTGATGTCGGGCACGGGTGCAGATTTTCCTTTTGCACGTGCCTCAAGAAGGTACAGCAGGTAACGAATATAGGCCGGCGCTGTCAGGAACAACAACACAATACCAAGCAGTCCCGTATTTTGTGCAAGCCCGAACAGCAACCAGAAAAAAATCATGGCGAAAACGATTGCCATGTCCGTCAACGGGTACAGCATTTCCCGACTGATCTCAGTCGCTTTCATCGGAATCCTCGGCCGCAACGGAGTCAGAGCCCGTGACGATTGGGACCGGGTCGTAGCCCGATCCGCCCCAGGGATGGCAGCGGCTTATTCGCTTGAACATTAGCCAGCCGCCTTTGAAGCCGCCGTATCGTTGCAATGCTTCCATTGCGTAGCTGGAGCAGCTTGGCTGAAAGCGACAGTTGGCGGCAAGTAATGGCGAGATGGCGTAACGGTAAAGCCATACAAGGCCGAAGAGTGGCCATGCAAAGAGCTTACCGAGGAATTTCACGGGGCAATGCGTCGCTGGCGAACTTGCGAATTGCCAGCAACATTGATGAGAGACCATTACTTCGGGTAGGACTCAAGTGCTGCTCCAGTTCGAGCGCAGCGACAAAATCGGGAGGTGTATCGAGGATCTCCTGTGGCCGGCGACCGCTGTAGATGCGCAGCAACAGCGCGATCAGGCCGGAGACGATCGCGGCATCACTGATGGCACGAAAATTCAGCCTGTCGTCGTCCTGGCTGGCGACAAACCAGACTTGCGATTGACAACCTTTGATCTTGTTCGCGTCGATCTTATCGGCTTCGGGAAACTCGGGCAGGCGCCTGCCCAGGTCGATGAGGTACTGATAGCGATCGATCCAGTTATCAAAGAAACTGAATTCCTCGACCAACTCCTGTTGAGACGCAAGTACTTCGTTCATCAGCTACGGCGCCAGCGTGTTCCCGACGATCCGTCCTCGATCGTAATACCACGCTCGGCAAGATCATCGCGGATCTTGTCCGCGGCCGCGTAGTCGCCACTGGCACGCGCCTGTTCGCGCTGTACCAGCAGTGAGTCAATTTCTTCAGCGTCCAGGTCACTGTCATCCGACCCTGAGAACCACGCTTCCACATCGCTTTGCATAAGTCCGACAAGATCGCCAGCCGCCAACAGTTCCGCTGCGAGTTTTTGCCGTTCCGCCTGGTCTTCTGTCTTGTTGAGTGTCCTGGCGCGATCAAACAGTTCCGCCAGGGCCTTGGGTGTATTCAGATCATCTTCAAGTGCCTCGATGAAAATCGCCGGTGGCTCGGCTGAAGAACGTACGGCATCGACAATGTCGATGCCTCTTACTGCACCGTACAGGCGGTCCAGCTTGCGGTGTGCATCGTCGAGTGTTTCATCTGACCAATCCAGCGGTTGTCGATAGTGCGCGCTCAGGAGCGCCAGGCGAATTACCTCGCCGCGCGTCGTTTTGATCAAATCATGAACCAGCAATACATTGCCCAGCGACTTCGACATCTTGGTGCTGTCGATACTCAGGAATCCGTTATGTACCCAAACGCGTGCGAACGGCTCGCCATCGTGAACGCAGGTACTTTGCGCCAGTTCATTTTCATGATGCGGGAAAACCAGGTCCTGGCCCCCGGCATGAATATCGATCGTCCGGCCAAGATGCGTGGCTGACATGGCAGAGCACTCAATGTGCCATCCCGGGCGACCGCGGCCCCAGGGCGATTCCCAGCCCGGCAATTCGGGCGTCGATGGTTTCCACAACACGAAGTCCTGCGGTGCTCTCTTGTACGGCGCGACCTCAACCCGTGCGCCAGCGATCAATTCCCGGATATCGCGCTTCGAGAGCTGTCCGTATGCGGGATTCGCTTGCACGTCGAACAGCACATGGCCCTCCGCCACATAGGCGAATTCCTTTTTTATCAGTACAACAATCATCTCGATCATCTCATCGATATGCTGCGTCGCACGCGGTTCTATGTCTGGTGGCAATACACCGAGTGCCGCCATGTCGTCGTTGTAGGCTGTAATAAAACGTTCGGTTATTTCGTCGATCGGTTTGCCGGTATCGATCGACGCCTGGTTGATCTTGTCATCAACGTCGGTGATGTTTCTTGCAAACGTGAGCTTGTATCTGCGCCGCAATAACCTCGCGAGCAAATCGAACACGACAGCAGGTCGGGCATTTCCGATATGGGCGTAGTTATAGACGGTGGGACCGCAGAGGTACATCGTGACCTCCCCGGCCCGCAACGGCTCGAACTCGACCTTCTTGCCCCTCAAGGTGTCATGCAGGTAAATGCTCATGCCCGAATGATAACTAAAAACAAAAATAGGGGTCCGACCCCTATTTTTGCTAGAAACGGCCTTCCGATTTCGGGAATCGCCCGGCGCGCCTTTTGGCTGCGGCCGGTTGTGGCTCGCGCATGGCAATCGCCCTGGCCTGGTACGTGTATTCGATCGTGCCGATGAGCCACAGGAAATAGCCGATAAGCTCGATGAATTCCTCGACGGCAAGTTTGACGATACGTTGATACCCGTCCCCAAGGATTGCCATCCACAAGAGTTCATGTCCGACCAGTCGAACAAACGCAAAGATAATGACAGCCCCGGCGAATAACAGGGTCAATCCGGGGGAAGGCCACAGGCGCAACCAGGCGATACGAAAACGGCGGCGATTGCGGTAGGTATAAACAATCACCAGCGCAGCGACGATGCCCATCAACATCTGCCAGAAATTGTTAGCGATGTATCGATCCAGAAAATAGTCTGATTCGCGAATCATAAACGCGAGCGCCATGCCACCGAACAGGAACGCGATGGGCCTTTGCGAAGGACAGTTTTTTGCGACCCACGCATAAAGTAGCCCGCAGATGGCAAGTATGCCGGGCTGAATGAGCTCGATTGGGGAATACTCGCTGGTACCAAGCGTGTCACCGGGACCGGTAAAGACATGCAGCTTGAGGCTACCGGGCGAGGTGATCTCCAGCATCGTCAGCAGCCACGTGAACAATGCGATACCGAAAAAATAAAATACGTATCGAAAAATCGCCATGCAAACCTGCCCCCTGTCCCATAGTGTGCACAGTGCGTCAGTTTATCGCTACCTGAAAGCCCTAAGCTATTGTTTTCTCATAGTCCGCGTAGTTTGAAAACGGCTTCTCCGGTCGATAAGAGGACACCTTGCTTAATCAACTATGCACGCGCATCCTGAGAGTCATGCAACTAATATCAAATTGCGGAAAGCTGAATGAGGATTATCCGTACGAGGTCAGCGACGATCGCGTCGCGTAGTAACGCTTCTTCCTTTTCTTTGCCCAGAACCTCGGTTTCGTCCCATGTGTAGGCGCGTGTGAGTGTCTGCGAGCGAGGCTCGAGCAAGGTCGCGTTTGCGCTTTGCACGCTGTAGAACACCGTGTAGGCGACTTCGAACTCGCGCGGCACATTGCGCGCCGAAACGGAAAGCACACGTTGTCCGGTTATGTCCGACAATATGGTAAATGTTGCAGTCGCATCCGCGGGAGATTCGACGACGATGACACCGGCGCCTCGCAAGCTGTCGCGAAGCTGCCGATAAAAATGGCTGCGCTGATCGTCAGCAGCGATATAGGTGCGCGCCATTTCAGGTGGCACGCTGGTGGCGCCACGCATCTGAAAACCACAAGCTGTCAGCAACAAGAAAACCAGAATGAGCGTTTTCCTAGACAACGACGTTTACCAGGCGACCCGGCACAACAATGGTTTTGCGGATTTCCTTGTTGGCGACGAATCGCTGCACATTCTTGTCGGCCAGCGCCATTGCCGAGATCGAATCCTGGTCCGCGTCTGCTGCTACCGATATACGGCCGCGCAGCTTACCGTTCACCTGCACAATTATCTCGATCATATCCTGTTGCAGGGCGGACTCATCAAACGTTGGCCAGCGTTCGTCAACCGGTGCGGATGTATGCCCCAGCACATGCCAGAGTTCGTGGCAGATATGCGGAACGATCGGCGACAGAACCAGGACAACTGCCTCCAGCGCCTCGCGAACCATGGCGCGATCTTCGGGAGTCCTGACAGCGTAACGATTAATTGCATTCAGTAATTCCATGGTCGCCGCAATGGCTGTATTGAATGTATAACGACGACCAATATCATCACTGACCTTGGCAATCGTATGATGTGTTTTTCTCCGCAGATCCCGTTGCTCGTCGCTCAGGTCGTCAGTTTTCACCGGTGGCGCATCGCCCTCGGCAGCGTGGCTTTGCACTGCATTCCAGAAGCGCCGCAAAAAGCGCGACGCGCCCTGTACGCCGTCATCGGACCATTCAAGTGAATGCTCGGGCGGTGCCGCGAACATCATGAAAAGCCTGACCGTATCCGCCCCGTATTTTTGTATGAGTTCCTGTGGATCGACGGTGTTGCCCTTTGCTTTCGACATCTTTGCACCGTCCTTCAGCACCATGCCCTGCGTAAGCAGGTTGGTGAACGGTTCATCCGCCGCTGACAGGCCGAAATCCCGCATGACCTTCTGCATGAATCTCGAATAGAGCAGGTGCAATATTGCGTGTTCGATGCCGCCCGTATACTGATCGACCGGCATCCAGTAAGCCTCACGCCCGTCAAGCATGGCCGAATCGCAATCCGGACTCGCATAGCGAGAGAAGTACCACGACGATTCGACAAACGTATCAAAAGTGTCGGTTTCCCGTTTCGCCGGCTTGCCGCATTTGGGGCATGTGGTTTCGTAAAATTCGGGCATCGATTTGAGCGGGGAACCGACACCGGTCACTGCAACGTCTTCCGGCAATATCACCGGCAGTTGATCTTCGGGTACCGGCACTGCGTCGCAGTCATCGCAGTAAATGATCGGAATGGGCGTGCCCCAGTAGCGTTGGCGGGAGACGCCCCAGTCACGAAGCCGATAATTTACGGTGCGTTTGCCGCGGCCGTCCGCTGCAAACTTTTCGGCAATTGCATCGAACGCCTGACGATAGTCCATCCCGTCAATATCGCCGGAATTCACCACCGTGCCATATTCGACATACGCGCCTTCGCTGATGTCTATTTCACTGCCATCGGCCGGGGCGATCACCTGCACAATTGGCAGGCCCTGCTTATTGGCAAATTCCCAGTCGCGATCATCGTGGCCAGGCACACCCATGACCGCACCGGTGCCATATCCCATGAGCACAAAATTGGCGACCCAAATCGGTATCGCCTCGCCGCTGACCGGATGGCTGGCGGATATGCCAATCGGCATGCCCTTTTTCTCCATCGTTTCAAGCGCCGCCTCGGCAACCTGCACTTTTTTACAGTCTTCGATAAACGCCGCTACGTCGGGATTGCCGGCCGCAGCTTTAACGGCCAACGGATGCTCGGCTGCGACTGCCATATAAGTAACGCCCATGATGGTATCGGGGCGCGTCGTGAAAACAGTCAGCTTTTCATCTTCACCGTCGACATCAAACGCCAACTCGACACCTTCCGATCGCCCGATCCAGTTTCGCTGCATGGTCTTGACCGGCTCAGGCCAATGCGGCATCCGATCGAGATTTTCGAGTAGTTCATCCGCGTATGCCGTGATTTTCATGAACCATTGCGGAATCTCGCGCCGTTCGACCAATGCATCTGAGCGCCAGCCGCGGCCATCGATTACCTGTTCGTTGGCCAGTACCGTTTGATCGACGGGATCCCAGTTTACGACCGAGTTCATTCGATAAACGAGGCCCTTTTCGAACATCCTGATGAACAGCCATTGCTCCCAGCGATAGTATTCCGGCTTGCAGGTCGTAAGCTCGCGCGTCCAGTCATAGGCGTAGCCCAGGCGCTTGAGCTGGCCACGCATGTATTCGATGTTTTGGTAGGTCCATTTTGCCGGCGGCACACCACGCTGAATCGCTGCGTTTTCCGCCGGCATGCCGAATGCGTCCCAACCCATTGGCTGTAAGACATGTTTCCCCTGCATCCGCTGATAGCGGGCGATGACGTCATTGATCGTAAACACCCGCACGTGTCCCATGTGCAGCTGTCCGCTGGGATAGGGAAACATTGTCAGGCAGTAGAACTTTTCCTTGTCGGGATCTTCACCGACCTCGAAGCACCGTTCATTTTCCCAGTACTCACGGGCCTCCTGTTCTACCGCTTGCGGATCGTAGCTGATGTCCATCTGCTGCCGGGGAATAGCCTGAATCGAAGCCCGGAAGGATAACCGGTTCTGGCAGCCTGCGCAGCCTGTAGGAGGGGCTTTACGTACGGGACGTACTTATGTCACGACAAAATCGCCGGGAGCGATTTTGGATGACGCCAAAAGCGTCAGCCCGTAGGGCTGAGGGCAGGACGCCCGAATCAACGGCATGGATGCCCGAGAGTGACGCGCCGCGAGCCGCGAATCCCTAACCGTTCGCGGCGCGATTGGTGTCCTACAGCTGGTAATGCTTCATGAGAATTTTTGCGACCTCGGGGCGTGAGAATTCGGGTGGTGGCGCAATACCCTGGCTGAGCAACTCGCGCAGCCGCGTGCCGGACAGAAAGACGTAATCGTCCGGGGTGTGATCTTCTGCCTCACGCATCATGATGACCTTATTCAGCTTCTTGGACCAGGCCGTATGGTCGGCGCCAAATATTTCGATTTCCAGAGCGTCGTCCGGCAGTCCTTCGAATATTTCCTGCGCATCAAACGCGCCGTAATAGTCGCCAACGCCAGCATGATCACGACCGACGATCAGATGGGTTGCGCCCATATTCTGGCGAAAGACGGCATGCAATACCGCCTCGCGCGGTCCCGCGTAAAGCATGTCGAATCCGTACCCGTTGACCATCACAGTGTTCTCGGGGAAATAAACTTCGACCATCTTGCGAATACAGTCGTTGCGAACCGATGCCGGGATATCGCCTTCCTTGAGCTTGCCGAGCAGCATGTGAATGACAATGCCGTCGGCGCCGATTCGTTCCTGTGCCATCCGGCAGAGTTCTTCATGTGCAAGATGCATCGGATTGCGGGTCTGGAATGCAACCACCTTGCTCCATCCGCGGCTCTGTATTTCTGCACGAATTTCCACGGCAGTCCTGAACGTGTCTGAAAACTCTTCGCGAAAATAACTGAAATTCAATACTTCAATATCGCCTGCTATGCAGTACCTGCCAAGATTCCTGAAAACTGCAACGCCAGGGTGCGCGGCATCCGCGGTCCCGAAAACCTGCTGAATAATGGTTTCTACCTGGTCTGCGTCAAACTCTTCAATGCTCGCAACATTCATCACTGCCAGGACCGGATTGTCGTCTTTATTCGGATCACGAAGCGCAATTCGATCGGCGCCCTCGATGCTGCTGATGTCGTCCGTCACATTAAGAATGGGAACGGGCCAGAACAGGCCGTCTGTGGTTCGCATGTCGGATGCAACGGTCATCGCGTCGGCGACATTCATGAAACCTGCCAGTGGCGTAAAGTATCCGGCCCCAAGCATGATGGCATTGGCGGCGGCGGCCGAATTCAGCAACAGGGATGGCAGCGTTTCCGCCTCGGCCTGTAATTCCCGATTTTTTCCAGGATCGGCGACAAACAGCGGATTCAGGGCGTCCGCCCCGTGTGGCTTGATCATTTCCGGATTTCCTGAATTGTGGCGACGGCCGCGCCGTCTGCCTGGTCGTCGGCGCGCGTAAAGTGACTGCGACTGATAATTCTATTATCCATCAGGTAATCGACGATGATCGATACCTCTTGCTGCAGCGTCATCTCGTCGGTCTTGAGATGAATTTCCGGCATTGTCGGCGCCTCATACGGATCATCGATGCCGGTGAAGTTTTTGATCTGGCCGGCACGGGCTTTTTTGTACAGGCCCTTTGGATCACGCTCTTCCGCGACCGCAAGAGAGCAATCGACAAATACCTCAACGAAGGTAAGATCTGCCGCCTCGTGAAGTCGGCGCACCTCGTCGCGATCAGCCTTGTACGGACTGATGAAGCTTGACAAGGCAATTGTGCCTGCGTCGCCAAATAATTTAGCGATCTCGCCGATGCGACGAATATTCTCTTTTCGGTCCTGTTCGGAGAACCCAAGATTCTTGTTAATGCCGAGCCGAACATTGTCACCGTCCAGCCGGTAGGACAGTTTGTGCATATCATAAAGCGCCTGCTCCAGCGCGACGGCAATCGTGCTCTTTCCACTACCGGATAATCCGGT
>Ga0209987_10002030_pt1 | contig 11163 bp, 8 predicted proteins | sample N074metaG_FD_182134 | JGI IMG/M metagenome (GOLD analysis project Ga0209987, IMG submission 182134) | Deep subsurface microbial communities from Kermadec Trench to uncover new lineages of life (NeLLi) - N074 metaG (SPAdes) (version 2) | ecosystem: Environmental > Aquatic > Marine > Ocean trench... | reverse complement strand
CTGCTGCGGTTCTCGCCGACCAGAACGGCGATCAGGACGCTCTAGTCAACCGGGCGATCATCATGCAGGGCAAGTGCAAGGAGCACTAAGCCTCCGGTCAATTCGTCCCCTTTTTTTGGAGCCGCACACACAGTGATCCGTCAAACCCTCTCCCGCCTCGGTTTGCTTCTGGGTATGTGCTACATGATGGTCGGAACAAGCACAGCGGCGGACAACCGTACGACCCTGGAAGCAAACCAGATCCTTGAGCAGCGTTGCATGGTATGCCATGGCTGCTACGATGCCCCCTGCCAACTGAAGCTGGAGGCTCACATTGGGCTGACGCGCGGCGCGTCTAAAGACCGGGTTTACAATTCGACACGCCTGCGCGCGGGCAATCTAACCCGATTGTTTGATGATGGCCTCACGCAGGCGCAGTGGCGCAAGAAAGGCTTTTACTCCGTGCTGGATAAAGACAACCCGGAGCAAGGTGTCATGCACCGTATGCTATCGCTAAAGGAAGCGAACCCCCTACCCCCCAAAGGCTCCCTGCCGCAAGGCTTCGATTTTTCGCTGTACCGCGACCAGCAATGTCCGAAACAGAGCGAGTTCGGTGCATTCGAAAAAGACTACCCCCTGTGGGGCATGCCCTACGGCTTTCCGGGCCTCAACCCGGATGAGCATAAGACAATGCTAAGCTGGATTGAACAGGGCGCTGCTCCCCTGCTGGAAGCGCCGCTTAGTTCGTCCGTTCAAACCGCTGTGGCGCAGTGGGAGAAATTTCTCAATGGCGAAAGCAATAAACAGAAACTGATGTCACGTTACCTGTACGAGCACCTGTTCCTGGCCACACTCTATTTTGAAAACGATGACAACCCCGTATGGTTTCGGATGGTTCGCTCCTACACGGGGCCGGGGCGCAATATTGGGCTTATTGCCACCCGGCGACCCTATGATGATCCGCGTACGGCGGGTTTCTACTACCGCTTGCAGCGTATGCCTGTCACTGTACTTAACAAGCGACACATGCCCTACCTGCTGAATAAAACACGAATGAACTTGTATACCGAGCTGTTCCTGACGCCGGAATACTCGGTACGAAAACTGCCGGGATACAGTCCTGACATCGCCTCCAACCCATTCAAAAGCTTTGTCCAGATACCGGTTAAATCCCGTTATAAATTCCTCCTGGAAGAAGCCCAGTTCAGTATCATGAATTTCATCAAGGGCTCGGTTTGCCGTGGCCAGATTGCGCTCAATGTCATTGAAGAGCGATTTTGGGTGATGTTTCTGGACCCGGAAATGCTTGACCCGGAACTCGATGCGCAGTTTCTCGCAAAAGAGAGCGACAATTTGCGTTTGCCCTCCGCCATGACAACGTCCCTGGTCGACATGTTCACCTGGAAAAAATACGCGCGTTCACAGCAGCGCTATAAGGAGGCGAAAGCACTTTATATCAAGGAAGAGTTAGTCAACAATACGCGAACGTTTGACTATTCCTCGATTTGGGATGGGTCGGGCAGTAACGCCAATGCAGCGCTAACAATTTTCCGACATTTCGATACTGCCTCTGTGGTCAAAGGCTTTGTCGGCGATACTCCAAAGACCGCCTGGGTAATTAGCTATTCACTGCTGGAGCGCATCCACTACCTGCTGGTGGCGGGCTATGACGTCTATGGCGCCGCCTCCCATCAACTGGAATCACGCTTGTACATGGACTTTTTACGCATGGAGGGCGAATTCAATTTTCTAATCTATATGCCACCGGCAACACGAGTTGCGCTGCGGGATCACTGGTACAGAGACGCCAGAAGTGCCAGCAAAGAAACCTTCTTCGGCGACAGCGGCCTGGTCGATCGCCCCAGTGATGTGGTGTACACCACGGATGATCCAAAGCGAGAATTTTTTAACACCCTGCGTGAGAAAATATACGGCGCCAAGGCTGACAATTTCAATTATCGGCTGAGCGGCAGTACGGCCATGATAGCAGCCTTCGAAAAACTGGAGAGCAATGTGGGAACCCACAATGGGTTTATGCCCGGTGTAAGTTTTGTGAACGTCATTGGAGCGGGCCGGGATGAGGCATACACAATAATAGCTAACACCGGCTACAGTAATATTGCACAGTTGTTCAAAGAGGAAAAACGCTTGTTACCCGAAGAAAATTCATTAACCGTGGTACAAGGATTCATCGGTGCTTATCCCAATTACTTTTTCCAGGTAAATGAGAAACAGATAGCGCTATTTGCCTCCGATATCGCAGCACTGGCTTCACCTGCCGACTATGCAAAGCTGAAAGAGCACTACGGCGTTCACAGAAACGCGCCGTGGTTCTGGCGTGTCAGCGATAAATTCCACCAAATGCTAAAAGAGCAAGACCCGGTAAATGCGGGATTACTGGATTTGAATCGCTACCAGAGCCACTGATTGTGCGCCCAAAGACCGCGCGTGAGGGCAGCGATTAATATTCCCGGGGGTTCTGCACTCGCTGCCAAATTTTCATAAACGCTTTTTCCATAGCGCCCTCTGCGGCCATACCCATTTTTTCCTGCCAGGTTTTCTTGTGCACGAATTTCACCTCGTAGACATCCTGGTCTTTCAGCCGCGCCTGCACAAAGGCATCACTGGTTTGCAGTTCATCGATAAGCCCCACTTCGATCGCCTTGCGCCCGTACCACACCTCGCCCGTTGAAACCTTGGCAACATCGAGATCGGGCCTGTTTTCGCCGACAAAGTCCTTGAACAGACCGTGGGTCTCCTCCAACTCTTCGATAAATTTCTTGCGCCCCTTCTCAGTGTTTTCACCCAGCATTGTTAAGGTGCGCTTGTACTCGCCGGCGGTAAGCAGTTCAATGTCTATATCATGCTTTTTCAAAAAGCGGTTAAAATTTGGAATCTGGGCCAATACACCGATAGAGCCTATTACTGCGAACGGTGCTGCAATAATGGTATTACCCACACAGGCCATCATATAGCCACCGCTAGCGGCTACCTTATCCACGGCAATGGTCAGCGGCACTTTGGCATCGGCAATGCGCTGCAACTGACTGGCAGCCAGGCCATAGCTGTGCACCATGCCGCCGGGGCTTTCCAGTTTCAACAAAATCTCATCACCCGCGCGGATCTGGGGCAGTACAGCTGAAATCTCCTCGCGTAGGTTTTCTGTGGCACTGGCCTTGATATCGCCATCAAATGCCAACACATAGAGCCGCTTGCGGCCGGTATCTTTTGTTTCATCGCCAGATTTTTTGGCGGCTTTCTTTGCTTCTTTGGCCTTTTGTTTGTCGGCTTTTTTCTGTGCCTTATGGTCGACTTTCAGCATTTCCTCATCGGTAACCACATGCTGGATCAATTCATTGACCAACTTATACTTCTCATTGAGATTAAGTATCTCGATGTGCCCCTCGTGCTCTGGCTTTTGTTTCATGCCCAGGGCGACAAGGCCCAGGGCAACAATCAATATTGCCGCAACAACGGTGACGGCCTGGGCCAGAAAAAGCCCGTATTCAAAAATAAATTCCAAGTGACTACTCCAGACTGATTATCCAAGACTTTCGATGTAACTGTGTATTAACTGACCCGATATAGACGCCCGTGGCGGGGTATGCGGTAGGTCTTGATAGTGAAACCACTGGGCGTCCATTATCTCCTTCGGGTCGCATATGATATCACCACCGGCGTATTCGGCAAAAAATCCCAGCATCAATTGGCCTGGGAATGGCCAGGACTGGGAATCGAAATAGCGTAAGTGGTGGACATCTATATTCACTTCCTCTTTGACTTCCCGCACCAGGGTCTGCTCGGCGCTTTCACCGGCTTCAATAAAGCCCGCCAGCGTGCTGTACATAGGCACTGGGAAATTGGGGCTGCGGGCGAGCAATAGCTCCTCACCCCGGGTAACCAGAACAATGATGCAGGGGGCTATACGCGGGAAAATAACGGATCTGCATGGCTTGCAATTCATTGCATGCTCCATTGGGTCGAGCTGCATGGGCTCACCGCAGCGCCCGCAAAACTGGTGATCCCTGTCCCAGTCCAGCAACTGTGAGGCCCGCCCTACCAGGGCAAACAGCTGCTCATCGACTCGACCCAGTAGCTGGTAGAGACTGCCCTTTTGAAAGACCATAGGGTCGAGCACGGCTTGGCCGCCGAGCTCAACAGCCCAGCAAGCCTCTTCGTTCCAAAAACCGAGAAACTGACGTCGTTCCACCTCCCAACGCAATGATTTCATCTGCTCGGGCCCTATTAGGCAGGGCGCAGGTGAACGCAGCTCAGTAACCAGCATATTCCCCTGAAAAACGATATGCAGCCCCCCCTCGTGGCTCTCTGGTGACGTGCTATCGAGTCTGAACAAGGGTTTCTCCGCGGCAACAGGTAAGAATGACGCAGTATACTATGCTCGCCCCCCAACCGGGGCAAGTGCCTTCATCGCGGCGGTCTCACAAATACGGTATATTGCGTACAAGCGACGATAAAAAAATAATGTGAGCCAATGAACGAAACAATGACCCATGCCCTGTGGAAGAACTTTCTCGGCTCTTCCCCCACCTGGTACAAGCAAACAATTGTCGCATTCCTGGTTTTGAACCCATTGTTTCTGGCCTTGCTTGGCCCCTTTGTTACCGGCTGGATTCTTATCGGCGAATTTATTTTCACCCTGGCCCTGGCCCTGCGCTGTTACCCGCTACAGCCAGGGGGCTTGTTGGCCATTCAGGCTGTGGTACTGGGCATGGCCTCGCCGGAGTCGGTATACAATGAAACCCTGGCTAATTTTGAAGTTATCCTGCTGCTGACGTTTATGGTGGCAGGCATCTACTTTATGCAGGAACTGCTGCTGTGGGTGTTCACGCGCATATTGCTAAAAGTAAAGTCCAAGCCCAAGATTTCCGTGCTATTTTGTTTGCTTTCTGCATTTTTATCGGCATTCCTCGACGCCCTGACTGTCACCGCGGTTTTGATTAGTGTCGGTGTCGGTTTTTACGCTGTCTACCACAAGGTGGCCTCGGGCAAGAGAGTTAACAACGACGACCACGACCATTCAGATGACAAAGGCGTTCAAAAAAACCACGAACAGGATCTGGATCAATTTCGCGCATTCCTGCGCAGCTTGCTAATGCACGGTGCCGTGGGCACAGCCCTGGGTGGCGTTTGCACCCTGGTAGGGGAACCCCAGAACTTGCTCATCGCACGCGTGGCGGGCTGGGATTTTATGCAATTCTTTCTCATTATGGCTCCGATAACCATGCCGGTATTGGTTTGCGGCCTGATCACCTGCTACCTGCTTGAAGTCACGGGTATATTTGGTTATGGCACCCTGCTACCGGATAACGTCCGGGCAGTACTGGAAGAATACCAGGAGAGAGAAGAAGCCAACCGCAGTAGACGAAGTGTCGCCAGGCTGTGGGTACAGGCCCTGGTCGCCATTATCCTGATACTGGGCCTGGCCATGCACTGGGCCGCTGTGGGCCTTATCGGGCTGATGGTTATAGTGCTGTTAACCGCCTTCAACGGTATTATCGAGGAGCGCCAGATAGGCCACGCCTTTGAAGAGGCGCTGCCGTTCACCGCGCTGCTGGTGGTGTTTTTTGCCATTGTGGCGGTAATACACGACCAGCATTTATTTTCCCCGGTTATCGATGCGGTGCTGGCGATGGACGCCGATGTGCGCCCGGCCATGTTCTTCATTGCCAACGGTGTGCTGTCGATGATCAGCGACAATGTATTTGTCGCCACGGTTTATATCAATGAGGTGAAAGATGCACTGGATAGCGGCGCTATCACTCGCTCGGAGTTCGACAAGCTGGCAGTTGCCATCAATACAGGTACCAACCTCCCCAGCGTGGCCACACCCAACGGTCAGGCCGCCTTCCTGTTTCTGCTAACCTCCGCCCTGGCCCCGTTGATTCGGCTGTCCTATGGCAGGATGGTCATTATGGCTTTTCCCTACACCATCGTAATGGGTGGTGTGGGCCTGGCGGCAGTCATAATTTATCTCTAGCGGAAACACGCTTATAAAAGCTATGGCCACCGCTAAATGGAAAACTGCTTCACCAGTTCAAGCTGCAACAGGTCTGCCCTGGGAGACCCCGTCTGGGCGGCGTAAAGCGAAATTTTACAGTTATCAGCTGTCAGCTGGAGCAAGGTGTATCCATTGCGTTCAACCGGTGTAAGAATTTCCTCCACTGTCATGTTCTCGGGAACCCTGGCCGCCAACCCCCTGGCACTGGACAACCAGCCCAGGTCGCCTACACCACCGGGGCCACTGAGGACTGAGTAAACCGGGTTATCTGAAAAATCCAAATTGCCACTGTGGGTTATTGCGCCGGCACCCAACAAGTGTAAATCACCGGAAACCATCAGAGGCTTGCGTTTCTTCTGGCTGGAAATGGCCTGCAGCAGACGCTGGTGCTGATTCCACCACCCCTGCTGCCACATGTATTTGCCGCCATCTTCACTGTGCTCCACACCCGCTACCAGCGAGCCCTTGGACTCCAGCAAATCCGGGTACCACTCGCGCCACTTACCCGCCGTCCAACCCATGGGGTGGGAGGGAAAATGAATCAGGTGTTTGCTGCTTTCCTTTGCTGTTTCCATCATCAGCCAATTTTCCACACTGGGAGGTATCAGGCCAGCGTTGTCCCCCCCAAGGTCTATCATGCCGCCACAGTCATACAGCAGGCCGGAAAACAGGCGTCCGTAAGTTACCGAGCCATAGTGGGTACTGAGGTTTACGCCATTGACCTGCCTTTGCCCTGGCACCGCCACAGGCAGCGGTATATCCACGATGTATTCAGGAAAATACAGGCGTTGCAGCGTATTTCTCAAATCCTGGTGGAAGGCGTCCGGTGGGAAAGTCACAAGTTCCGGCGTGGCGTCATCATTGTCGAAGTAGTCGTGATCATCGGTGACGAACAAAACGGGTGTAGAGCGAAAGCGCACGCCATAGGACGAGGCAATCTGGTCATCACCTATGGCAATCAGGGTTTTTTCGTTATCGGTACCCCGTACCGGTTTACTCTCGTCAAAGCGCCCGTAGGAATTGATTACCGCCGCCATGGCCCAGCGCACCAGGGCACTATCCGGATTCTCCTTCCAGGAGCGGTAATCCCAGTAGATATGATCGCCGTTAGCCACCACCAAATTGGGTTGTTGTGCCAGGATAAGGTCGTAGAGTTTCCGCCGGTACGCCGCGGGCTTAAACCCGTGCTTATTGCCGAGGGTGGGCCAATCCGGGCCGCCAGCGCAGGTATAAGCGGCAATCGATAACTGTCCCGGGCTGGCATCCAGGGCGGGAAACGTCTTTAGCGGCCATTCCTCACACAAGCTCTCCCCCGCCCCTCCAACCAGCTGTAAGCGGTAGCTTGTGTCTGGCGTAAGCCCCGCCACGCGATAAGCAAAAAAGCGCCCCTCACTATCCTGTTGCTGCCCCGGATAAGCCTGGCCATTACACATTAATGAGGGGGTATTGCCCAAGGCGTTGCCGAAGGAGACCTTGATGTTAAAAGCGCTGGGGGAAACCAGCGGCAAGATGTGCTGCACATCGCCCGACCACCAGGAATCCCCGGGAGACTTGTTATCTGCGCAGGACAGCAGGCTCAAGGCCGCGGTGCCCAGGCCCAGCTGTAGAAATGTGCGGCGTTCCATATGACAGAGCTCCTCGGGACAGTCATTAGGAATATTAGCCATCGCGTTCCAAATGACAAGCACTATTCCTGTTCAGACCACGTGTAACCATTATAATCAGAACCACGGAGAGTGGCATCAGGACACAAAATCGTCTGAACAAAAAAACAATGGATACCGAGTATGAATCTTGAGCAAAAGTTTCCCGAAAAACGCGCCTTTATTACAGGCGCAGCCAGTGGACTAGGGCTGGCCATCTGCGAACGTCTTGCCGCCAAGGGCTGGAAGTTACTGATTGCCGACATCAATGCCGACAGGCTGGCGCAAGCCGACAGGCAACTACAGGGGCTGGGTGCAGAAACTCTTTCTATGGTCATTGATGTCACTGTGTACGAATCACTGGAAAAGGCGGCAAGTACAATTCAGGAAGCATGGGGTGGCGTGGACCTGATATTTAATAATGCAGGTATTGCAACCGCCGGTGCCATAGACGAGCTGACGCTCGAAGATTGGCGGAGAACCATCGACATAGATTTGTGGAGCGTCATTTACGGCTGCAAAATATTTACGCCGATGTTAAAGCAGCAGGGAGGTGGATATATTATCAATACAGCCTCCAGCGCCGGCACCATGGCACCGCCAGAGATGGCAGCCTATAACGTGGCAAAGGCCGGCGTGGTCTCCCTGTCTGAAACCCTCAAAATAGAACTGTGCAAAGACAACATCGGCGTGACCGTGATCTGCCCCACGGTTTTTGTCACCTCCCTGGGGGAGTCCATCGGCACCGACAGACACATGGAAAAGAGCTTGAGAAAGCAGTTGGAAATATCAAAAGTAACGCCCGAGCATATTGTCGACGACCTTATGAAGGCAATTGAGCGCGACCGCCTCTACGTAATGACACAATCCGATGCAAAATGGGGCTGGCGCTTTAAGCGATTTTTCCCCGAGTTTTACACGTCGTTTATGGGCTACTTTTATCGCAATCGCAAGTGGATTTTTTCGGACTGAGCACAAGAAGTTTGAAAGGTGGTACTAAACAAGCGGTTCTATCGAACCGCCGCGTTTGAATACCAAAAACTCAATCATCATCCTTGTCGTGATCATCGTCGTTATCACGATTACCCCTGACGCCATCGCGCACTTCTTCCTGTTTGCACTCACGCTTGTCCTCGCCCACTCTGCCCTCTTCCTGACGACACTCTCGCCTGTCCTGGCGCTCATCGGAGCGACCACGTTCCTGACGTCTGTCCTGGCGGTCATCGGGGCCTGCCACGGCGGACAGTTGGGTTAAAGTCAGCACCATTGCTGCAAAAAATATAGTAATCAGTTTCATTGCTCTGCCCTACAGTTGTGATTAGGTATGTATTCCGGGGACAGTTTACTCAATTGTTGATTTTTTATCCTTCTTTTCTCTCCCAAAAACCCTACCAGTCGTATCGTAAGCTTATTCAAAATCCCGATTTATTAGGGTGATACACATACTGGATACGGTATCTGTAGGGGGCAGGTAACAAGCAAAATCGGTTTGTGGTCAATGGGACAAGCGATGTTCGCCCTGTGACAAAGATCTTGTGTCGGTGGCTGCTATGCTTAGTTCACTGACAGTCCACTTAGTAGATAACGGAGATCCACCATGTTCACCTTCGAAAAACTAGAGATACCCAAGCTGGGGCTGCGCGGACTGGAAGCAGAACTGAGCGAAGAGGAACAGACCATTCAAGATGCGGCCCATCGCTTTGCCGCGGAAGTCATGCGCCCCATCGGAGAAAAGCTGGACAAAATGACACCGGAAGAGGTGATCGCAGAGGGCTCGCCGTTATTTGAATACATGGCCAAGCTGCAGGAATCTGGCATTCTTGACCTTGGCGCACTGGCCGAGCTTGACGACAAGCAGAAGTCACGAATTTTCCCCATTATTTTTGAAGAGTTTGGCTGGGGTGATTCCGGCCTGGCCATAGCCGCCCTGGCATCCAGTATTCCAGCCTTCGCCGCCCACACTACAGGCGATGCCGAGATCATCGAAAAGTTTGGCAGTGTTCCCGGCTGCTGGCTGGCCACTCAGCCCGAGCGCGGCAGTGATCTGGTAGATATGGAAGGTTCTGAAGTGCACCCCGGTTCAACTCAGTCCAAGGGAAATTTAAAAGCCAGAATTGAAGGCGATGAGGTTGTTATCAGTGGTCAGTCCGCTGCATGGGTATCCTTTGCACCACTAGCCCAAACCGCATTAGCCTATCTACCGTGCGACTACGGTAAAGGTCTGTACCACAAAAATGGCAGGGGCTTGAACCACATCGCGATTTTTATCCCCCTGGATCTCCCCGGCGTGTCCCGTGGGAAGCCACTCGATAAGCTGGGGCAACGTCCCCTACCTCAAGGCGAAATCTTTTTTGACGAAGTACGTGTGCCCAAAAAGTATGTTTTGGCACAGGAAGACGAGGCTTTGAACAGCTTTGTTGGCACACTCACCTTTGCCAACATGGAAATGGCAGCTACCTTTACCGGTGTGGCCCGCGCCGCTTTCGAGCACGCCCTGGCCTATGTACATGAGCGCAAGCAAGGTGGCGTTCCCATTATAGAGCACCAAAGCGTGCAGATGCGCACATTCAATCTCTACCAGAAGGTCGAGGCATGTCGCGCCTTGAGTCTCAGGGTGTTTGACTATAACTACAGCGCCAATGGGCCCCACTTGATGGCATCTATAACCAGTAAAACCCATGTGACCGACACAGCCTTTGAAATAGCCAGTGAGGCGTTGCAGTTGTTTGGCGGCAATGGGTTGACCAAAGAATACCCCATCGAAAAACTTATGCGCGATGCGCGGGCCTCCATGATAGAAGATGGCGAGAACAACGTTCTTCGACTCAAGGGTATGCGCTGGTTGAGCCGGCACTACAAGGAAACAAATAACCTGTAAAAAAAACCTCTCACATAATATTAGAACCTGAATAGCAAATTGAAAGGATGGAACAAATCATGTCAAAGAAACCTGTAGTAGTTTATGGCGCAAGTGGATACACCGGCAGGCTGGTAGCGGAGGCCCTGCGCAACTATCAAATTCCCTTTATCGCGGCTGGTCGCAATAAAGCGCGCCTGGAAGAGGCCATGGCACTTGTGCCCGGTATCGAAACTGCCGAGTACGAAGTTGTAGAAGTAAGCCACGACCTGGATTCACTGACTGCACTGTTCAGTGGCGCTCAGGTTGTCTGTAATACAGTGGGGCCCTTCCACTACTTCGGCCAACTTGTAGTTGAAGCGTGCGCAAATGCAAATGCACATTACCTGGACACCACAGGTGAAATACCTTTTATGGATGAAGTTGCCAAGAAATTTGGCGATCAGTTCGAAGCTGCTGGCAAGCTGCTGGCACCCTGTACATCCTATATGTATGCCCCACTGGAAATAGCCGCCCATATCGTGCTGGAAACACCGGGTGTCGACACCCTGGAAGCTATCTGTAGCGCCACGGGCACCCCAACCTACGGCTCAACCCAGTCAATTTTCTCGATGTTCCAGACATCCGACCAGGCGTTTTCCCTGGAAAGCAACCAGAGAGCAATC
>Ga0209987_10002021_pt1 | contig 11185 bp, 10 predicted proteins | sample N074metaG_FD_182134 | JGI IMG/M metagenome (GOLD analysis project Ga0209987, IMG submission 182134) | Deep subsurface microbial communities from Kermadec Trench to uncover new lineages of life (NeLLi) - N074 metaG (SPAdes) (version 2) | ecosystem: Environmental > Aquatic > Marine > Ocean trench... | reverse complement strand
CAGTCTACTCAAAACTCGTGTGAATACACTCCCATAATTTATATCTTCTTCCAGATTTATCTTGAAGGGATAGGTTATAATCCTTGCTCTTAACTCAGGATTGAGAGCGAGAAACGGATATAACGAACCCTTAATAGATATTGTTTGATTATTCGGGTCTCTCAAATCAGCAATTATTTCGGCTTTTGGATCCGGCGGATCTATAAACAATGCCTCTTGAATATGTATGAACAAACTATCATCCAAAGGTTCCATCTGGAAGTAAACTATTGGTTCATCATCTTGTGCAAATATTTTAATAAAGGTAGGTGCCGCAAAAAGAATTAATAGTAAAAAGAATATATACTTTTGTTTCATAGAGGTTTAATGTTTCGTTATTTGGAAAAATCGGTAAAGAAAAATGAATCTCCAACCTGGACTCTATCTTTGGTTCTCTCATCAACAACTATAAAGAAAAAATTAGCTTTATATCTTCCGTCAGCTTCCTGGAGATCGCCATGACGTTCGAGCCATTCATCATATTGTGTTTCGTTAGCCGCAATTCGTAAAGACACATTATAAACAAGATTCCCTTTACTATCTTTTTGCGGACCAATTACTGAAATAGGACCAGAAAATGTGACCTTTAATTGTTCCGGTCGGATATCAATAATTTTAACTGTAAATGCAGTTATTCTCTGTAATTCTTTAACATAAATATCCGAGTGGCTCATCTGGGTTGTTACAAGTTTAATATTCACTTCGGGCAGACGGTTTGGAATCACTTTTATTCTTTCTTCCTGGGTTCCGAATTTAATTATAACTTCAGTTTGATCCTGAAGGTCAAATCTTTTTTCTGTACCAGGTGGTATTGTAACAATAGGAACGTTCGGATTATCAGGGTCTATTATTATAGTTGGGACGGTACCGGAATTTTTGGCAATATTCCACGTGTTTTGTATAAAAGTTTGTTTAAGTGAAATTGGAGATTGTAGTTTCGTTTGTTCGTCTACAATTTCTTCGGGTTCTTTCTCTTCCGGGGGAGGAACGAAATCTTTAATCGCCTCTAGTTTTCTATTCAGTTCAGTAAGTCGTTCTCTCATTTCTTCGTTCTCATCTAATACTTTCGGATCAATCTTTATGGAAAAATCAATTCCCAGGGCATAAAGAGAATCGAGGATTGCAGCCAGTGAATCTTTTACACTTATATCTACAGTTTCTTCCTTAAGGGCAACCTTTCTTAAATCAAGTTCCGCTCCTTTCATTGCAAGTATTGTAATGATGAAGATGTACAGTACTTGATAAATGACAAATTTACTGTCTCTGTTTCTATTAATCATTTTAATTTTTCACTATTATTTTTTTACAACAATTGCTTCTAAATGTTTTAATCCTGCAAGGGTTCTTTCATCGGTGAGAGAATTCGACGCCTTCGTAATTGACTCGGCGAGTGAGCTCATTTCACGCATATTTTCAGAACTGATTGGTTGGCTAGTACTTAGTTTATCCAGTATCTCCTGGATAGAAGCAAAATTCTTAAGCATTACACCACTCAGCTTGGCAGTATGTTCCACTAAATTTTTATACTGTGTCATTTCTTCAACGGACATTTGAGTTTTTGCCTGACCAATTCCCTGTGGACTCATCTGTTTTAAAATAGCTTTTGAATTTTCTATCTGAATGCGGGAGAAATACTTTTCTCTTATGTCTTTAACATGATTAACAACATTCTGGAATTCCACACCAAGTTGATCCAAAACCGGTTCAAACAGTTTACCTATTGCAAGTACTATAAGTGCTTTAATTTCAAACGGAATGGCTATACCAAGAAAAACTTCTTCGCCTAACCTGATACTGACCAGAAGAATAGCTGCACCAATTAATGGTAATGCAGTTGCAATGCCGTCAATCACACTTGTTGCTGCTTGTATTAAACGATCGATAGTTTCTGTCGCAGGTGTTCGGATGATCTCAATTTTGAGTTTGCTGTAGCTAATAAACGCGATGAATAAAAAGAGACCGTAAGAAACAACAGGCAGCCACCAAAAAGAGTATGGTTCAAATGCTACTGTTGGTGGTTCCCATCCCGGGAAAAGAGATCTTGCAAGATCGAAAGTTACGTTTCCAAGGAATGGTACTGCTGAAACATCAATAAAGAATGATACTAATAGAGCTATGAATGAAATCATTGCAGGTTTAATTATTAGTTTAAACCTGATTTTACTCACGGCAGCCCTTGTATAACTATCCAGTTCTTCTTCTAACCCGTCTTTAATTACATCAATAGGTTCGTACAGTTTTGTGCCGATATCAACAGGCTCACTCTTTGTTTTTAACATTAGTTACCTCAAAAGGATTTATTGCAAAATTTAAGCGGGAAATATAGTGAAATTTAAATCCGTTAAACAACTTATTTTGTTAGTATATAAGAACTTACAAGCTTTTATTAAAAGATTATTATCAATTTATCAACTCCAAATTCAATTTTCATACCAATGAAATTTTCCCCTTCCTTTTTTTCTCCCCAATTATGAAGAACTTAACTTCTGACATAATGAAGGTCATTTTTAATCAATTCTAAAGAATTTTATTGATGAATTTGGTTCTCCTTCACCGAGAATATGTGGTGTTATTAATAAATATATTGGTAATCATTGCTTATTGTGTGAATATTTTACAACTAATCTTTTGATGCTAACTTTGGTTAAAACACCAAATAAATTTAGTTTTATTAACGCATGCTATCATACTTAATAAATCTTTTTTTGTTTTCGTGAAAAGTTTATCCTAAATATTGTTTGATAATTTTAATAGTGGAAATACTATCTTTACATTTTAAAATTTGGGTTTGATGATAATAATTACCTTGTAATTAAATATTGAAATATTGTAAAAAATGAAGTCCGTAGTAATAATACCCGCATACAACGAGGAAAAATCAATCGCAAAAGTGATTGGAGATATTCCTACAGATGTTGTTTCGGAGGTTATTGTTGTAAATAATAATTCAAACGATAACACAGAAACAGTTGCACTTAATGCAGGTGCTAAGGTTTTGTTTGAAAAACAAAAAGGGTACGGAGCTGCTTGTTTAAAAGGAATAGATTACCTTAAAGAAAATATTCCTGATATAGTTGTGTTCTTAGATGGTGATTATAGCGACTATCCGGAAGAAATAATTGATTTGATAAAACCCATTGAGCAAGATGATTATGATTTTGTACTTGGAAGCAGAGTGATAGGCGAAAGAGAAAAAGGTGCGTTACCTCTGCAATCAAGATTTGGTAGTGTGATTGCCGGAAAATTAATTAGTATGTTTTGGAAAGTGAAATACACTGATCTCGGTCCATTCAGAGCAATTAAATATAGTAAACTGTTAGAACTTGAAATGCAGGACACATGGTTCGGCTGGACAGTAGAAATGCAAATAAGGGCAGCAAAGAGAAATTTTAAAATTTTGGAAATCCCGGTTCGCTATCGTAAACGTATTGGAAAATCAAAAGTAACCGGAACATTAAAAGGAACCGTAATGGCAAGTGTGATTATTATGAAAACCATTTTTAGTGAATTGTTTAAGAAAAATGACATCTGAAAAAAAAGACACGGCTATCATAATATTTACAAAATTTCCCGTAGAAGGAAAGGTTAAAACCCGGCTTGCAAAAAATATGGGAAACAAATTTGCAGTTTCATTTTACAGAGTGTGCGCTGAACATACCTTCAATGAATTGGCAAAAGTAAAAGAAACAGGTTCAGAATTATTTTTGTTTTGTTCGGAAGAAAATGAGATTGAACAAGTGATGAAATGGGCGGGAAAAGATTTTAATTATAATTCCCAGCAGGGGGATGATCTTGGATTAAAAATGTACAATGCGTTTGAAACTGTATTTAAATTAGGATATAAAAAAGTAATTATTATTGGAACCGATGCGCCTGACGTTAGTATGAAAATAGTACAAAGTGCAATTTCAATTTTAGATAATTACAGTGTAGTGATTGGTCCTGCAAATGACGGCGGGTATTATCTTTTAGGATTTAAATCAAAATTAATAGATTTATTTTCCGGAATTGAGTGGAGTACTAATTCGGTATTTGAAAATACTATTAAAAAATTGAATAATTCTAAAATAAATCATTTTACGTTGGATGAGTTAACTGACATTGACACTTTGGAAGATTTACAAAATTGGCTTAAGCATTATAAAGGTGATGTTGCTCATCCTATAAAAGTTTTTTTGGAATCATATAGTTAGCAAATCCAATAAAGCAGGAATTTTTACCTTACATAATTCATAAAAAATAAGAATTTTATAATACAACGGTATTTATTAAGTTTGCAAATCCTAAAAATATAGCTCTCATCTTATAAACAATTATAATTATGGCAAAGAAAAAACAAACAAATAAACAAAGACAAATAGGCAAAACAACAATTGAAAAGAAACCTTTAATTGACCCGAAGCATAAAAATACTTTCTGGACAGTTGTTGTCCTTGTTATTCTACTCATCTATTTCGTTATAAATAATACGAGAGATGAACCTGAACAAGGACCATATCCCCCCGGTTACAAACCGGTAAAAGTTGAAACAAATATGCAAAACTGATTTAAAAGTTTAATTTCAGGAAAAATTTTATAATTAGAAATAGCAAACAAATGGAGTAAAGTATGATAAGAGAACTATTAATATTAGTGCTGCTGATATTTACTGTTGCTATGTACGGATCTAATAACAGCACCTTGAAATTGGAAAGCACTAATAACAATTTATTTGCAACCGCAAAGAGTGATATGATTAGTGACGCAGCACCAAATTTTACATTGTACACTTTGGATGGTGATGAAGTTAAGTTATCAGATTATTTGGGCAAAGTAGTTATTTTAGATTTTTGGGCTACCTGGTGTCCGCCCTGCCGCAAAGGTATCCCCGATCTTATTTCTATTCAAAATCAGTATAAAGATGATTTGGTTGTGATAGGAATATCTTTAGATCAACCTGCCACACAAGATCAATTACTCCCTTTCATCGAAAGCTACGGTATAAATTATCCTATAGTCTTAGGTGATTTAGAAGTATCGGCTGCTTACGGTAATATTCAAGCTATTCCAACTTCATTTGTTATTGATAAGGAAGGAAATATATTTAATAAACATATTGGTCTTGTTTCCAAATCAACTTTAGTTGAAGAGATAAATTTACTGCTAAGCAGAAAATAAAATAAGTAAAAATTAGTTTCTATAAGGAGATCATTCAATATTAATTGAAGGATTAGCTCCTTTTTTTATTACAAGATTTTTTCGATTGATACCCGTAGAATTTATTTTACCTTAATATTCCACACGCTTTGCTATTGGTTAAGTCCTTTGGGCTATGCCTGTATTTGTTGACATAAATCGAATGATGAATATCGATTAACGAATAATGATTTTAAGATGTAACTATTTAATCTGTACGTTTATATCAGGACAAGACATGCACTTCATAATTCTAAAATCGTTAATCGGTGTTCGATATTCAAAAAACAGGGAAAAGATTAAAGCCCGCTATTGTGGCAAATCAATTCAACCTACTTCGAAAGTAGATATTTAATTTTATTAGTAGAAGGCATTAATTATCTTTTACCTAATTCTTAGATTTAGGATTAATTAATTTGTTTCTGTGAGAGAAGAGCAAAGCACTTGAAGCAGGTGCGGATGTTTATCTTACAAAACCAATCGGGAATAAAAAATTGACGGATACGCTGGGAAAGCTGCTCACTCAGAAAAAAACCAGCAAGCGGTAAGTATTAATTCAATCATTCTAAATTATACAAGTAAGAATTAGTTTACACCGTTTCTTAAGAACTTCGGTTCTTCTAAAGTTAATATTAAAGAAATACGATGAGAATCCGGCAATCTGTCAATTTCCGAGGCACTAAACCTTGCAAATGAATAATCGATATTAAGCTTTGGAAGTTTTACGCCAGCACCGATTGTAACTTGTTTAACATCAGAATAACCGCCTCTAAGATAAACAAGATTTTCGATGTTAATTTCTAATCCTGCCATCATATCAAAACTTACCGGGCCAAGGTTAACAGTTGAAGCAAATTGTCTGTTTTCAAATCTAACATCAGTTTCCAGAACAGGCATTATGTAACCACCAAGGAATCCGGTAATTTTATAAGCACCACCAATTTTCAAGGTTGGTGATATTAGCTCGTTTCTACCAGTATCCCATGCAATTAAGGTTGTTGTTATATCCTGGGCGTTTAATCCTAATGTTAAATTATCTATTGGCATATAATATGCACCAAAATCAAAACCAACTCCTGTTGCTCCAAACTCAGCAATATCTCTTCTAATTATTTTTATGTTTGCGCCCCAATAAAATTTATCAGACAGCCTTTTTGCAAATGTTAAGTAAAAAGCCCAATCCTGGTTGCTGAATTCTGTTATTAGATCGTAATCGAGACGTGCATAAATATTGTTTATATCATTGATTAATTCTCCTGTTTGTCCGTCAATCAATGCGTTGCGTGTATCTGGAATTCCATCTACACCAAGCCGCATAACACTTATACCGAAACTCATATCTGTTCCGAAAGGAATTCCTACTGAAGCATAATCATAATTAACAAGATTACCGAACTGCTCTGAATGCATTAAAGAAATTTGTGGGTAATTAAGATTGGCAAGACCTGCCGGGTTGTAATATCCTGAAGTAACATCATCTGCAATGCCGACAAAGGCATTACCCATACCGAGTGCTCTTCCGCTAACTCCGATAGCCATGAACTCGCCGGCATATTTACCAAATACAGTTTGTGCATTGATAGAGGTAAATGAGATGAACAATATCGATAGCAATACGAATAACTTTTTGGGCATATAAAAACACTCCTTAAAATACAATTTCTGCAAAACCGTGCAAAAAGATTGCCAATAAGAACTATAAAGTCAAGGCTATTTTTCTGTAAGGATTGCAGATTGCCTGTAATTGATACTTAACAAAATGGAATTTTTACACTACCGATAATTTTTTATTACAATTATATTTATTTGAAAAGGTACTAAACCTCCAAAAACTTTAATATAATAAATATAAACAAAATGTATTCCGAAGATATCAATTCTGATTCATTGCTGCCTAATACTGTGGATTATTAAAATAATAAAGATTAGCAGGTGGAATTACAGACGGATTAGTTCGGCTCTCTGTCGGGATAGAAAATGTAGATGATATTATTGCTGATCTGGAACAGGCACTTGAGAAAGTAAAGAAAGCTAATTTAACTGCAGTTGGAGTGTAGAATAATTTCAAATTTAAGTTTTCTTAAGGGAGCATTAGCTCCCTTTTTTATTGGCACAACTTTAGGATAACAATTATTTTTTATAAATCTATAACAGCAATAATGTGCTTTGATACACATAACATTTTAATAAATCACTCACCGACTGTTCTCCCCAATTCACCGAATTTTACTTTCATCAGTTTCCATAATTAGTTATGTTTCGACAGAAATTAATGGAAACGAGGAACATCAATGGAAAACAAAGATAAAAACATTACTGATAAACGAGTTATTTTAGGCGGAGTACTTGTAGTAATAGGTGCACTGCTATTATTGGGCTCTATGGATATACTTGACGTAAGCATTTCACATATAATATTCTCATGGCCATTCATCTTTACAATAATTGGACTGTTTATCCTTTTCAACACAAATAAAAAATTGTTGGGAGGAATTTTTATAGGAATTGGATTGTTTTTTCTTATCCCCAGAATATTTCCTTATGTGCATTACCATGGAGGAATCGTGTTCCCGGTTATTCTTATAGCCCTTGGCATTTATATTATTTTAAACCACAGAAAAAAAAATATTTCCGAATCTGAGAGAAGTGGTTTTTTAAAGAAAGATTTAATTGATGATGTATCTATATTTGGAGGAGGAAATAAAATTGTAGCCTCAGATAATTTCAGAGGCGGTAATATCACAGCTATATTTGGCGGTTCGGAAATTAACCTTACAGGCTGCAAACTTGCTGATGGAGATCAAATTATAGATTTGCTTTTAGTATTTGGCGGTACAACTATTGTAGTTCCAAGAGACTGGAATGTGGTTGTAAATGTAACCTCCGTACTTGGCGGCTTTTCGGATAAAAGTATACGAGATCCTGGTGTGATACCTGATCAATCCAGAACTCTCTATGTAAAAGGTCTCGCTATGTTTGGCGGCGGCGAAGTGAAGAATTATCTTTGATGTAATGATAGATGTTAACAAATCCCATATTTAGAAGTCTAAAAAATCTTAATTATTACCTGATCTTCTGGACAGTCCTTGCTTTCCTATTTATACAACTGCTTTATTTTGGAACTGGATTAGGATTAGCGGCAGCAGTAACAGATGGTTTGGTTTTCACATTTTTGCTGGGGGGAATTGGATTAACTTTATGGTATCCTGCACGTTACATTACATTTGAAAAAAACAGCACGTTAAAAATAATTTTAGGTCATTCGATTGGGGCACTTATTACAACTGTTATCTGGTTATCGGCAGGTTATTTTTTATTAGTGGGAATATTTAATTTTAGCAATACTTATCCATCATTCTTTTACAGCACTCTTGCATGGAGAATACTTTTAGGATTACTTTTCTATTCACTTTTCGTGTCGTTTTACTATATGATAATTTATTACACTGGTTTTCACGAAAGAGAAATAAAAGAAGCTGAATTGAAAAGTCTTGTTACCGAAGCAGAACTGAAATCGCTAAAGTTTCAAATCAATCCGCATTTTATTTTTAATAGTTTAAATTCGATGAGTGCATTAACAGAGATTGATCCCGCCAAAGCAAAACAGATGATATTAAAATTAGCAGATTTTCTTCGCTTCATACTAAGAACAAATGAGCTTGAAAAAAATAAATTAAGTGAAGAGTTGAAAAACATTAGATTATATTTGGATATTGAACAGATAAGATTTGAAGACAAGTTTGAATATGTTGAAGAAACTAATGAGGGATGCGGTAATGCTGAAATTCCAAGTATGATATTACAACCATTATTTGAAAATGCAATAAAACACGCTGTATATGAAACTCTTGATAAAGTAACACTAAAACTTTTTTGTAAAATTCAAAATGGGTTTTTAAAAATTGTTGTAGAAAATAATTTTGATGAAGCAGGAATTCCAAAAAAAGGAGCAGGAGTTGGATTAAAGAATATTGAAGAAAGATTAAAACTTCTTTATCATCAAAATAATCTACTTGATGTAAAAAAAGAGAATGGAATTTTTGTAGTAACATTGTATATTCCAATAGAAAACAATTAGCCACCAATTACACTAATTTGGACTAATAGAATTAAGAAAAAATATATTGATAATTATCACAAATGTTTATAACAAAAATAATATTATAAAATGAGCAACAAAATAAGAACAATAATAATTGATGATGAACATTTAGCCCGTTCAATCACAAAGAGCTATCTTTCCAAGCATCCCGAGATAGAGATAGTTGCAGAATGCTCTAACGGTTTTGATGCAATAAAAAAAATTAATGAAGAGAAACCAGATCTAATTTTTCTTGATATACAAATGCCCAAAATAAACGGCTTTGAGATGTTGGAATTACTTGAAGATCCGCCGGCAATAATTTTTACAACTGCTTACGATCAGTTTGCAATAAAAGCATTTGAAGTAAGTGCGGTTGATTATCTTCTCAAACCTTTTTCGGAAGAGAGATTTAATGAAGCGCTAAAAAAATCATACACTTATATCCAGGATAAATTCCAGCAAAACTCAGCCATCAAAAATATTATTGAACAAAACGATGAAAGAATTGAGTTTTTAGAGCGTGTTGTAATTAAAGAAGGATCAAAAATATCCATTCTTCCGGTTGAATCAATAAAATGGATTGAAGCACAAGACGATTACGTGATGATAAATTCAGAGCAGGGAAGATTTTTAAAAAAGAAAACGATGAGATATTTTGAAAACCATCTTAATGAAAATACGTTTATTCGCATTCATCGATCCTATATTATTAACGCAGATTATATTCTTCACCTCGAACAGAAAGGCAAGGAATCTTACCGGCTAATTCTCAAAAACAACAAAGAACTTCCGGTAAGTAAAACAGGATTAGCAAAATTAAAAAACACTTTGTAAGAATTATTACCTTAATTAAACGAAAAACCCGGATACTTTTACTTACAAAATTGAAAATCTGTTTTTGTATAGATATATTTGTTGTTAATTAACACAGAGGAAATAATGATTTTCGATAAGGACTTACTCTCAATACAGGAAGCGCGCGAATTATCTAAAAAAGCACACGATGCTCAATCAGAATACAAACACTTCTCTCAGCAACAGGTAGATAAAATTGTAAAAGCAATGGCGGATGCAGGATACGAAGCTTCCGAACATCTTGCAAAAATGGCTAAGGAAGAAAGCGGTTTTGGTAAGTGGGAAGATAAAGTCATAAAGAATCAATTCAGCACAAAAAATGTTTATGAATCGATAAAAGATCTTAAAACGGTTGGAGTAGTTGGAGAAGAAGCAAACGGGAAAGTTTTGAAGATTGCTGTTCCTATGGGAGTAGTTGCTGCCCTTATTCCTTCAACCAATCCAACATCTACTGCAATGTTTAAAGCATTGATTTCGCTTAAAGGAAGAAATGCAATCGTTGCAAGTCCTCATCCGCGAACAGCAAACTGCACAGTGGAATCGCTTAAAATTCTATCCGATGCTGCTGTTTCCGCAGGCGCTCCCGATGGACTGATTCAATGTTTATCGAGCCCGACAATTGAAGGTACGCAAGCATTAATGAAGGATAAAAACATTGCGGTAATTTTAGCAACAGGCAGCACACCAATGGTTAAAGCTGCATACAGTTCAGGCACACCTGCTTTTGGTGTCGGTTCGGGAAACGTTCCTGCTTTTATTGAAAGAACTGCAAATGTTAAAAAAGCCGTCGCAGATATTCTTTATGGAACAACTTTCGATAACGGGGCTCTCTGCTCATCAGAGCAGGCAATAATTGCAGATGCCCCTATTGATAAAAAGATACGCGAGGAAATTAAAGCGCAGGGCGGCTACTTTTTAACAGCCGATGAAAAAGAAAAATTAGGGAAAGCAATTCAAACTAACTTCCGTATAAATCCCGAGATAGTCGGCCAAACAGCAACGTTCATTGCAAAGTATGCTGGGTTTTCCGTG
>Ga0209987_10002018_pt1 | contig 11191 bp, 14 predicted proteins | sample N074metaG_FD_182134 | JGI IMG/M metagenome (GOLD analysis project Ga0209987, IMG submission 182134) | Deep subsurface microbial communities from Kermadec Trench to uncover new lineages of life (NeLLi) - N074 metaG (SPAdes) (version 2) | ecosystem: Environmental > Aquatic > Marine > Ocean trench... | reverse complement strand
CAAGCGCGGGGCGCCGCAGGAGTCCGACATGGTGCTGGACTGCCGATTCCTCAGCAATCCCTATTGGGAAACGGAGCTCAGGAGGCTTGACGGGCGGCACGCGCGCATACAGGGTTTCGTCCGGGAGGATCCGCTGTTCGCGGCCTTCTTCGAAAAGCTATGCGAGATGCTGCTGATGCTGCTGCCAGCCTACAAGGCGGAGGGGAAGGCCTATTTCTGCGTCGCGCTCGGGTGCACCGGGGGCCGGCACCGCTCGGTCACCGTGGGCGAGTTGCTGGCGGAGCGCCTGCGGGCGCAGGGCTGGCCGGTCGCGGTGCGCCATCGCGAACTCGAATTCTCCCGCGGCGGCGGCGGCGCCAGGAGTGACGCCAGGAGTGACGGGGGGATCGGGGAATGATCGGGTTGGTCATCGTCGCCCATGGAACGCTGGCGCATGCGCTGCTGGCCGCGACCGAGCATGTCGTCGGCCGGTTGCCGAACGCCCACGCGGTATCGATCGAGCCCAGCGACGACCTGCATGCGCGCCAGGCCGAGATCAACCGGCTGGTCGCGGCGGCCAATTCCGGCGACGGGGTGGTGCTGATCACCGACATGTTCGGCGGCACGCCCTCGAATCTGGCCCTCGGCGCCATCAGCGGCCCGGATGTCGAGGTGATCTGCGGCGCCAACCTGCCGCTTCTGGTCAAGCTGGCGAAGGTGCGCGACCGGCCGCTGGAGCAAGCGGTGCGCGTCGCCCTGGAGGCCGGGCACAAATACATCGATTCAGCCGCCAGCATCCTGGACCCGGCGCGCGGCCGCTGACCATGTCCCCGAAACCATGCCTCTCACCCGGACCCTGACCATCTGCAACGCCAAGGGCCTGCATGCGCGGGCCTCGGCCCGGTTCGTGGAGACCGTCGAGAGCTTCGACGCCACCGCCACGGTGCGCCGCGACGGCCAGGCGGTGGCCGGGGATTCGATCATGGGCCTGTTGATGCTGGCCGCCACCCAGGGCGCCACCATCGACGTCACCGTCGACGGCGCCGAGGCCGACGCCCTGATGGCGGCGCTCGACGCCCTGATCGCCGGCCGCTTCGGCGAGGAGCGCTGACGCCACTGACGCCCCCCTTTCCCTCTGGGAGAGGGGTCGGGGGAGAGGCTGCGGCGCCGCCAACCGGCTCTGACCGCGGGAGCGGGCGGGCGCCCCGAGCTCTACCAGCGCACCCGCGCCGCCTCCGCCGCGCATTCGCCATGCTGCGGACAGCCCACCAGATGATCGTTGACCATGCCCACCGCCTGGGCGAAGGCATAGACGATGGTCGGGCCGCAAAAGCGGAACCCGGCTGCCTTCAACGCCTTCGACATCTCGCGCGACAGCGGGGTCTCGGCGGGAACCTCGGCCATGTTCGCCCAGGCATTCTGTTGCGGACGGAAGTCGACGAATTGCCAAAGGAACCGGTCGAAGCCCCCGTCGGCCTCGATCTCCAGCCAGGCGCGGGCGTTGCCGATGGTCGCCTCGATCTTGCCGCGGTGGCGCACGATGCCGGCATCGGCCAGCGCGCGGGCCACGTCCGCCTCGCCCCAGCAGGCGATTCGCGCAGGCGTGAAGCCCTCGAAGGCGGCGCGGAAGTTGTCGCGCTTCTTCAGGATGGTCAGCCAGCTCAGCCCGGCCTGGAAGCCGTCCAGCACCAGCTTCTCGAACAGCGCCCGGCTGTCGGTCTCGGGCCGGCCCCATTCCCGGTCGTGATAGGCGACGTAGATCGGCTCGGCGCCGCACCAGCCGCAGCGTTGGGCCATGGATATTTTCCTCCCCACCAACATCGTTAACACAATTTTAGAACATTTGTAGAACATTTGTTAAGGTGATTCCAGCATCGATGGATGTTGATCGAACTCCCGGGAGGGCGGAATGAACAGGCAGCGGATATTTCGCCGGAACGGCCAGCCACTCCGCTCCCAGGCTGGCCCCCACGCGCTGATCATCCTCGGGATCGACAATCTCGGGGCGCTGGAGGATCTGTTCGGCGAACCCCTGGGCGACGAGATCATCGAGGCGGTCGAGGCGCGCATCGCCCCCGTCATGCCCTCGCGGGCAACGCTGTGGCGGGCCGAACACCGGCGCATCGCCCTGTCGATCCCGCAACTCGACCGCACCGGGGTCAGCGCGCTGGTCACCGAATTGCAGGTAACCATCGCCCAGCAAGCGATCCCGACTTCGCAGGGACCGGTCGCGGTGACCCTGGGGGCGGGCTGCGTCGTCGATGATGACCGCCTGCCGGAGGCGGAGGGGTCGGCCGCCCGCCATGCGCTCAGCGAGGCGATGGGCGGCGGTGTCGGCTGCATCCGTTTCGCCGAGGAGACCGGCGCCGCCGCCCGCCGGCGCGAGGACATCGTCGCCGCCGCGCAGATCGCCATGGGGGCGATCCGCAGCGGCGATCTGGTCCTTGCCTACCAGCCGGTGGTGTCGGCGTCCGGCGACAACCGCGCCGCCTTCCACGAATGCCTGGTCCGGGTGCGCGAGAGCTCGGGCAAGCTGATCGCGGCGGCGGAATTCATGCCGGCGATGGAGCAACTGGGCCTGGCCACCCTGATCGACCGTCAGGTGCTGGTGATGGCGCTGGACGCGCTGGCCCACCAGCCCGGCATCCGGATCTCGATCAACATCTTCCCGCAGACCATGCAGGACGCCCAATGGATGATCCTGTTCGACGAGGGGACCAGCCGCGACCCCACCCTGGCCGATCGGCTGATCATCGAGGTGACCGAGACCGCGGCAATGCTGGAACCCGCCCGCACGCTCGATTTCATGGCCCGCCTGCGCCGCAAGGGTTGCGCCTTCGCGCTCGACGATTTCGGCATGGGCCACACCTCGCTCGGCAGCCTGCGCGACTTCCGCTTCGACATCATCAAGATCGACGGCAGCTTCATCACCGATGTCACCACCAACCCGGACAACCGCTTCTTCGTCGCCAAGCTGGTCGAGATCGGCCGCCATTTCGACATGATGACGGTCGCCGAATTCGTCCAGGGCCCGGCCGACGCGCGGATTCTGCGCGACCTCGGGGTGGAATATTTCCAGGGCTTCTATTTCGGCGCGCCCAGCCTGCTGCTGGACCCCGGGCTGAAGGCCGAGTCGGTGGTGCTGGGCGCGGGCTGACACGGCGCGGGAGGACAGCATCACGCCACCGCCAGGCGCTCTGCGCCGGCCGCGGAATTTGAACCGGACAGCAGTGGATCAAGCCCGGGCATGACGTGGTTCCGACGGGTTGGAGATACCCGAACACCGGCACGATTCCGGCGCCGTCAACCCTTGCCGCGGGTCAGGCGTTCGAGCTGCGCCTGCATCTCGCCGAGCTGGCGCTGCAACTGGTCGAGGTCCTGGCTCAGATCGGAGGCCGGCTTGTCGTCGCGCGGCGGCTCCGGCTCGACCGGGGCCCTGGGGGGCTTGGCAGCGCCCCCCGCCGCGGCGCCGCCCGCCGCAGCACCAAACGGTGAGAACATCCGCATCGCCTGCTCGAACCACTCCATGTTGCCGCGCGCCATGGACTCGATATTGGCCATCGCCGGATTGCCGCCAACGGCCTGGCGCAGGCGGTCCTGGTTCTGGGCGAAGGTCTCCATCGAGGCATCCAGATAGCTCGGCACCACCCCCTGCAACGTATCGCCATAGAGGCTGATGATCTGACGCAGGAATTTGGTCGGCAGCATGCTCTGCCCCTTGGCCTCCTCCTCGAAGATGATCTGGGTCAGCACCGAGCGGGTGATGTCGTCGCCGCTCTTGGCGTCGTAGACCGCGAAATCCTGCTTGGCCCGCACCATCTTGGACAGATCGTCGAGCGTGACATAGCTGCTCTTCGCCGTGTTGTAGAGCCGGCGATTGGCGTATTTCTTGATGACGATCTTCTCAGGCGTCGTCCCGGATGCCCCGGCTTTGCTGTCGTCGTTTCCGCCTTCCACCACGTCCGGTCCTCCCTACCATCCAGCGCCCCCGGTGGGGGCGTGCTATAATTTTGCACTCGCGTTGCCGCAGTGCAACCGGAATTTTGCAGTTGCGAAACGCCCGCGCGCCCGCCCATCCGCAGATAGAGGGAGTTGTTGCGGCGCAACATTTGTCGCATTGCAGAACCGCGCCCGGCGTGAGAGAACAGACAAAAGTTTTCCGGTCGACTCGCCATGATTCACGGCTGCGATCCAAGGGAGAAAGGACACCCCCCATGACCAACATCGTCATCGCTTCGGCGGCGCGCACAGCCGTCGGCAGCTTCAACGGAGCCTTCGCCAGCGTGCCCGCGCACGAGCTTGGCGTGGTCGCCATCAAGGCCGCGCTGGCGCGCGCCGGGGTCGACGCGGCAGATGTCTCCGAGACCGTCCTCGGCCAGGTGCTGACCGCCGGCCAGGGCCAGAACCCGGCCCGTCAGGCGCATATCAATGCCGGCCTGCCGGTCGAATCGGCCGCCTGGGGTATCAACCAGGTCTGCGGCTCGGGCCTGCGCGCGGTCGCCATCGGCGCCCAGCACATCCAGCTCGGCGACGCCGCCATCATCATCGCCGGCGGCCAGGAGAGCATGTCGCTCAGCCCCCATGTGGCGCATCTGCGCGCAGGTCAGAAGATGGGCGACCTGAAGTTCATCGACTCGATGATCAAGGACGGCCTCTGGGACGCCATGAACGGCTACCACATGGGCACCACCGCCGAGAACGTCGCCAAGCAATGGCAGCTCGGCCGCGACGAGCAGGACGCCTTCGCGGTGGCCAGCCAGAACAAGGCCGAGGCGGCGCAGAAGGCGGGCCGGTTCGCCGACGAGATCGCCCCGGTCACGGTGAAGTCGCGCAAGCGCGAGACCGTGGTCGAGCATGACGAATACATCCGCCACGGCGCCACCATCGAGAACATGGCCAAGCTGCGCCCCGCCTTCGACCGCGAGGGCACGGTGACCGCGGCCAACGCCAGCGGCATCAACGACGGCGCCGCGGTGACCCTGCTGATGACGGCGGACGAGGCCGAGCGGCGCGGCATCGAGCCGCTGGCCCGGATCGTCAGCTACGCCACCGTCGGCGTCGATCCGGCGATCATGGGCACCGGCCCGATCCCGGCCTCGCGCAAGGCGCTGGAAAAGGCCGGCTGGAAGGTCGAGGACCTCGACCTGGTCGAGGCCAACGAGGCCTTCGCGGCCCAGGCCTGCGCGGTCAACAAGGACATGGGCTGGGATCCGGCGATCGTCAACGTCAACGGCGGCGCCATCGCCATCGGCCACCCGATCGGGGCGTCGGGCTGCCGCATCCTGAACACCCTGCTCCACGAGATGAAGCGCCGCGGCGCCAAGAAGGGCCTGGCCACGCTCTGCATCGGCGGCGGCATGGGCGTGGCGATGTGCGTCGAGCGGGATTGACGCGCGTAGGGTGCGCATTCTGCGCACCGCCACTTGCGATAGCGGTGCGCAGAATGCGCACCCTACGGAAATATGGAAGGAACGAGAATGGCACGGGTTGCACTGGTTACCGGAGGCACGCGCGGCATCGGCGCGGCGATCTCCAGGGCGCTGAAGGAGGCCGGCTACACGGTCGCCGCCAACTATGCCGGCAATGACGAGGCGGCCGCCGCGTTCAAGGCCGAGACCGGTATCCCGGTCTACAAGTGGTCGGTCGCCGACTACGACGCCTGCGTCGCCGGCCTCGCCAAGGTCGAGGCCGATCTCGGCCCGGTCGAGGTGCTGATCAACAACGCCGGCATCACCCGCGACGCGCCGTTCCACAAGATATCGCGCGAGCAGTGGTCGGCGGTGATCGACACCAACCTGAGCGGCGTCTTCAACATGACCCATCCGCTGTGGAACGGCATGCGCGACCGCGGTTTCGGCCGGATCGTCAACATCAGCTCGATCAACGGACAGAAGGGCCAGTTCGCGCAGGTAAACTACTCGGCCGCCAAAGCGGGTGACCTGGGCTTCACCAAGGCGCTGGCCCAGGAAGGCGCCAAGAAGGGCATCACCGTGAACGCGATCTGCCCCGGTTATATCGCCACCGATATGGTGATGGCGGTGCCGGAGAAGGTCCGCGAGTCGATCATCGCGCAGATCCCGGTCGGCCGCCTGGGCGAGGCCGACGAGATCGCCCGCTGCGTGGTGTTCCTGGCCGCGGACGATGCCGGCTTCGTCACCGGCTCGACGATCACGGCCAACGGCGGTCAGTACTTCATCTGATCCGTCCCAACGCCGATGATTTCCAAGGCCGGCCCCCGGGCCGGCCTTTTGCATTCCGGCGCGAGGCCAGGCCAGGCGACATGATTGCGCCATACCCGGTGCCTAGGCTCTGACGCATCGACAGGGGAGTCCGATGCGGCGAAGACTGGGAATCTTGGCATTCGGCGCGGCGGCCGTGTTCTTTCTCCTGACACTGGCAGGCTATGCCGGGCGCTGGAGCCCCGCCCTGGAAGTGGTAGGGAATTTCCGTCTGCACCTGGCGTTTCTCGCAGGCGCGTTGGTCGTTGTCCTGGGCCTCGCGAAACTGCGGCGGAGCGCCTGGCTTGCCCTTTTGACCACGCTGATCGCGGCGGCGGGCCTCGGCCCGGTCTTCGACCCGGTGGGGCCACCTGGAGCCCGGTATTCCGGTGGGGGCCGCCCGCTGACGCTGCTCTATGCCAATCTCTGGGACCGGAACCCCCGACCGGACGCCCTGGCCGCGATGCTGCGGGCCCTCGACGCCGATATCCTGATCACCTCGGAGACCACCCGCGCGGTGGTTGAGGGGGCCGGCGGGCTGCGCGCCGCCTACCCCTACCGGCTGGTCCACTCCGGCACCGGCGAGGCGCTGCGCACCGCAATCTGGTCGAAATACCCGCTGCGCGGCGGCGAGCTCTACCTCAACAATACTGTCGCCCCGACCGGCGCTATCGCAATCGCCGATCTCGGCGGCGGCGTCACGCTCGGCCTGATCGGCGCGCATTTCTCGCGCTCCTTCGAGGGGCTGCGCCAGATCCAGTCCGAGGCGCTGGGTCCGATGGCAGCTAAACTGGGGCGGCCGCTGATCATCGCCGGCGACTTCAACGCATCGCCCTGGTCCTGGGTGGTCACGCGCGCCGCCGAGGTCACCGGCACCCGGATCCTCGGCGGCTACCGGGTCACCTGGAAGGGCCACTACCCAACCCCGCTCGGGCCGCTGCCCGAGCCCTGGGGCCATCAGATCGACCAGATGCTGCTGTCAACGGACATCGGCGTCGAGACGGTCGAGACACTGCGACTCCCCGGCTCCGACCATTTGGGCCTTTTCGTCCGCCTGCGCATCCCGCCGCCCTGACCCCTTCCAGCGCTCGGCAAACCTCCCTATGTTATGCTGCTATTGGCAACCCTGACGAGAGACGCCCATGCTGATCGGTATCCTGCAGACCGGGGACGTGCCCGAGGCGCTGGCCCCGCGCTATGGCGAATACGTGCCGATGTTCGAGGCGTGGCTCCGCCCGGCCGGCCCCGGGCTCTCCTACCGCGCCTATGCCGCCCACAATTGCGATATCCCGGCCAGTCCGGCCGAGTGCGACGCCTGGCTGATCACCGGCTCGAAGCATGGGGTTTATGACGACCTGCCCTGGATCGAGCCGCTGAAGGCGTTTCTGCGCACCGCCCGTGCCGCCGGGCGGCCGATCGTCGGCATCTGTTTCGGCCACCAGATCCTGGCCGAGGCGCTGGGCGGGCGGGCGGCGAAATCGAGCAAGGGCTGGGGCGCCGGGGTCCATGATTACCAGGTGGTGCATCGCCCGGGCTGGATGGCCGGGGCGCCCGACAGCTTCGCCATCCACGCCATGCATCAGGACCAGGTGACGGCGATCCCCGACGACGCCACCGTGCTGGCGGCCAGCCCGTTCTGCAGGTTCGCCATGCTGGCCTATGGCGACCCCGAAGCGCCGGACGCGATCTCGATCCAGCCGCATCCGGAGTTCGACGAGGACTACGCAAGGGCGCTGGTGGAAATGCGCTCCGGTGTCGCGATCCCCGCGGATTGCGCCGCGGCGGCGCTGGCAAGCTTCGGCCGTGCCGTCCATCAGCAGGACTTCGCGCGCTGGTGCGTGGGCTTTCTTCGCAGCGCCACCGCCCGGCGCAACGCTGCCTGAATTCGGGCTGAATTCGGGCTGAATTCGGACTGAACCCGAGCCGATCGCCCTGGCGCAATGCCGGAACGATGGTCACCAACCAAAAGGGTCGGCCGAGCCGACCCATTCACTCACTGCTGCGCGGCGAGCCTTGTGATCTCTTCCTTCAGCAGCAGTTTCTGTCGTTTCATCGCCGTGATCTGGAGATCGTCGCTGCCGGGCCGTTGCTGTTCGTCCACGATCTTTTTCGAGAGAGCCTGGTGCTTCTGACGCAACTGGCTGATGTGAGACGACGCGCTCATGGGCAGTCCTCCTTTATCGCAGTCCTGAGAAGGGAATTACAGCAGTGTTTCAAGGCATTGTCACCATGGAGTTTGATTTCCGTCGCAATTCAGGGGCTTGCCACTACTACCCACAGGTTTTCCACCGTGAGGGGCGCGCGACTCACCCCAAAGCAGACTTCCGCGGCAGGGCTTTCTCGACCAGCCGGGCCCAGTAGGTGACCCCCAGGGGTGCTGCCTCGTCGTTGAAGTCATAGCCGGGATGATGCAACGGCGCGCTGTCGCCATTGCCGATCAGCACATAGCAGCCGGGAACCTCGCGGGCGAAAAACGAGAAATCCTCGCCGGCCATGGTCGGCGGGTGGCCGCGATGCACATTGGCGTCGCCGAAGGTCTCGCGCATCACCGCCTCGACGAAATCGGCCTCTGCCGCGTCATTGAGGGTGGGCGGATAGGGGTTGGGGCCGCGGGAGATATCGATCTCCACGCCAAAGACCGCCGCGGTCTGGGTGCAGATGCGGTCCATCTCGGCATCGATCTGGCGCTGCACGCCATCGTCGAACGAGCGCGTCGTGCCCATTAGCTCCGCTTTGTCGGGGATTACATTATGGGTCGATCCGGAGCTGAACCGGGTCACCGACAGCACCGCCGGTTGCAGCGGATCGACGGCCCGGCTGACCACCGTCTGCAAGGCGGTGATCAGATACGCCCCGGCGACGATCGGGTCGCGGGCGTCCTGCGGCACGGCGGCATGGCCGCCACGCCCGGTGATGGTGATGGTGAACTCGCCCGCCGCCGCCAGCACCGGCCCGTCCTTCACCGCGAACTGCCCTACGGCCAAACCGGGCCAGTTGTGCATGCCATAGACGGCGCGGGGGCGGTAGCGCTGGAACAAGCCGTCGTCCAGCATCGCCTTGGCGCCGGCGCCACCTTCCTCGGCAGGCTGGAAGCAGAAATAAACCGTGCCGTCGAAATTCCGCGTCTCGGCCAGATGCTTCGCCGCGCCCAAAAGCATGGTGGTGTGCCCGTCATGGCCGCAGGCATGCATGGTGCCCGGGTTGGTCGAGGCGTAGGGCGCGCCGGTCGCCTCCTCGATTGGCAGGGCGTCCATGTCGGCGCGTAGCATGATCGCAGCACCGCCCGGCCCGCCGCGCCCGTGCAGCACGCCGACCACCCCGGTGCCGCCAATGCCGGTCTCGACTCCGTCGAAACCGAGGTCGGTCAGCCGCTCGGCCACCCGCGCCGCAGTCCGGTGCTCCTGATAGCCCAGCTCCGGGTGACGGTGAAAGTCCAACCGCCATTCGGTCAGTTCGCCCGCTTGTGCGGCAATCGAGTTCGGGATCGGTTTCATGGAGTCCTTTACTGGAATTCAAGCGCCGCCGCGTCGCGGAGGATGGCGGCGGCCTCGGGCGAGAAATCGTCCTCGTCTCGAAGATGTGCGCTGCCCGCATGGATCACAAGGGGCGAGAGCAGCCGGAACGGCCCTTTCGCCCCCTTGCGGGCGCGGATGATCACCCGCCCGGCCTCGCGCCCCGCCCTGGGCACCAGCGGCAGCATCGCGATCGCCCCGGCAGGACCATCGAGCAGGCGCAGCAACTCCGGCGCCCGCTCGGCCCGGTGGATCACGGTCAGCCACCCCTTCGGCTTCAACCGGGCCAGCCCGGCGGCGATCCAGTCGCCGAGGCAGGTCCCAGCCGCGCCCGCCCCCTCTCGGCGCGCGCCCTCCCGGTGCGCCATATCGCGCCCGGTCACCGGCGAGGCGATGGCAGTCTCGGCGTGATAGGGCGGGTTCAGCATCACATGGTCGAAGGCAAGCTGTCGCAGCGCCCGTGGCGGCGCCGCCACGTCGCCCTCATGCAGCGTGACCGCCACGCCGTTCAGCCGCGCGTTCTCGTCCGCCAGTGCCAGATAGGCGGGCTGGATCTCCAGCCCGTGCAACTCCAGCCCCGGCACCCTTGCGGCCAGACAGAACGCCGCCGCCCCGGCGCCGCAACCGAGATCGAGTACCCGTTCGCCGGACCGCACTGGAACCGCGGCGGCCAGCAACACCGGGTCGGTCGCGGCGCGGTACCCCTTGAGCGGCTGGATCAGCCGCACCCGGCCGCCCAACAGCCGGTCCTCGCGGATCTCGCCGGGGGAAAAGGTGGGGGCGACGGCGGCGGGGATCAAATCCACTCCTCCCGCTCGTAGGGCTCAACCCCGTTGGCGCGCAGGATCGCCCGGGCCCGGAACAGATCCTGGCGCAGCACCATCAGCCGGCGCGGCAGGATGCCCAGACTGCCTTCGAGGATGCTCATGTTTACGTCGAAGACGAAGCAGTTTATATCCTCGGCGTCCAGCAACGCCTGAGCGTAGGGGACGAGAGTAGGGTCGGTGGTGCGCAGAAGTTCTTCCATGACAGACCAAGAGTTAAGCGATCGGGAGAGCGAGGTCGAGCCGAACCGAACCGCCCCCGCCACAAGGGAACCCAAAAGCCGATGACCGCGAATGCCGCGATGACCGAGGCCAAGGCCGGCCCCTTCGAACGCCTGCTCGGCCTGGTTGCCGACGACCTCGCCCTGGTCAACGCGCTGATCCGCGACCGCATGGCGTCCGAGCACGCGCCCCGCATCCCGGAGATCTCGGCCCATCTGATCGAGGCCGGGGGCAAGCGGTTGCGCCCGATCCTGACCCTGGCCGCCAGCCGGCTCTGCGATTACACCGGCGGCGACCACGTCAAGCTGGCGGCGACGGTGGAGTTCATCCACACCGCGACGCTGTTGCACGACGACGTGATCGACGAGAGCCGCAAGCGCCGCGGCCGCGCCACCGCGAACATCCTGTGGGACAACAAGTCCAGCGTGCTGGTCGG
>Ga0209987_10002017_pt1 | contig 11197 bp, 9 predicted proteins | sample N074metaG_FD_182134 | JGI IMG/M metagenome (GOLD analysis project Ga0209987, IMG submission 182134) | Deep subsurface microbial communities from Kermadec Trench to uncover new lineages of life (NeLLi) - N074 metaG (SPAdes) (version 2) | ecosystem: Environmental > Aquatic > Marine > Ocean trench... | reverse complement strand
ACGACCCGCCGAATTCATTGGGTGGCACGGTTGTGCTCGCGAAGCGAGCTCGGCCGTGTCTTCGGGCAATGGTGCGACGTTCGAAGACACGGCCGAGCGAGCTTCGCTCGCACAACCGTGCCACCCGATGAATTCGGCGGGTCGTACAAGAGCGAGTGTCGGCCCGCAGGCCGTACGGAGCGCTCAAATCACCTGCCGGCAAACGCGATTCTCGTCATCATCAGCTCGAGCGTCTGGCACACCAGGTCGACCTCGCCGTCGGTCAAACGCGTGAAGAACGGCAGTGCGATCGTTCGGTGACTCACTGATTCGGCCGCGGGGAAGTCGCCTGGCGTGTAGCCGTATCGCTTGCGGTAGAACGGCAGCAGCGGGATCGGTGGAAAATAGTTGCTCGCGCCAACCTCGTGGCGTCGCAGGCCGTCGATGATGTAGTCACGATCACTGGCGGTGAATCGATCGCTCAGTCGCACGACGAAGACAAACCAGCTCATGAAAGTGTCCGGTTCGACGGTCGGGAGAATGATGTCGATATTTCCCATCAGCCGGCGGGTATAGCTGGCGGCGATATTCTGCCTGACCTCGATGAGCTCGGGCAACCGCTTCATCTGGGCGACACCCAGCGCGGCGTTGATCTCACTCATCCGGTAGTTGTAGCCCAGCCGCTCGTGGCCCAGCCTCGAGCCGAGTCCCTGGCCGACCTCCGTCGAATCGGCGGGGCGACCCTGGTTGCGGAGACTCCGGCAGAGATCGGCCATCCTGTCGTCATCGGTGACGATCATCCCACCTTCACCCGTCGTGATCTGCTTGTTGGGATAGAAGCCGAACACTGCCAGGCGACCGAAGCTGCCGACGGGCTCGTCCTTGAGACGGCCGCCGAGCCCCTCGCAGCAGTCTTCGATCAGGGGCAGCTCATATCTCGCGCATAACGCGGCCAGTTCGGCCATCCCGGCCGGGTTGCCGAACACCTCGACACCGATAATGGCTTTCGTGCGCTCGGTAATTTTCCGTTCGACAGCGTCGATGCCGACGTTGAGCGTGCGCGGGTCGCAGTCGATGAAGACCGGCGTCGCGCCGGTATACAGGATGCAGTTGGCCGAGGCGACGAAACTGAACGCCGGCGTGATGACCTCATCGCCGGGTCCGATGCCCAACGCCTCAAGACACAGGTGCAGCCCGCTGGTTCCGGAATTGACACCGATTCCGTGTTGACGACCGGCACCTTGCGCCACCAATTGCTCCATCTCGGCGAGCCGTGGGCCGAGCGCAAGTCGACCGCTGCGCAGAGTCTGCACGACGCAACGAACTTCTGCGTCGGTGATGTCAGGGTGGCTCAGAGGTATGGCGTTGGTCACGTCTGCGGCTCTTCAGGGGCTATCGGTGGGGGCAAAGACCTCGACCATCGCCTGCTCGATCCTGCCGGCGTGCCGAAGGTAGAGCCAGGCGGCTTGGGCGCGGACCATCTCGGAAACCTGGCCACCGCCGGCCGCGATCGACCCGAGCTGCCGGAGCTCCGCCGGCGTGAGCTGTTGGGCATGTTTTGCAATCAGGATCATGGCCAGTGAATCGGCGCGGCTGAATCCGGTGTGGTCGACGTTGCCGGCGGCGGCGCCCGCCGCCGGAGACCTCGCGTCGAGCAATCCCAGCAGGATCGCCTCCTGTAACAGGCTGTTGTCCGGTGCCCGGTTGAGACGTTCGATGATCGCATCGGCATCGAGGTCGAACAGACGCGAGGCCGCGACGAAGGCGACCTCGGTCCGCGCCTGCGCGGATCGAGGGTCGCCGGACTCCATCGTGTCAATGACGTGTGTGAAGAGGCGTGTGGCCTGCGCGTCGTCGAGGTCGGTTGCCACCTGCATCACCCAGCTCATCGTGCCGCGATGTCCGAGGTCGACCAGTTCGATCAGGCTCGATGCGATATCTGACTCGTCTGACAGGGCCCTGCCCGCATGCGCCATGGAAGCCAGCAGTGTGTCATCCGAGGGCAGCCGGTCGTACGCCGATGCCGGGATGGTCGGGCCGGCCGCCAGGAGAAGAAAGGCGTAGCGGACCATCCGGCTGTAGGAAGGATCGGCACCGAGCATCCTGTTCCACAATTCCACACCGCGTTCGGGATCGAGAACCAGCACCGTCGATACGCCCTCGGCGATGACCTCCTGAGCCAGCCGATCGCCCACGACGGTTTCGGCGACCCAGTCTGTCGCGGCGGTGAGTTTGTACACCCTGACGGCAGCCCACATTGCCCGCAGCAGCAGGTTGCGGACGTGGTCGGGCTCAGCGTCGACCCGCACGCGGTATGCGTCGAGCGCGAGGCCGTCACCGAGTTGCGCCAGGAGGCATGCGGCCAGGCCCGAGATATCCAGGTCGGAGTGCGCGGCCAATGCAGTCAGTGCCTCTCGATCGACCGGTTCGTCTTTCGACAGGAGTTCCGCCAGCAACAGCCCTCGCGACCGTGGATCGAGGTTGTCCCAGCCCAGCAGTTCCTTCATCTGCGGCGTGTCGATCAGGTCGAGCCCGATGGCGGCCTCGATCGTCACATACCGCGCGTTTGCCTCCTCGAGCTGGCTGATGAGCCAGGGATCGACATGACCCGCCGGGTCGATTTCCGCCAGACCGAGAATCGCGTGGACCTGCGCGCTCAGCTCGCCGTGCTGGGCCAACTGCAGCAGGAACGACCGCATCCGGGGGTCACGCAGTTGTCGCAGGGACGACAACAGCACAGGGGTTCCGCCGTCCGCCGACGGCAGCACGGCCGATCGCAGATGCCGGATCGAAGCGTCCACGGACCGGTCCGGCGGAGCGGCCACGACGGCCATCGCGAGGACGGCCGGGCCGAGAAGGAGGGTCGCGCGACGCATGGTCGAAGTGTAGCGATTATCCCGCTTTCAGGATCAGGTGCCTCAGCTGGTCGATCAGATCGCACACGCACACGGACTCGCCATTCTCCCCGACCTCGACACGGACGCGGTTCGTCAGTTGGCGATTCATCCGACCCACCGCGGTGTGAATCGTCGAGTGATGCTTGCGACCGAGTGCCTGGGCGATCTCGGGGTAGCTCAGCGTTGTCATCGACCGAGCGAGGTACGCAACCAATCCACGCGCCGCGACCACCCGCCGGTGTCGCCCGGTGCCCATCAGGTCCGCCCGATCCACGACCAGGCGATTGCATACGGTGTCGATCACGGTGTTGACGTGCAGCGGTGTTCGCGGGCGCCAGCTGCCGTCGCTGAAGAGCTGCTCGACGAGCACCAGCCCGATGTCGCCCCCTCGACGGCCGTCGACGCCGTTGGAATCGTCGGTACCGTTGCCAATGTCGCCGACGAGTCGAACAGCCGCCAGCTTATTGATGGCACCCTGCAACTCACGCACGGACCCGACACAACGCTCGGCGATTCGTTCGGCGGCGACGGCGGCGACACGCAGCCCCCGCGCGGCAGCGAGCCTGTGAATGAGCGTTGTCCGCGTCTCGCGGTCGGGCCACTCGATCCGGGCCACCATGCCGGCCACGAACCGGCTGCTCAGTGCCTGGGTGAAGCCGAGACGAAGCGGATGGTCGTCGGAGGCGAGCACCAGCCTTGACCCGGACAGGTCGATGGCGTCGATGGTGTGCAGGAATTCCCGCTGGGTCGCCGTTTTGTTCGCAAGGAAGTGCACGTCGTCGATGGCGAGCAGGTCAACTTTGCGGTTGCGGCGTCGGAAGCGATCGATCGAATTGGTCCGGACAGCATTGATGTATTCGTTGGTGAACTGTTCGGCCGTGACATAGCGAGCGGTGGTTCCGCCAGACTGACCGACCGCGTGGGCAATGCTCTGGAGCAGGTGGGTCTTGCCGACGCCGCACTCCCCGTGCAGATAGAGCGGGGACGTGCTCGCGGCCGAGCCGGCGGCGACCCGCTGGGCGGCGGTATAGGCCAGCTGGTTTGACGGCCCGACCACGAAGTCTTCGAAACGACGCAGGGGTCCTGCCGTGCCCTTGACGCCGCCTCCGGAGGGGGCACGTCCCGAGCCGTTGGGCGATCGGCGTCGGCCGCCGGCCGTGGATGCCATCGCCGTATCGCCACTGAAGAGATCGGGGGCGACCCGCAGATCGACCTTCGCGAGGTCACCAAGCGTGTCGCGGGCGGCGCCCGCGATGTCGTCCCGGAAGTGCCCGTCTATCCACTCGGCGACGAACCGGCTGTCGGTGGCCACCCGGACGCACGAACCCTCCACCTGGAGCTGCGTGGTATCTCCAAACCACATGTCGTAGCTGTGGTGGCCGATACGCTCTGCCAGGCGCTCGCTGATCCTCCGGGTCACCGCTTGCACGGATCCGTTCTGCTGCATCATGTACCTGCCTTGGATGTTCTCGTGATCTGGTGCGCCGACCGGGGCGATCGTCGTCCGGCCAACGCACGGTCCGTGCGCCAAAACGCGTCTGAAGTTCCTTGACGCGCCAACAAAATTCGTTCCGTCCGTCCGTGCCTTGCCGGGCAATTTCGGGCCATCCTGCGCGGTCGCCCAACCCGGTCACTCCGATTCGTCCCTTCCGTGGTACGAGTTGGCAAGGTACGAAGATGGGGGGGTGCCGGCAAGACCGTTGCGCCGTGATGTGCGCCGCCGTTGGCCAAAACTCCCGCGCCATCGGTGAGATGCCGCGTGAAATTTTTTTCTCCACCGCCTCTGCCCAGGCTTGGGATGCACCGTGGAAAACATCACCCGGCTTGACGTGCCGACCAAAGACGCGCCGGTTTTCGAGGCGCGTGTACCGGCGAAACTAGCTGTTTCCTGCGGATGTTCGCAGCGAGCGGATCAGCGCGACTCGTTTGACGATCGGGCGGAGCCCCTCGGACTCATAAAGTGCGAGTGCCGGTGTGTTGCGATCGTCGACTGCGAGCGTCAGGGTTCGCTCTCGCCGTTTCTTCAGTTGGGCGAGGCCGTGCCGCAGCAGTTGCCTTCCGAGCCCGCGGCCACGTGCAAACGGGGCGAGGCCGAGGTAGACCAGCTCCACGGTGCGGTGTGCCGGGAACGCATTGAGCAGCATGGCGCCGGCCGGGCGGTCGCCGATATACATCAGCGTCCAGAGAGCCGGATCGAACTCGCCCGTCGCCTGGTGGCCTGCCAGGATGTCGTCGGTCTTCCGCAGTCCGTAGAGGCCGGGGCAGTCGAGTGTGTGCTCGTAGCTCGCGTCAAGCACGCCGATGAGCACCTCGCGCAAGTCCTGGCGGTAGGCCGCGACCCGGGTGTCCGAGGGCCATTGCGGCGGTGACGAAGGATTCGTCCGGGACAGGGGCCGCTCGAGGTAGCTCAAGATGGCCAGCTCGGTGAAACCCGCGCCGATGAACGCCTGCCGCTCCAGCTGCTCGCCCGGCTCCAGCAGCGCCTGGGCCAGTTGGACGTCCTGTTCGTCGACGAACTCGCAGGCATGCTCGATGAGCCGTGACACGGGACTCACCTCTGGGCCCGTGCGGGGGTGGCTCGCGAAGAACATCGCGGTCCGGCCGGGGCTGGGCACTGCCAGGACGCTGAATTGCAACCTGCCGTCGGGTCCCTGGCAGGCCCAGAGCCCGTCAAGCGGCACCGAGTTGGTCCCGGCGTAGTGGAGAAACCGCTCGGCCGCGGCCTTGTCGTTGCCGCCGGTCGTGCTCACCAATCGCTCGATCGCCTCGGACCGGCGTTCCGGGCCGACCTGCATGATGTGGTCGGGGTTATCACCCTCTGGCGGGTGCAACTGATCGGGGTTGGCGTGCGAAATCGACATTGGGCAGAGTCTTTGACCTTTCGGCCGTCGGTCATAGAATAGCGGCCCTGCCATTTGTGCGGAGATTGTTCATGGCGTCGAGACGTAGAGGAATACGGATCGCGGCTGCGGCGCTTGCCGTCGCGGCGGCAGCAGGCTCGGTGACGGCCTATCCGAAGCCGGCCCCCGGTGCGGTACGCTGGGAATTGGTGTTTGAGCCGGGTGATCTGCGGCTCTACGTGGATCCGATCGACGACCAGGCTTTCTGGTACCTGACGTACGAGGTGACAAACCGGACGGGCCGCGAACGGGTCTGGGCACCGAGCTTTATCCTGTTCACCGATGCCGGAGAGATTGTCGCGTCCGGTCGAGGCGTCCCCACGCGTGTGGCGATGGACATCCACAAACTGCTCGGCAACGAGCTGCTCGAGAACCAGAACGAGATCATCGGGGAGATCTTCCACGGTCGCGAACACGCCAAGGAGGGGCTCGTGATCTGGCGGGCCGATGAGCTCGACGTCACCGAGGTCTCCATGTTCGTGGCCGGGATCAGCGGCGAAACAGCAACGATCAACAACCCGATCACCGGCGAGGTCGTCGTGCTGCGCAAGACGCTGCAGCGTGATTACATCGTTCCCGGTGACGCGCTCGCCCGCGGAAGCAGACCTGTTGAACCGGTCCGGCACCGATGGGTCATGAGATAACGGAAGGGCATTGAGGTTCAATGGCACATAAGAAGGGTCAGGGATCCACAAAGAACGGTCGCGACTCCAACCCGCAATATCGCGGGATAAAGCTGTATGGCGGTGAGGTTGCGAAGGCAGGGGCGATCATCGTCCGGCAATGCGGAACGCGGTTCAAGGCCGGGTATCTTGTCCGTCGGGGAAATGACGACACGTTGTACGCCGTCAACCTCGGCATCGTCAATTTCCGTGGCCGGTACATTGACATCGTCCCGTCCGATCCGGCCGTGCCGCGATACGCGGCGGCGGACCGCACGGCGAAGAATTAGCCCACGGCTGATTCTGCAGCGGAATCAGCAAACGGCTAATTATGCTGATCGACAGAGCAACCATCTTCGTGAGATCCGGCAAGGGCGGTGACGGGTGCGTGAGCCTGCGGCGCGAGAAATACATACCCAAGGGCGGGCCCGACGGCGGTGACGGCGGCAAGGGCGGCGACATCGTGCTGGTGGTCGACCCGCACCTCGACACCCTGCTGGGCTTGACCAGCTCGCCTCACTTCTTTGCAGACAACGGCTGCCCCGGCAAGGGCAGGTCCATGACCGGCGCCGACGCAGACCTCATGATCGTCCCGCTTCCGGCGGGCACACTGGTCTTCGACAAGGATACCGGAGAGCAGCTTGCCGACATCAGCTCACCCGCCGATCGAATCGTGGTCGCACGCGGCGGCCGTGGCGGGTTCGGCAACGAGCACTTCAAGTCGGCAACCAACCAGACGCCCCGGGAGGCGATACCGGGTGAACCCTGCGAGCAGCGGACACTTCGGCTGGAGCTGAAACTGATCGCGGACATCGGGTTCGTCGGGAAGCCCAACGCGGGGAAATCGACACTGCTGGCCGCGGTCAGTCGCGCGACACCGAAGGTGGCCGACTACCCGTTCACCACGCGGTCGCCGAATCTCGGTATCGCCGAGTTGGACAGCGAACGCCGCCTCGTGATCGCCGACATCCCCGGATTGATCGATGGGGCCGCTGCGGGCGCGGGGTTGGGTCACGAATTCCTTCGACACATCGAGCGGACCACGGCGCTGGTTCACCTTCTGGATATTGCACCGTTGGATGGCAGTGATCCGGTCGCCAGCTACGAGGCGATCCGGCGCGAGCTGGCCGATTACTCGCCCGAGCTGGCCGCCAAGCCGGAGATCGTCGCGCTCAACAAGATCGACCTGGTGCCGGAGACGGATCGTCGCGAGGTCGTCGAGCGGATCGTTGCCGCGATCGGTGGCACCGGTCCGAGCAAGCCGCTGGTGATCAGTGGCGTGACGGGCGAGGGAACCAGGGGGCTGCTCGAAGCGTGTTGGGACGCCGCCGAGAAGACCGAACCGGCGGGGTGGCACACGAGCTAGCGGGACATCGAGCGACGCGCTTCCGCGACCGCCTGGTATGCGGCCCGGGTCTGCGGAAGCCACAGCAGGATCAACGCCCACACCCCGCCCACCCAGCCCAGGGGCGGGAAGACACTCCACGGGATGAGCGCCAGGATCGCCCCGGCGGTCGCGATCGAGCGGCCCTCGAGCTTCTTCATCTTCGAGGCGCCGATGATGGTGATCACGCCCAGCGGGTTGAACGTCAGGAACGCCGAGACCGCCGACAGGATCAAGAGCAAGGCTGGGAGCTTCATCCATCTCTGGACGGCCATGACGTCGACGTACGTCCTGACGCCCGACGCCGGGTGACCGGGCGTCGGGAACGGCGTCGCCATCGGTGTCATCGCGGGTATGGCAGCCGCGCCGGCCGCAGGCGTTGCCGCGATCGAGGCGACGCCGGATCCAATCGCAGGCGGCCCGCTCAACGCGGCGGCGACGGCGCTCTGCACATCGCTGGCGCGCTGGAAGCGGCGATCGGGGTTCTTCTCCAACGACCGCAGCACGATGTCGTCGAGAACGGGCGCGCCGCGACCGATCTCCGAGGGCAGCGGAAATCGGCCCAGCGGCAACTCACCGGTGATCATCTCGTAGAACACGACGCCGATGGAGTAGATGTCGGCGCGATGGTCAACGGTCAGTGGCTTCTCAGTCTGCTCCGGCGCCATGTAGTGGGGGGTGCCCAGCATCTGCTGGGGCGAGTTGAGTGTCAGGTGCGACGGCGAACCGTCGTCCTCGGCGCCCAGCAGCTTGGCGAGGCCGAAGTCGGCGATCTTCACACGCCCCTTCAGGTCCAGCAGGATGTTCTCCGGCTTGATGTCGCGATGGACGATGCCCTCGTTGTGCGCATAGTCCAGCGCGTCGCATACCGCGTAAACGATCTTCAACGCCCGGTCGGTCTCGAGTCGCCCCTCGTTGCGTTGGAGTAATTCCCGGAGGTTCAGGCCCTCGATGTACTCCATGATGAAGTAGTAGAGCCCGCCGACCTGTCCGGAGTCGTGGACGACCACGATGCCGGGATGGCTCAGCTTCGCCAGCGCCCGGGCCTCCCGCCCGAAACGTTCGGCGAAGTCGGACTCCTCGCTGACCTCACGTGGCAGCAGCTTGAGCGCGACGAGCCGGTCCAGGCCGCGTTGGCGAGCCTTGTAGACGTAGCCCATCCCGCCCTGGCCGAGCAGCCCGATGACCTCCAGCTGTGGGAAGACCTGCTCCAGGTCGGCTGCACGTGGCGGTCCCGGGGCGGGCTTGGTCCGAAGCGTTTCCCACCCCGCCGGATCTTGCTTTGGTTCGTCCGACATTGCATTCAAAGGATACCCAAGGCCGTGAAGCCGGACTGACGAAACTTTTCGTCAATATGACGAAGATCTTCGTAGACATGGCCGATAATGACGGCTACCTTCCTCTTGATCACCCACGCCACACGGGAGTTGCCAGTGAAAAAGGCCCGGAACAAGCGACCGACCGACGCCGAGCTGGAGATCCTCCGCGTCCTGTGGACCCGTGGTCAGAGCACCGTCCGCGACATCTTCCGCGAGATCTCCGCTGTACGGGAGGTCGGCTACACCACCGTGCTCAAGCTCATGCAGATCATGACGGACAAGGGTCTGCTCAAGCGCGACGAGACGGTGCGGCCGCAGGTCTACCAGGTCGCCCGGTCGCAGGACGACACCCAGAAACAACTGCTGCGGCACCTCCTGGAGCGGGCCTTCAGCGGCTCGCCCGGCAACCTCGTTCTCCAGGCGCTCTCGACAAAGAAGACCACGTCGCAGGAGCGACAGCAGATCCGCGAACTGCTCGATGAGCTGGAAAGGGACGCCAAATGACTCTGCCCGCCTCGATCGACACCGGGGTCTTCATGACCGCCGTCGGCTGGACGCTTCTGAACTTCATCTGGCAGGGTGCGTTGATCGCCGGCGTCGTGGCGGTGACGCTGCGGACACTGGCCGTTCGTAACCCGCGTGCCCGCTACGGAGCGTGCTGCGTCGGGCTGGCGGCGATGATGATGGCGCCGCCCGTGACACTTCTGATCGTCCTGGCGGCCCGGAGCGTGTCCGGGCCGAGCCCGGTTGCGGTCCTGGCGATGAGCGTTGCGCCCACGGCGGCCCTCGCCTGGATCACGGAAGTCCTGCCGCAACTGGCGGTGATCTGGATCGTCGGCGTCCTGCTGCTGCAGACGCGTTTGTTCGTGCAGTGGTCCGCTGCCCAGCGAATGCGACGCAGTGGCGTCTGCTGCGCCCGGGCGCCCTGGCCGGCCGTGGTTGCCGAGTTGTGCGAGCAGCTTGGCATCCGACGCACCGTGGCGATCGTCGAGTCGACCGTGGCGAAGGTCCCGATGGTGATCGGGTGGCTGCGGCCGGTCGTCCTGGTCCCCGCCGGTCTCATGACCGGACTGACGCAGCACCAGCTCCGCGCGATCATTGCCCATGAGCTCGCGCACGTACGGCGGCACGACTACCTGGTGAACCTGATCCAGGCCCTGCTCGAGACACTTCTGTTCTACCACCCGGCCGTCTGGTGGCTGTCGAACAGATTACGGGTCGAGCGCGAGTACTGCTGCGACGACGTCGCGGTCAACGTCGGCGGCGACGCGATCAGTTATGCCCGAACGCTGTCGCTGCTCGAGACGATCCGTAGTGAAACCCCACAACCGGCTCTTGCCTCAACCGGAGGAACGCTCATGACACGTATCCAGAGACTGCTCGGCGTAAGAACAGGACCCCAGGCCCGCACTGGCGGGTGGATGGCCCCGGCGGCGATCACGATCGCCGTGGTGACCGCCTGCTCGGCGCTCACGCTTGCCCGCCCGGCGCACCACGAAGAACATCCCGCGCACGACGGGGACATCGTCTTCTTCGGCGGTTCCCACGACGTGGACATGATCGCCGTCCTTCGCGATCTCGGTTCCCGGGACACGGAGTTCTTCGAAGTGCTCCGCGAGGCCGGACTCGACAACGCGACGATGATGATGATCCTGGAGAAGCTCGGCCCCGACGAGCAGGTGCAGAAGGCACTCGAGCGCGCCGCGATGGGGTCCCGCCACCTCGAGTTCGAACTGCACCGTCTGCACGGGCAGTTCGAGAAGGATGTCGCTGCCGGTCTCATCTCGAAGGAGCAGGCCACGAAGAAATATCACCTGGTGCTGCAGGAGATGAAGGGTCTCCTCACCCCGGTCGTGATCGACGAATCGCAGCGCGAGATGGACGCCGTCAGAAAGCAGCTCGACGAGCAGATTGCCGCCGGGCGCATCTTGGACGTCGAGGCCGAATACCTGCTGCACGACGCCCACGATGCGCTCAAGGCGAAGATCATGGCCCGTGGCGTCGGCGAACCCAAGGTGCTTAAGGAATTCGTGGTCAAGCTCCACGGCATCGGCAC
>Ga0209987_10002016_pt1 | contig 11199 bp, 7 predicted proteins | sample N074metaG_FD_182134 | JGI IMG/M metagenome (GOLD analysis project Ga0209987, IMG submission 182134) | Deep subsurface microbial communities from Kermadec Trench to uncover new lineages of life (NeLLi) - N074 metaG (SPAdes) (version 2) | ecosystem: Environmental > Aquatic > Marine > Ocean trench... | reverse complement strand
TGCGTCTGGATAAATCGACCCATGGCGTTGTCGATCAGCGGATCAATGATCAGGTCCCGATTGCTGCCCGCGTAGGCGGTTGCTTTCGGTGCACCGAAATTGAATCCGGGGAAATAAGCCGCTGCCAGGGCGCTGTCATTGACCAGTGCGTTGCAGTATTCGATTGCCATTTGGGCAATAGCAACCTGGTGCGACGAAACGAACGCCTCCGGACTTTCAATTGCTGGCAATGACTGTCGCAGGTTGCGGAAAGTCATGTCGACTGCCAGTGTCTCCGGATCAACCGTGGTGACCGCGGCCATCGTCGCATTGATCTCGTCGAACGTTCTGACGCCGAACCGCTGCGATACTGGTAAGTCGCTTTCGACAATGACCAGCGCAGGATCATTTGTTCGAACAAAACTTTGCGATCCGAGCAAGTCAAAGGTCAGGAAGAACTCGTCGTCCTGAGGCCCTTTCTCCAGCGGAAGAACCGCACCGAGTGACGACAGGGGTTGTCCCAGTGGGCCGAACAGAGAAGCACTCAGCGTGTCGTCGATATGCGCGTAAGACTGGCCAACAGCCGCTTCCGACCCATTGATGCCAATACGCATGCCCTGGATAGGAATGCCCTCAGGGCTCTGCGTGTCATCAAGTGTCAGGAAGTGCGCTTTGTTAAAGAGGTAGCTGTAAGTGTCGAACTGCGAAACTTCGAACAGGATGTAAGACAATGGCACATTGATAATGTCCTCAATGCCAAACAGCAGGTAGAACTTCTCACCGACGCCCACATCGAAGTTCTGCACAACCTGCTCCGGGGTCAATGCACGATCGTGGATGGCAACCAGTCGCAGTGTTCCCTGCCACAGGTTGTCACCTGATACTTCATTACCGAGAACGAATGCGAAGGTGTCCTGCCAGTCGACCATCGAGCCGCCAGGCGTGGAATCAACCTCCGACACGAGCTGACCATTAACATAGATGTTGCGGCCGTCAACTTCCGAGAACGTTGCAACAACATGCTGCAGTGTGGCTTGCAGAACTTCGTTCGCCGACGGTGTTGAGACTGATGGATCACCATTCAAACCGGTTTCCGTGCTGCGGTTCAGGTAGTTGTAGTCATACAAAGTCTGTTGCAGGGTGAAGTTCCTGGAGTTCTCGCCGGCCGAATAGCTGACGATACGTGCCATTTCCTGCGTTACGTTGTTCGGCACAACCCAGGCTTCGATTGAATAAGTGCCAGAAGCACGAATCATGTCATGCAGCTTCTTGCTTGCCGTGGTTGAACCTTGGGCTTTACCGTCATTGATGGTAATGCCCCAGCCGCCGAACCACGTTACGTCGCCCGAGAAATTAAGGTCCAGTGCCGGTTCTACGCCGGACGTATCGTATGCAACTGCGCCGATCCCGGTTTTGAACTCGTATAAAGCGATTTGATCTGCTTCATAACGGTTGCCACCGGAGGCGACCGTGCCGTCAACGAGGCGCAATGCCTTACTGTTTACCAGCAAGGGATCGATCTGCGTCAGAGGAACCGTGCTGGCAAAGGCCTGGATTGCGGCCTCCATTGCATTCGCTGAGGATGCGCAATCGCTGTTCCAGCAGTTATGAAATTCGTCTCTTAGGCGGATAACCATTCTTGAAGCTGCCGGATCATCCAGGTTCATCTTCGCCTTGGCGGCATCAAATGCAGACGCAATATCAGCCTCGGCAAAGTACGGGCTCTGGGATGTCTGTGATGAAGACGTGTGGCAGCCAGCACAATACTGTGTCAGCAAGGGATAAACAGTAGCCTGAAAATCTGCAACAGTAGCGTTTGCGTAGCTTCTGCTTGCGCCAGGATCTATGGCCAGCGGCGGATCAAGGTTAATCTCGCGACCAGCACCGGACCCGGCAGCACCGCTCCACTTCTCGATCCAGGTTGTCATGTTGCTGGCACAAACCTGAGAGTCAGCGACCCAGCAGTTATGACCACTGCCTACCTTGGAAACGAGTCGCGAATCTTGTGGTGCTGACAATGTTACGACCGTAATCGCAGCGTCATAGGCCAGGTTGATATCGTCGTGGCGTGCAAACATCGGAGCCTGTGCAGTTTGCTCGTTGTGGCAACCGCCGCAACGACTGCTTGACTCAATGTTTGTCCACACTTCGTCCTGGAACTTTCGAACTTCCGCGGTGGCCGCAACCGGTCCGTTGTATCCAGTGGTCGGCGTTGTGCTTACCAGAGGATTATCAGTAGTTGCTGCGCCTCCGCCACAGGCTGCCAGCACGAGTGCTGACAGGCCTGAGAGTACCACCAAGCGAAGTGACCGGAGGCGAGCGTTTAATTCGTTATGCGCCGGAGTCATTGCATTTCCTTTTTGTATAGTCATGTCAATGTCTCCCTATTGGCCCATACAGTAGACTGCCGCGTCAGCGAAAGTCCGTTTCATTGAATAGCCCGTGCGAAATGTATTGACCATCGTGGCAACCTGGGTGCGATCAGCCAAATCTTCCGGCGCACGCAGACAGACTGCCTTGAATACTTTTTTCACCTGGCAGCTGGCGAATGCGCCACTGTTACCAAGCTCCTCACCCATTGACTTGGCGCCAACGCCGCTCCCCGTCAAATTCGGAGACCAGTCGAGATACTCGTTCTGGCCAATACGCCAGTAGTTGTCCCAGCTGTCATCAGGCGTAACGAAACCAAACTCGAAGTTCGCATCATTGTTGAAATATTTCGGTTGAACTGTGCCCGTGGTGTATTCGATGCTGCCGGAGGCTTCGTCGAAATTGTAATAAGCAAAAGCCTGTGCCATCGGGTCCATGCCGCTGTGACAACCAACACAGTTGTTCAGAAACAGGCGACTGTCGCCACCAGGGCTGCGGCTTACGTCCTGGCGGATGCGATCCGGGATACCGCGGACGTCGTGAACCTGCTCCATGTCATTACACATGTGGTTCAACATGGTGAAGCGGAACATTGCGCGGTTGGTGCCGGCGATGAAAAACGCCTCTGCTGCGGCCCGTGTCGTCATGATTCCCGCTGTTGCGTTGCTCGGAATCGGCGAGACGGACGATTGTGCGGTTGCGATCAACGTCGACATCATGTCGATGCTCTGATCTTCAATCTGCACATAGTGATTGTTGTTGGCACTCGAATACGGTGGCAGTCCGCCGGCGTTACTAACATATACAAGGTCAGCGGAGAGCAACGTATTAAATGGAACGTCATCTCGAACCATGCCAATAACGGTGGCAATGTAATCGTTCAGCGGAACAAACACGTTCTGCGCACGATTGGTCCACGGAGCTGCAAAGTTCTTCAGCGTCACGTTATAGAAGGACGGGTTGTCCATTGCGATATAGGCGGCCTCAAGCGCAGTCCCTGCCTGACCCGGGTCTACTGCTACTTCCATCTGCTGCAATACAGCCTCGGTCGGTGGCACGCCAGCCAAGCGATCGTGGATGCGCTTCGCTTGTTCGCGAGAACTTGCATTGGCAACCGACGCCAGGCTTAAGCCGACGAAGCTGATCATTAGCAACTGAATGAACCGACCGGCGCTCTTGCTGCCATCGGCACGACTGATTTTTGTCCCCGTCCAGTAATTCATAATATTCCTACTCATAACGATTACGACCAACGCAAATGTGCCTGGATCGATCGGCACTTAAAGATCGCTTACAAAGAGTCAGTTGCGCCAAACCTGTTCTGATGCAACGTCGCCTTTTCAGAAGTCCATGTTCGTTTTTCGTTCTTCCTTGAACATTCTGCTTGTTATGGCAGGTAGACTTACCTTCCAAGTATGCCCTTCGCTTATTCACTTCTCCGTGAAAGCACTCACAGATCCAGCATTCGTTCTTAAGCGCCTGACACATTTGCTTGCGATCTGCTGTATACAAAGCAAGTGCTATGCCAAGTCTGAAGTTGAGCTCTTTATTCCTCGTTATGCCTATTAAAAAGAACGACTTACAAAGATATTGAAACAGCCCTTCAATAGCGTCATATGTAAAACGACTGTCTCGATAAACGCACAACCTGAGCGCACCGCAGGCTTAAGCGGTTGATATCTAAAGCTTCACTGCCTGTCGCGATTTACAGACGCTTTCGCACATTAGTGACACACGAATGTCAGGCACTTTTCAACTGGCCCACCGTCTCGATCAGGACGAATGAAACGGTCATTGAACTGATACTGACAACTGCATCACACATTCGAAAACTCGGAGAATTATTTTTTCGCCTGTTCGCGCTGTTGTTGTGCATGACAAATCGTCGTCAACGCAAATAGAAGCGCAATTATCAGCGTGGACCTCGTTCTCGATACATCATTTTACTTTGCGCACTGTCGTACTTTCGAGACATTACATTGTGAAAAAAGCTTCTCTAGTATTGCGCAAGGTGGCCGGAGACTGTCTCAAGCTTTTTGTGAACTGGTTCCGGTTTTTACACATTTTGGCCGATGTGAAATGAGTTGCATCAACTGACGGTCATTGCATTGGACGTGGTCTTTATGTGATCGCGTTAACGGTATGAACAGGGCGTTATGTCCACTATTCGGTATTGGCTTGAGTGGTGAAGCATTGCGTAGTTCACATTCAAGATTTGAGGTGAAGGAAATGAACGTACAATCACTACACTTAGACGACGGATCCTTCCGCAAGGTATTGCGTCCGGCGGCGCTTTTGGCGCTGGTGTTACTGGTTGCTGCCTGTACTAAAGGTGAGGGCGTCCAGCTTGGCACAGGCCAGTCCCCGGACCCGGTCGTAGTTGATTTTCCTATCGCCTACATTAAGGAACCCGTACCACCTCTGGACGATAATGGCGAGATTATTCAGCCGGATGCCCGGGAACTAATCACATTCAATGTTGGCGGTGACATCTACTTCAAAGAGCGTGCAGCCGTTGGCGCCCTTAGTGTCAACATAACCGAGCGATTTACACAGGGTATGGGCGCTGTTCGTGACCTGGAAATGTCCTTTGACGGCACCTCGATCGCATTCGCAATGCGAGGTCCGGTTAATCCCAACCTGGATCTTGACGACGAGAATCAGCCTACGTGGAATATCTGGCAATACTTTTTCGAGACAGATGAGTTAATTCGTACCATCGTGCCGAACCTGACCGCAAAAATCGGACACGACATTGGGCCGCAGTATCTTCCCGATGGGCGACTCCTGTTTGTTTCTTCGCGCCAGCATCGATCAAACGCGGTGTTACTTGACGAAGGAAAGCCGGCGTTTTCGGCGCAAGACGAAGATCAGAACGAACCGGCATTCGTGTTGCACGTCATGAACCCGGACGGTACCGGTATCGAACAGGTGACCTACAACCAGAGTCACGATTTCGATGCCACGATAATGTCCGACGGCAAGGTTGTCTTCAGCCGCTGGGACCACGCGGGTCCCGGTAACGACTCAATTGACCTGTATCGAATGAATCCGGATGGATCCGAACTTGAACTGCTGTATGGCAAGGAGAGTCATGACACCGGCACCAATGGTGAAATGGTTCAGTTCCTGCAACCGCGCGAAATGGATGACGGTCGCATCATGGTTTTGGTTCGGCCTTTTACCGATACGTTGGGCGGCGGCGATCTGATTATCATCGACACGCCGACTTATCTTGAAAATACGCAAGCTACAAAAGACTATGTCGGAATGGTTGGTCCTGCTCAGGAGCGGGCAACTATCGTTGACGTATCGACGGAACCCGGTGTGCCATCCAAGGGCGGTCGATATGCATCGGTCTTTCCGATTCAGGATGGCAGTGGGCGTCTGATGGTCAGCTGGAGCCAGTGTCGACTGACCGATGTCATTCTCGATCCCAATATGATTCCCGAAACCACCCTTTATTACCCGTGTAGTGACGAGAACCTGGCCGATCCTTTGCTGGAAGAGGCGCCACCGGTATACGGAATCTGGATTTATGATCCCGGGGACGACACCCAGCGTCCCATCGTGCCGGCAGAAGCGGGCTTTATCTTTACCGAGGTGGTTTCGGCCGATCCAAGGGTCACACCCCCTGTTATTCTGGACACGCAAAACATGTTCCTCAGCGATCCTGACCTGGTTCAGGAAAGTGCCGCTATCTTGAGCATTCGCAGCGTTTATGACTTTGATGGCGGCGCCGTTGTCGACATTTCAGCTATGGCGGACCCGGCTATTACCCTGGCAGCGGATCGACCGGCTCGATTCCTGCGAATTGTCAAAGCAGTGTCATTGCCGGACGAAGATCTGCTGGATATCGATAACACCGCATTCGGTGTCAGCACCGCGCAGGGTATGAAAGAGATCGTCGGCTACAGCATGATCGAACCCGATGGGTCCGTCATGGTCAAGGTGCCGGCGAATGTTGCGCTGGCGATCAGCGTGCTTGATGCAAATGGACGTCGAATTACCAGCAGGCATCAAAACTGGATTCAATTACGCCCCGGCCAATTGCTTGAGTGTAATGGCTGTCATATGGCAAATAGTGGTATCTCTCATGGCCGCTATGACGCATTCGAGACTGCCTATGCTGGCGCACCGACGGCGGGCATTTCTTTCCCGAATACCGAGCAACAGTATTTCGTGGGCGATGTAGGTGAAACGATGGCGCAGGTGAGGACCCGCGTCAGTTGTGCAAATGATGGTTGTGCATCTTTAGAGCCTTCAGTTAACATAACCTTTGAAGATGTATGGACCGACGCGGCCGCTGCTGGCCGATTTAAGGATCCGAGCTTTGAATATTCGTACCAGACGCTGACCACGGAGGCGCCTACAAGTTCGAGTTGTCTGAACCCGGCAATACCCTGGGCATCGAATTGTCGAATTGTCATTAATTACGAAGAACACATACACCCACTCTGGTCGCAGCCACGAGTTGTGATGAATGGGACCGTACCGGTTGTGGACCCTGTTACGGGCTTGCCGGTCACGAATAATTGCCTGAATTGCCACACGCCAAGAGACGACCAGGGTGTCGTGCGTGTGCCAGCGGGGCAGCTTGAATTACAGGATGGATTGTCACCGGTTGAGCCTGATCACTTTCACTCTTATCGCGAGCTGTTGGCGGGCGATAATTTGCAGGAAGTGTTGAATGGGGCGCTGGTGGACGTGCTGGTGCAAAACGGTGTGGATATCGACGGAATCCCGATATTCGTCAACGTGGGAGTCGCACCATCAATGAGAACAGCAGGCGCTAACGCTTCAACCCGGTTTTTCAGCCGGTTCGACGCGGGTGGCACGCATACAGGGTATTTGTCAGACACGGAGAAGAAGCTTTTAGCGGAATGGTTGGATGTCGGAGCGCAATATTACAACAACCCATTCGACGCCCCGACCAATTAATTATCTGCTGATAGCGGTGGTGACAATTGTCACTTTCATCACCACCGCCATCCCGGAAATTGCTCAGGCCGCCGAAGAATATCGAACAGTATCGGTGGCCGATCCTTATTTGGAGATGCATACCGGGCCTGGCCGTGGGTACCCCAAATTTCATGTCGTAGACCGAGGTGAGAGCGTTGAGATCATAAAGCGCCGCACCGACTGGTTTCTCGTGCGTGCCGCCGATGGCACGGAGGGCTGGGTAGATCGCGCACAAATGGAAAGGACATTGCAGAACACCGGCAGTAATTTGTCCTTCGCCCATGACACCCAGCAAGACTTCACCAACGCCAAGTGGGAAACCGGCATTCTTGCCGGCGATTTCGGCGGTGCCAACATCATTTCGCTGTACGGCGGGTATTCGTTCAACCCAAATCTCTCAATAGAGGTATGGGGTTCACAGATTTTGGGTAATTTTTCGAATGGCTGGATGGGCAGTGTTAACGTTGTTCATGAAGCCTGGCCTGACTGGCGACTGTCACCGTTTTTTACACTTGGTGCCGGCATTATTCATACGTCACCGAAATCGACCATTGTTCAGGGCCCGGATAGAACAGACGAGATAGCTCATGCAGGAATTGGTCTGCGAGCGTATGTAACCCGAAACTTTGTGTTGCGGGCCGAATTTAAAAGTTACGTGGTCTTCACCAGCCGCGATGAAAACGAGGAAATAGAGGAATGGAAAGTCGGTTTCGCGTTCTTTTTCTAGCGCTGCCATTATTTGTTCTTGGAATGTCTGGCTGCGCGTCGACAAAAAGTTTCTTCGGTTGGGGAAACAAGTCTGCGCCACCGCCTGCGGAAACCAATGAGCAGGTTATCGATCCCGAGGTAGAGCGTCGCACAATAAAAGAGCCCAAGATCGATGTTGAGAACTTTGAGGTCGGTGCATTCGCCGGGATCATGAGTATTGAAGACTTCGGTACGGATCTTGTTTACGGCGTTAAACTGGCTTATCACGTCACTGAAGGTTTTTTTCTTGAGGCTGCACTTGGCAAATCTACTGCCGGTTTAACGAGCTTCGAGGTTCTCGGAGGTGGTGCGCCAATATTATCCGACCCGGAACGTGACTTCATTTACTACAACTTGAGCGTTGGCTACAACATCCTGCCAGGCGAGGCGTACATCGGCGAGGTCCACGCGTATAACGCGGGTCTCTACATCATCGCCGGGCTCGGCTCGACCCGATTCGCCGGCGACGACCGTTTCACGGTGAACTTTGGCGCGGGCTATCGCTTTATTCTGACGGACTCGATCGCATTGCACCTGGACTTCCGTGATCACCTGTATGACATCGATGTGCTTGGTGAAGAAAAGACCGCACACAACCTCGAAGGCGTGATCGGCTTGACGGTGTTCTTCTGAGTGGCGTTTCACAGTTAGTGTTGCGGCACCCCGATATGCTTGGAGAATGAAAATGTACAGATCAGGAATATGCAAAGCGCTGTTCGTGTTTGCCGTGCTTGCAGGCATTTCGGGCTGCAGTGGCATCGAGCCATGGGTTAAGCCCTATGAGAGAGATCGCCTGGCAGACCCCATCATGTTCCTTGACCCGGACCCCGTTTCTTCTGCGTACATGCAACACGTATATGAGGCTCGCGAGGGCGCACGGGGCGGAGAGGGCAGCGCCGGAGGCGGCTGCGGCTGTAACTAGTACAAGACCATGCGACGAACTCATCTATTTAGCTTGTGCTTGCTGTTGATCGTGGCGATATCGCCACGCAGTGAGGCGGGCGTGTTACCGGATGATCGTGCCGACATTCTTTATCACCTGTATTCGGGCGGCGGCGTTGAAATTGACGGGCCTTCGATCCTGATTAGAAAGCAAGTGGGGAAAAGTTTGTCATTCGTCGGCAATTACTACGTCGACATGATTTCCTCCGCATCCATTGACGTCGTTACCACCGCTAGCCCTTATGATGAGGAGCGCACGCAATGGTCGCTGGGTATGGACTATCTCCGTGGTAACACGACCATGTCCATGTCGTATACCAGCAGTGTCGAGAGCGATTTCGATGCGAAGACCTACACGTTTGGCGTTAGTCAGGATATATTCGGCGACCTGACAACGATCTCGCTGACCTATGCATATGGTGATGATCTGATTGGACGCTCCGACGATCCCACGTTTGAGAGAGAAAACAAGCGACAGTTTTACGGTATCGGGCTAACGCAGATTCTCACTCGCAATCTCATCGCGACTGTGAATTTTGAAACGATAACCGACGAAGGGTTTATGAATAATCCGTATCGTTCGGTGCGCTATGCCGACCCAAACAGTTCCATTGGCTACAGCTACGAACTGGAACTGTATCCCAATACCAGAACGACAAATGCACTCGGCATACGGGCGAGGTATTACTTGCCATATCGGGCGGCAATGCAGGTGGAATACCGGTTTTTCACAGACACTTGGGACATAAGATCAAATACCGCAGCCATCTCCTATGTTCATCCGTGGCGAGACTGGCTCTTTGAAGTCAAATATCGATGGCACAACCAGAATGGTGCAAGTTTCTTCCAGGATCTGTTCTCTCGGTCTGAGGCGACCAATTTCAGAGGGCGTGACAAAGAACTAAGCCCGCTGACCAGCCAGACAGTCAAACTGTTTGTCAGTTACGAATTTTTGAGCCGCGGCTGGAGCTTTGTTGAAAAAGGCACAATTAATTTCTCGGCCAGCTTTCTTAGTATTGAATACGACGAATTTCGTGATTTGAGAGGATCGGAGCCGGTTGGCGAGGAGCCACTCTACAATCTGGACGCCAACGTCTTCCAGTTTTTCGTGTCTTTCTGGTATTAAGCTCTGCACGATTACATAGTTGAGGTGCTGCATTCGCAGACACTTCAAGAAACATAATCTGTTTTTCGGAATCCGATATACTCTTCGCCCAGCTATCCTTGAGGAGCAGACTCACTTTGAACCAACACATCTACCAACGTCGTCCGCTCAACGACAGCGCCATTCCAGACGTCATTTTCTTGCTGCTGATCGCCAATGGCCTGATGTATGCCGCCCAGTACTGGGCGCCACAATTCATGTACGAGTATTTCGCGCTGTGGTCCATCGGCTCCTACCGTGGTCAGTTCATGCCGTGGCAGCTAGTGACCTATGGTTTCATGCACGACACTTATGGCCTGAGTCATATCCTCTTCAACATGTTCGGTTTGTGGATGTTCGGTCGTGACATTGAGCGCACGATGGGCCCGAGACGATTTCTCACTTATTACATGACCTGTGTGGTGGGTGCCGGCATCGTGCAGCTAATCGCGGCCTGGGTAAGCAACGCAGATTATTTGACGGTTGGTGCATCGGGTGGCGTTTTTGGAATTTTACTGGCTTATGCCATGACGTTTCCGAATCGAACAGTCGTATTGCTGATTCCACCAATCCCCATGAAGGCGAAATATTTCGTCTTGCTTTACGGTTTGCTGAATCTCTACCAGGGCCTCAGCGGCACCGCGCAAGGCGTCGCAAATTTCGCACACCTGGGCGGCATGTTTTTCGGATTCCTGTTGATTCAGCACTGGCGCGGCGGACGCCGGACCTTTTAGGTATGCGGCGCAGGGAATTTCTGAGCAGAGTTGCGGCGAGTAGCGCGGTGATAACAATGCCGGCATTCCTCGCCGGGTGTGGTATCAGCCAGACGATGACCGCGGCAGACCCCGTTCCGGACAATCCTTTTCTGCAATGGTTCGGTATCGACGAGGCAACCATTCAGCGCGTAATGGCAGAACTTGTTGCCAACGGCGCGGATACGGCTGACCTTTATTTTCAACTGAAGCGCAGCAGCGTCATGACCCTGGACTTTGGCTTGGTCAGCGATGTTGGCGCGGATGTGTTGCAGGGCCTCGGTTTGCGGGTCGTCATAAACG
>Ga0209987_10002014_pt1 | contig 11201 bp, 7 predicted proteins | sample N074metaG_FD_182134 | JGI IMG/M metagenome (GOLD analysis project Ga0209987, IMG submission 182134) | Deep subsurface microbial communities from Kermadec Trench to uncover new lineages of life (NeLLi) - N074 metaG (SPAdes) (version 2) | ecosystem: Environmental > Aquatic > Marine > Ocean trench... | reverse complement strand
CACGGGTGATTACATCATGGAGCTCATGTTCGAACTCAATCGAAACTCGGCGACGAACCTGGTTCTTGTTACCCACGACCTGTCACTCGCACAACGCTGCGGTCGGATGCTTAGCCTCGACGCAGGCCTGCTGGTCAGCGATAGCATGGCAGCCGCGTGAAGGCAATCGCGTTTGCCGTGCGTAGCTTTGGGCGCGAATTGCGCTCGGGTGAGGTTATCGTGTTGCTGTCGGCGCTCGCGCTTGCCGTCGGTGTGTTGACCGCCGTTGGTTTCCTGACCGACCGTATTGGCAAGGCGGTGGCGCGTCAGGCCAACGAGGTACTCGCGGCCGATCTCAAATTGCGGTCGCAGGACCCGATACCCGGGACATGGCATGTACTTGCTGCAGAGCATGGCCTGCAAATGGCGAGAACTCAGCGTTTTCCGAGTGTCGTGTTCGCCGGAGATGCGAGTGCGTTGGCGACAGTCAATGCGGTGGGCGATAACTATCCGTTGCGCGGCGTGGTACGTATCTCGGACTCGATGTTTGGCGAGCAGCGCGTTGCGGATTCGATTCCGCCGCGAGGCGAAGTGTGGGTCGATGGCGCGCTGCTGGCCAGGATAGGCGCTGATGTTGGCGATTTCGTACTGCTTGGCGAAACAGAGATGCTCGTGTCAGCAGTGCTGAGATACCGCCCGGACCAATCGATCGGTTTTGCATCACTGGCGCCGTCATTGCTCGTCAATATTGCTGATATTCCGGCGACCGGGTTAATCAGTGAAGGTAGCCGCGTTCGCTACGCGTTGTTAGTCGCCGGCGACGATTCGGCTGTCAACGCATTCAATGAAGCGATTCAGGATCAGCTGCCGGACTCGGTACGCGCTTCGAATCGCGAGGAAAGCAGCGAGCGCGCTTACAACGCGGCAGATCGGGCGCAACGATTCTTGTCGCTGACTGCTGTAATCAGTTTGTTGCTTAGCGCGGTTGCCGTGGCGATGTCGGCGCGCCGCTTCGCACATCGGCGTATGGACACGGTGGCGCTGATGAAGAGCCTTGGGGCAACACAGGGATTTGTGATCTCGGTTGCCGTGACTCAGCTCATGATGTTGGGAGTGCTGGGAGTGCTTATCGGTAGTGGTATAGGCTACGTTGCGGAAGAAGCTCTCTCCTGGATTCTCGCCGATATTATCGCGGCTGATTTGCCCAAGGCAGGACCGATGCCCGTGATCCTGGCAAGTGTCAGCGCGCTTGTGTTGCTGGCAGGATTCGCCTTGCCATCGTTGTTCCAGTTGCGTGACACGCCACCGCTTCGAGTACTGCGGCATGACATGATGCCCCCGGCGCCGTCGCGTCTGTTGGTCGCCGGCTCAGCGCTGGCTGCTGTTGCCGCTTTGCTATACCGGTCGGTTGGTGACGCACAAATGTTGTTTATTCTGCTTGGCGGCATTGTTGTGATTGCGGCGGCGCTGTATCTGGTTGGACGATTACTCGTAGCGATGATGGGCCGGTTTCGCTCCGGGGTCGGCGTCGCCTGGCGTTACGGTCTTGCGAACGTCGCACGGCGTGGGCGCGCGAGCGCTGTACAGGTCGTCGCATTCGGGATTGGTTTGACTGTTCTGTTGTTGCTGACAATCGTGCGCACCGACTTACTCGAAGGCTGGCGGCAAACGATTGATGAGGATGCACCGAATCATTTCATGATCAATATTCAACCCCACGAGCGTGACTCTGTGGCGTCGATTTTCGCGTCGGCTGGAATAACGGCGCCGGATTTCGTGCCGCTAGTGCGTGCAAGGATGTCGACGATCAACGACGAAGACGTCAAGACGCGCAGCTATCCGGATCCAGGCGGGCGCTGGATGGCGAATCGTGAAGCCAATCTGTCCTTTACGCAGAAGCTCTCGGCAAGCAACGAGATCATCGACGGCGAATGGTGGCCGGAAGACTATGACGGTCCGCCGCTGGTATCCGTCGAGGAGGAAGCCGCCATGGAGACTGGGCTCGTCATAGGCGACACTATTGTCTTCATTATCGCCGGACAGGAACTGAAGTTGACGGTCTCGAGTATTCGCCGTATCAATTGGGATTCGTTTCAGCCGAATTTCTTCATGGTGCTGTCACCGGGTGCGCTCGACGATATGCCAACAACGTATGTGGCGGGCTTGCGCCTGCAGGAGCAGCAGAAATCCGTGCTGATCTCGGTCGTGCGCGCGCACCCGAGCATCTCTGTGATCGACATCGACGCCATATTGCAGCAGGTTCGCGGCATCATCGACAAAGCCAGTATCGCGGTGCAGGCCGTTTTCATCTTCACGCTGGCGGCAGGCGTTGCCGTGCTGTTCGCTGCGGTGCAATCCACGATCGATGAACGCCGATTCGAGAGCGCACTGCTGCGCGCGCTCGGCGCACGCAAGCGGACGGTGTTGGCAGGAGTCATGGCAGAGTTTGCGGCATTGGGGTTAGCGGCCGGCGTGCTGGCTTCGGCCGGCGCGTCAATACTCGCGGCAATCATTGCGGTGCAGCTATTCGAGCTTCCCTATGAATTTAGTCCATTGCTGTGGGTGGCAGGAATCGCTGCCGGAGTGAGCATTGTGTGTGCCAGCGGTTTTATTGCTGCACGTGGCGCGATCAATTCGCCGCCCGTTGATGTACTTAGAGCGGCATGAACGATTTCGCAACATTGTCCTGTGGCATCGTGTTGGCTCGGTCGACAGATACCGGCTGGATCACGTTGATGCTGCGCGCTTATCACCATTGGGACTTTCCAAAAGGCCTGCTCGAAGAGGGGGAGTTGCCGCTCGAAGCAGCGCTTCGTGAGGTTGGTGAGGAGACCGGCATCAAGGAACTCAGCCTCGATTGGGGCGAGCGTTACACCGAGACTGGTCCCTACAGCCGCGGCAAGACGGCCCGGTATTACCTCGGGAAAACATTTTGCGAGGAAGTGGTGATGGGCCCATCACCCGAAACGGGCGAACCCGAGCACCATGAATGGCGTTGGGTGACCTTCGATGAGGCGTATGATCTGGCTTCTCCCCGTGTACGTAATGTCGTTCAATGGGCGCGACAAATAATCGGGGCGTAGGGGCTAAGTTGAGCTGGCGAAAAATCGCATTCTGGTCTGGCTTGGGATTGCTTGCATTGATCGTGCTTGCGATAGGCTGGCTGTTGACGGTCGACCTGGGAACCTTCAAGCCGCAGATCGAGCGCTGGGCCAGTGAGAAGACAGGACGGCAAATCTCAATAGACGGCGATCTGCATATCGATCTCGCCAGGCACAGTGTCGTCATCGCTGAGAACATCCGCATTCAAGACGCCGCCTGGTCGGGGCGGGCTGACATGATCACCATCGGCCGACTCGAGGTGCGGCTCGATTTGCGCTCTATTTTTGATGGCCCGATTATCATCGAACTCATCGATCTGGATGACGCTGAGATTTTCCTCACCAATCCTGAAGAAGGCGACGCCAACTGGGTGTTGCAAAAACGGCAGGAAGCTGTGCAAGCAGTACAGGAGCCTGCCGAAAGCGACGGCGTTCTATTCGAAGTCGTCGATATTGACCGGCTGCGCCTGGTCTACTCTTCGCCACAACGCTCAGAACCGCTGGACATCTTCGTCGAATTTCTCGACCAGAAACATCGGGATGACGATTTTCTCGACGTGGAATTCAGCGGCACGATCGGTGATCGGGAAGTGCGATTCGATGGCGAGATTGGCACCTGGGCCGCCCTGATAAGAGGTAAGGATGTTCACTACGATGTCGATGTAACGCTGGACACTTTCAATTTGAGTAGCCAAGGGACGATCGACGACATGATAAGTCCCCGGCGACCATCGTTGAGTTTCACCGCGACAGGTCCGGACATCAATGACCTGACCCGCTTGCTGAAAATGGGCGAGCGAGGTAGCGGTGACATTAGTCTGACCGGCTCACTAACGCCACAAGAAAACGGACCTCTCGTACTTGCGGTAGCAGGCAACATTGGACGCACGGACATCAAGGCGAGCGGTGCCTTTTCCGATCTTCAGGACCTCGAGGAGGTCGATATCGACTTTTTCGCTTCGGGCCCGGATATTCGACCGATATTGAATTTCTTCGGTATCGACCAGGTCCGGGAGTCGCCGTTCATGGTCAATGTCGATGCGCAACGACGTGGAAAATCACTGATTATCGAAAAGGCCGAAGTATTATTCGGTGAAGCGCAATTTAAACTCACCGCACGCATGCCAAAATTCCCAAGCATTGACGACAGCGTAATCAAACTGCAGATTGACGGCCCCGATATCGAGCGGTTTCGTTATGTATTTCAACTGCCGGGTGCGGCGACCGGGCCATTTTCGCTGGGCGTCGCGATCGACACCAACGATGACGGTGTCGAGATTCTGAACCTGGACATTCAGACGTCGCTTGGCAAAATACAGGCAAACGGCCGGTTTGCGGAGCGTGCTAGTTATATCGGCTCGACACTAAATTTTCGATTGACGAGCGACAGCCTGGCCAGAATTGGCGAAGCGTATGGTCTCGAGAAGCTGCCAGACCGGCCGATAGAGATCGTCGGCGGTGCCGAATGGACAAAAGATGGCATCCGTACGGTTGAATCGCTGCAAATGACTGTCGACGGGGTTGTCGCACGCGTGGATGGAGTCATCAAGCCGGTCGAGGGACTATTGGGTTCCGACCTGAAATTTGCGCTTGCTGGAACTGACCTGGCGGCTCTTGTTGGCGCATTCGGCGACAGCGAAAGCGTGCCGACGTTACCGTTCGACGTCAATGGGCAATTGCTGGTGCGAAACGACGGTTACCGTTTCCGCGACGTGAAAGGCAACATAGGCAGCTCGGACATTCAGATCGATGGACTGCTGGTGCCACAGGACGGCATTATAGGTAGTCGATTCGATTTTGCGGTGAGTGGTCCTGCGTTCGAAGAAGTAATCGATCAAATTGGAGACCTCGAGGTTCGCCACGGTCCTTACGAGTTGTCAGGGAGTGTCTTATTCAAGCCTGACATGATCGATTTTGACGACATCGAACTGGATCGGAGCGGCGGCAACGTGGATTTCAACTTGGAACTGGGCATGCCGTTGTCGCGTCGTTGGGTGAATCTTGATATTCAGGCCAAGGGACCTGATGTGCGCACCCTGGTTCGCGGTCTCGAAGATTTTGAGCCCGACGAGGCACCGTTCCTGATCGATGTGCGTGGCACGATTCGGGACACTACCTTGGCGTTCGATCACCTCGATATCAATGTCGGTGACGCAACATTGTCCGCACACGGAGTTCTTGAATTCATCGACGATGCGACGACAAGCGAATTTCAATTGAACGTCAACATTCCGAGTCTCGCAAAACTGGGCGAATTCAATGGTTATCGAATGCGCGAACAGAGCTTCACGTTGGCTGCCAACGTAGCTAGCGCAGACGGTGTATTGGCGATCGACAATCTTGTCGCGACTCTCGGGCAGAGCGATATCAACGGCAAGGTCCGGTACCAGACAGGGGAAATCCCGCAACTCGATATCGACATCGAGTCAGATTCGATCATGTTTGCGCCGCTTCTCGAGGAGCGCGAACAGGAGTACGACCCGGAGCCCGAATATCCAGACGGCCGCCTGATTCCGGATATCCTAATTCCATTCGACGCGATGAAAACGTTTGGCGGATCGATCGATATTAGTATTGGTGAGCTGCAAAGAGATGCGCTGTATCTGCGTGATGTAGAACTGCACGTGCAGATGCATGACGGGATTTTCGATATGCCCTTTGTGGGATTTCGCGCCCGATCGGGCATGCTTGTTGGCAAGGCTAGACTTGCACCCGGTGATAGCGGCGAAGGAATAGCTTCTATTGAGTTGGTTACGCGCGACTTCGCGCTCGGCATGACCGAGACAAATCTTGACTTGGCCATGACCGGCGACTTCGACATTAAACTGGAGTCGACTGGCTCCGACTTGCGATCGCTACTCGGAAACGCGAACGGCGTTTTCTATTTGCACTCGCGCGGTGGCAGGTTTGCGAGCAATCAATCCATGCGTAGAATCTATGGCGACATGCTTGACGAGATGCTCACTACAATCAATCCTTTCCGCACGACCGACCCGTACACAACTTTATCCTGCATCGTTTTACCGTTGGAGGTTGTCAATGGCGTTGTTTCAGGTGCGCCGAGTACGCTTATAAGCACTGATAAAGTTAATATGGCGTTAACATCCGTGATTGATTTGAAGAGCGAAGGGTTAGAGCTAAATATTCGCACCGTCCCCAGGAAGGGCATCAGCATTAGCGCGGGCGAATTGCTCAATCCATACATCAAAATCATCGGAACGCTGGCTGCGCCAAGAATGGCGGTTGATGAGAAGGGTGTTTTGTTGACCGGTGGCGCCGCAGTTGCTACTGGTGGACTGACGTTGCTCGCCACTGCTGTGTGGGATCGACTGAGGCGATCACAGGATCGCTGCGCGAAGATTTCCGAACAAGCCGTCGAAATGTTGGGCGACCGGTTCCCTGATCTGGGAAGCATAATGCTACCGGCGGAAGCGAGTACGGAAGAGTAGCAATTCCGACTAGGTTTTCACCACGTGCACATCGTGCTGCGGAAAAGGAAATGTGATTCCCTCGGCATCGAATCGGTCTTTGACGGTGCGTGTCAAGTCCCAGTAGGTTGGCCAATAGTTTTCCGTTCTCACCCACGGGCGCACGACGAACATCACCCCGGAATCTCCGAGTTCGTGCAATTTTATGACAGGAGCCGGTTCATCGAGAACTGCATCGTGCTCTGCAACGATTGAGCCAAGCACCTGCTCCACTTTGTCGAGATCGTCGCTGTAGGAAACTGTAAACTTTAGATCAATGCGCCGTGTCCGCTGCGCCGTGACGTTCGTAATGACAGAACTCCAGATCATGTTGTTCGGTACGACGAGCACCTGATTATCGATCGTCTTGAAGGTCGTATTGACAATGCTCATGTGGCTGACTGTGCCCATGACGCCGCCGGCCTCGACAAAATCACCGACGTCGAATGGTCGGTACATAAGAATGAACATGCCGGATGCAAAATTCGAGAGCGTGTCCTGTAACGCAAAGCCGATGATAAATCCGGCGACGCCCAGACCGGCAAGCAACGGACCGAGAGATACGCCAAGCTGGGAAAGAGCAATCAGGATGCCAAGCAGGACAACGAAATTGCGGGCGGTCGCAACAATCATCTCCCGCAGCAACGCTGACAGTCGAAACTTGGATGACTTCAGGCCCTTGTCGACCAGTCGCTGTACAACCCGCGAGAGACGAGAAAACAGGAACAGGATCGCAAAGACAATGACGAGCTGAAACAGGAGTTGCGGCCCTTTGGTCACGGCGAGTTCGGCCATGAACGCGCTCCAATCCGCCAGGAGCCCGGCAATTACGCCAATGTCGAGAACGTCGGCTGTCAACTCACCGGTTACCTTCAATACTTGCTTCCGGTATTGACTGGTCTCGAGCTCCATTCGACTCATCAGGTTGATCATTTGCTGAAGCGCTCTTGAAGCGATCTTAATGCGAGCTTCCAGCGCTGCCGCTTTTAAGGCCACCGAGGCGTCACCTGGCAAAGCCGCCGCCGCGGCACGCAGTACCGCGACGTTTTCAAGCGCTACCTGCAGGAAGACGGACCGGTTTGCAGCGCTGTTTTCGAGCACGTCGATCAGGTAATCACGTTCAGCCGAGCCATCCAGGTCGAGTGTGTCTGCAATCTCGATATAGGTGATCAGCGACCCATAAACTGCATCGACCTTGAGAGTCGCCTGCAAGAGTCGTTGGTCTGCTATTACAAATTCGGCGGGTTCGAGGTCTGCGGCGGGAAAGACGACTTTGGTGCGTAATCGCTCCATCGTCTCAGCCGCCCGCTCAGGAAATGCCCGCAGGTCTTCGGTCAGGTTCTCGACGATCCCGGTTACCTCGAAACCGTCGGCGCGTTTGGCCACAACGTCCCGCGCGAGCGTTACTGTGTCGTCGAACATCTGCGTCCAGACTGCATCCATACGCAGGCCGAGGACATCGGCGATCATGCCGTCGGTCTTCTCCAGTTGCTGGGCTAGTCGAGCTACAGCTTTCTTCTGTGCCTCTATCCCGTCCAGTCGCGCATCGAACTCGGCGGCTATCTCAGGCGGCAATTCGCGTGGTTCGGCGACGGCGGGCTGTTCCGGGTCCTGCGCGTACGTGGAAAACGCCGCAAGCAGGAGCAGCAGGGCCGGCAGGATCAGTCGAAAGAAAGGCATGAGTGAAATCGCGGACCGTTACTTGCTGATCTCTCGAGGTGTTCCATCGCCGGCAATGAATGGATAAAAAGCGAAGAATTTTGGCACGCCGTTACGAATGCCTTCCTGCATGTTTTTCCGTTTTTTCTCCGTCATCCGCCCAACAGCAACCGCCTCCCAGACCAGCGTTTCTTTCTTCGCGTCGACGAGGTCAATGTTGAACGTACCTTCGGTGTATTGAGAAACATGGGTGTCGGTCCCGTAGCCATAACCCCCCCAGGCACCGTAGCGACCTCCACGATAACCGTAATAGCCGCCGGTGTGCATGCTTGGTGATGTGGTCACCTTGGTCTTGTCGCTAAATCTTGCATTGAAATTGACGAAGAGATCAGGATCGTCAGACTTAACGTACCCGCGATTCTCCATTTCCAAAGTAATGGCCGTCACCATGTATTGTGAAAACAGACTCTGATACGAGGTGCTTCCTTGTCCGGCGTCGGAATAAAAGTTGTAAGTCTCGAACTGGCTGAAATCCGAGCGGTCGTCATAGGCCGAACGAATGTCAGGGCCGGAAGAGCAACCCGAGACAAAGGCAAGCATGACCAGGGCACTCGCGATACCAAACGACTTTCCTAATACGTTTCGATTCATAATTCCTCTCCTTTCATAAGACCTTATAGTAAAAACGGCCAATATTTCCACACCGATCGGTGAAAGCACCAAAACAGGCTGATTGCCTCAAGTAATTGCTGCTTTTTTTCGTGATGCCGTGAAAGCGTCAAATATGTAAACGGTGCCGAGTGCGTATATCGTGGTGCCGCCAAACATGATGATCCGGTCCCAGAACTTTATGCCGGCCGGACCTCCGCCCGCGCTATCCATGACGGCAGGCGCAAGAATCACGATCATCGTCATGAATCCATACGACCAGGTTGCCGCCTGCGGATGCAATGCGCGCCCCTGGAATATTCTCGGCCCCATCAGTAATGCGCCCAACGCGATGACGAGGGTGTAGATAGTCAGCGTTGGCGCGATCCTTAATACCTGCCAGCCAATGATCGCGCCGATGCCACCGATGATCGTCGACATCACGAGCGAACGGCCGGCGAGGCGAGCCGCATCGTTGGTGGCCTGCTGTCCCATCGAGGCCACTTTGATCATGACGGGTACATACGCGGCGCTTGCCGCAGAGAATAAAAACCAGAGCGCTACCGGCAGCACAATCATCGTGGAGCGGAACGCGCTCCAGCGTGCGGCTGAGAGGTCAGGCTTTGGGAGTGCGGGCGGCTTCGCAGCTGCGTCAGCGTCAGGCATGATCGCCTTGCTATCGGGCAGGATTGCATGCGCGACCCAGACAAACAGAACACCGACAAGGGCCCCAAAAGAAAAATTGCCAATCAGCGGCAACATGGCGTCCAGGCTGACCGTTCCGATGGCAGCGCTGACGGCGATACCCACCGTGGCGAAAGTTCCCAGTAGGGCCGAACCGCCTTTGGCCGTGAAATAGAAGCTCCAGTACAGGGCGAGCACCAGCAATAGCACTCCGACAAGCGGTTGATTCAGAAGCGGCGGCAGCAACAGCAAGCCAGCCAGCAGCGAGAGCGTCAGGATAGCCACGAACGCGATGCCAGCCTTTATTTTCAGAGCCGGTAATGGCTGGGAGAGAATGAGCAGCGTGATGACCGGTGCGAGGAACGACATATCCCACGCGACTGCCTGTGAGAACCACATCGAACCTGCGGTGCCGACTGCAAGTCTCAGAATGCGTAGAGTGGCGATGTCCACGGAATGTTTCGCTCGCTCTCGTTAGTAGGCGTACGTGAGTACGCTATGCACTCGCATCTTGATCCAGGCCAATGAATTCATGATCCAGCCGTTGCCGGTGTAGACGATCACGGAGGCCTGCGCGCCGACACGAATGCCAAGCCGGTCGCTTTCGCCCGGCAATTCGAAATCGATAAGAACGGAGAATCGCTGCGCATCTCGCAACCATGACCGGTCGTTGTCGATTGTCGGCAAGCTGCCTAACGGCGAGGAATCGACGCTGACACCAAAGCCGGTCGTACGAATTGTGCCTTTGACCACCTGGCCGGGCAGGGCGTCAAAAACAATCTCGACTTCATCGCCGGTCTTGATGTTACCGAGATTATTTTCTGTAAAGTCCGCCTGAATCCAGACGTCATGCGTGGCCAGGAACGTCATCAGCGGCGCTCCGGCCTGGGCGAAATTGCCACGATCGACGCGTACTTCGGTGATGACACCATGGTCGGGTGAGAAAACCGACGTTCGCGAAAGGTCGAGTTGAGCCTGATCCAATGCAACTTGTGCCTGCAAGACCTTGGTATTTGCATCGCCGGTCTCGCCGAGTGCCTCCTGGGCCCGCGTCAGGCCAGCTCTTGCGGCTGCAACGTTGCCAATTGCCGCGGCCAGGGCGTTTTCGGCAATTTCTAGTCGTCGATCCGAGATTGCACCTGCATCTTCCGCCTTGATGCGCCGCAGGCGTACCGCGTCCTGTTCGGCGCTCTGCCGAGACGCATTGGCGGTGATGATCTTGGCTTTCGCAGCATCGACATCGGCCGAGGACGCGCGCGTTGCCTGGTGCGCGGATTCCAGGTTGGCCTCGGCAGTTTCTACTGCCAGCGCATAGCGTTGTTGGTCGATACGAAATAACAAATCGCCGGGCTCGACAACCTGATTACTGGTGACTGTGACGTCGGTAACCGTACCCGACACCTCGGGCGCGATCGGCACGACCAGCACATTGACGCGGGCCTGCGATGTAAACGGCGTTACACGATCGGCAACCAGGTAAAACAACATCAGGATCACACCGGCGCCGAGCGTGATCAGTGTCCATTTTCGGACCGGGTCCGTGGGCTTATCTTTTTCGTCAGTCATATCGGTAACTCAAGGGTTCGGAGGCGGGCTTTCCAGCATATCGCCCCAGTTGGTTCGTTCTTGCATTTGTTCTCGTGTTGCATCGTTGATGAATTCG
>Ga0209987_10002008_pt1 | contig 11208 bp, 10 predicted proteins | sample N074metaG_FD_182134 | JGI IMG/M metagenome (GOLD analysis project Ga0209987, IMG submission 182134) | Deep subsurface microbial communities from Kermadec Trench to uncover new lineages of life (NeLLi) - N074 metaG (SPAdes) (version 2) | ecosystem: Environmental > Aquatic > Marine > Ocean trench... | reverse complement strand
GATCTGCAGGGTGACAGTACGGCGTCGATTTATGCGACGGATCTCTTCCGGCCCTGATGTTCTCTGGATACTGACTAATTCGCTTAAAGGTAGAATTCCTGCTCGTGGTGTAGCCAGCGGGATTGCCGCAAGTTCTTCAGGTGTATCCCATGGTTGAGCACGAACAATAATATCCAGTGTTTCCTCGCCATTAAAATAATCCCCTAGATAAAATCCATCTCCCAGTGCGCGGATGATCACAGCCATCTGCTCCCTGCTCCAACCTGCCTCAGAAATGCGTCTATCATCAGGAATAAGTCGCAATTCAGGTTGAGCCAACTCAAGTCCGGGGAGAGGTCTAACGCTTGCCCCAGGTATTTTCTGATGTATTAAAGCAAAACCCTTCACTGCAGCACCCATAATTTCAGCAATATTCCTGCCATGTAGATCCATATCAATACTTCTTCCATCACTAAAACCACTAAACAATGAAGCTCGTTTGGCAAAGGCAATGGTGTCTGGGAAACCCTGTATAACCTCATTAAGCACTGGAATCAATGCCCCGGTTTCTTCCGGATTGACTGCCCTGACACCCATAAAGACACCCTGGGCAAAGGCAACAAAGAAATAATGTTTTACCTGTGGTTGTTTCTCTCCGGTTAAATAGGGCGCGATACGCTGGGCAATAACATCACCCATTTCACTTTCTATCTGTCCAATATTGGCCCCCGGTGGAGGTAATATATAGGCAAAAACAAGATTACGATTCCCCTCAGGTAAATAGTCTGCTTTTGGTAGTAGAACCCACGCCAGAAACAATGGCATGGTAATAAGAATAATAATCCAGAATGATCGTCTTGCGGCCCCATTACTTAGATACATCACCAGATTACTCACTTTCTTCCACCAGTGATGATGCGGATCAATGACCTTTTGCTTACCAATATAATGTTTCGCGAAGCTGGGAATCACGGTGATGGCTACAATAAGAGAGATACATATCGCTGTAGTGATGGTGATGGCCAAGTCTGTAAATAACTGTCCCGCTTCATCATCGAGAAAAACAATCGGCAGAAATATTGCGACCGTTGTTATTGTTGAGGCCAATAAAGCCCCCCAAACCTGATTGACACCAAGTAGTGAAGCAATATCGACATCCCTTCCTTGCTCTCGCATGCGAACAATATTTTCCAGCACGATGATTGATGCGTCCAGTACCATACCGACTGCAAATGCCAAACCGGCCAGGGAGATTACATTCAGTGTTCTTCCTGTAATTTCCAGTACGATAAAACTTGTTAATAAACATACAGGAATTGATAAGGCAACAATTAAAGTGGTACGTAAACGTCTTAAAAACCACCAGAGAACGGCAATGGCCAGGACAATACCCAACGCCAGATTACGAACTAACATAGCTATCGAATTGTCAATATAAGTCGTTTCATCATAGACCTGTTCAATGGTGAGATTCGCTCTGGCCAATGGACCGTTTGCCAGTTCTTTCACAGCTTCCTGCAAACCAGCCATCACCTGCAAGACATTCACACCAGTTTCTCTTTGTACGTTGACTGCAATAGATAAATCACCTTTGGTAATCACAAAACTGTTTCTATCTACCAAACGTTCTTCAACGACAGCAATATCTCGTAAATAAACCGGAAAGCCCTCTCGCCAATCAATAACAAATCCACTTAGATCTTCTAGACGATATTTACCTGCGTATCTAAGACTATATTCGCGCTTGCCAATATCGACAAAACCACCAGATACATCTGTGCCACCACCTAAAATTGCAGATGCAAGTGGGATCTGAATACCGAGACTGGCAGTTTTGTATGGGTCAAAAGTGATCCTGATCTCACGTTCTCTACCACCAAAAACCTCGGAACGTGCAACACCCGGAATGCGCTCGAAACGAGTTTGAACAACTTCTTCAACATAGTTCTTGTAACTCGAGATGTCTTTGTCATTACCTGCTACTGGTTTGATGATAAACCAGGCAATTGCACGTGCATTGCCACCAACGGTACTAATTGTCGGTTCATCAACATCATCAGGATAACTGGGTACCTGATTGAGACGGTTGATCACTTCAAGCAATGCTCGGCGCAGATCCATTTCAACGGAGAATGTAATGGTTATTTCTCCCCTACCCTCCTGGGCCCTTGACAATAGCCTGGTCATGCCTGGTAAACCACGCAGAACATCTTCCTGAGGTTCTATAATTTCTGTTTCGACTTCATTGGGTGCTGCCGCACGCCAGTTTGTCTTGATAGTTATTTCAGGGATCTGAATTTCAGGGGTTAACTGGATAGGCAGACGATAAAGGCTGATCGAACCGAAGAGTGTTGCCAACAATAAGGCAACAATAACAGCCACATGGTTGTCCAGACTTAACTTCGTTAAATTCACGACAGATTAGCCTTATCGAACATTGGCCCTATTGAATCTTATTTTGCTGAATATTGACTTGCTGCTGCGGGCGCAACCTTTCATTACCCCGGATCACAATTTTATCTCCTTCATTGATCTCACCTATTATTTCAATAAGGTCTTCGTTTGCGATCCCTGTCTTCACAAATACGACTTCAGCCGCGTTGTCTTCTTGTATGCGAAAAACTTTAATAGTATTTTCCCTGATAACCAGAGCATCTCGTGGAACTACCAGGGCATTCTGAGATTTTGCTGTGGGAACTTTTATGCGCACAGCATGTCCTGCCATCCATCCTGTTTCCTGAAAATCAAGACGGATCTCATATAGTCTTGAGACTGCATCAGCAACGGGCACCAATGTCTTGACTGTTGCCATTGTCTGACTCTTGCCATCTGTTACTACTAGAAAGTTTCCCTGCTTGATAAATATAGCACTCTGCTGTTGAATTCTTCCCTGGATTTCTTTTGCTTCAGTATTCACCAGCCGAACTAGTTCATCGCCTATTTTTGCCCATTCGCCTTCTTCCTTAAAACGCTCTGCAACGACACCAGTAAATGGTGCAAGGATAGTTGTTCTCTTTAATGTATCTCTTGCCTGGGTCAGACGCGTTTGCTTCATGCTGAGTTCACCACGCATTTGATCGCGATCTGAGATCACCTCATCCAGTCTGTTTTTTGCGGCATTATTTTGTTTTGCTAATTTATCTAACCTTTCAACTTCACGATTGAAGAAATTGAGTTTAGCCTTGATTGGTATTATTTCTGCCTTTGCTTCTTCCAGTTGCATGCGAATCGTTGTGTCATCAATGCTGGCTACAATCTCTCCCTTTTCTATCATATCTCCTACTTCAAGTAAGAATTCTATTCGACCTTCAACTTCAGAAGAGAGTTTGGCATCATGACGGCTGATAATTGTTCCTGCAATCCAGATGCTTGGTGCCAATTCAACAAATTTTGCCTCAACGACTTGCACCTGTGCAGGCTGGATATCACCTGCACATACTGTTGAACTCGTCCCTGATAAAGAAATGAATATTAGATAAATAAAGCCTTGAAATACTTGTGGCGACTGGTTCATGACAATACTGTATCCTAATGAATCAAGAATATCCGGTGTATTCGATAAGATGTTCTATTATCTCGAAAAATTGCTTAATTTAAAAGCTATGAAATCAGACTGGTTGCTTCCTGTATTGTTCATAATGTGTGCGATTATCTGTATCTGCCCTCAAGGAACATATGCTGATTCTATTGCTAAAATTGATTACCCAACGATGTCCATCAAAGATGCTCAAGGAGATGAATTGATTCATGTGGAAGCCGTTGCAGAACTTTCCAATATCACGATTAATGGATCGAAAATATCGGAGCTATCAGATTTGGCCTGGGATAGAGACGAAAAATTACTCTATGCCTTATCAGATAACGGTCACTTATTGAGCTTGAAACCTGTTTTTAAAAATAATAAGTTCGATGATTTACTGATGGTCAATGGAATTTCATTGCATGATGACAAAGGCAAAAAACTCAGATGGAAAAACTCAGATAGTGAAGGCCTGACCTTAATAAATTCCAATAATAATATTCAGGGAGATACGCAATATGTAGTCAGCTTTGAACGTTTCCCCAGGGTGGTTCAATACAATCAGGAAGGTTTTATTGAAAGACAGCTGGAGATTCCTGAGAAACTTAGAAATATTTCTAATTACAGAAGTGAAAACAAATCTCTTGAATCAGTTTTATTCCATGACCAACTTGGGCTGATCATTGGCACTGAGTATTCATTGAAAGGTGAAGATAAAACTCAATTAGGTTTTTATACACTGGATGGCAATTTCTGGAGTTTTCCTGCACATTTTCACGATGGTGCGCTGACCAGCCTTGCAACAGCAAAGGATAATGGTTTGCTGGCATTAGAACGTGTCTATGGAGGATTCTTTTCCGGGATCAAGGTCGCGTTACATCATCTTCGCATCACCGGAGATCATGTTGAAGATAAAGTGATTGCACTATTTTTACCTTCAGAGGGTTTCTTCAATGATAATTTTGAAGGTGTTGAAAGGCATAAAGATGATTTTTATTTCATGATCAGTGATGACAATAATCATCCGGCAAAACGCACGGTATTAATCTATTTTAAATATCCTCACTAGTACGCCAATTACCTTCGAGATGACACTCCCTTCTTCTTATCATCTCGACAGAGCGCAGCAACGGAGTGATCTAGAACCTGATAGTACGTATATTTAAACACCGCTTATTTCTCGAGCAACCTCGGCATTAACTCAACCAGATTACAGGGTCTGGTTCGATAGTCCAGTTGATGGCTTATCAAGTCATCCCAGGCAGTCGCACAGGCACCTGATGAACCAGGGATACAAAATATATACCTGCCATTAACGACGCCAGCAATTGCACGGGACTGCATCGTTGAGGTACCGATTTGTTGATAGGAAATAGCACGAAATGTTTCACCAAAACCTTCAATGAGCTTATCTAACAGAACACTGACTGCCTCTGGCGTACCATCACGTCCAGTCACCCCGGTTCCCCCGGTGGTTAATATCACCTGCACATCATCATCAATACACCAGTTTGAAATAGCGGCCCTGATCTGAAATTTATCATCGGTAACGATTTTCTTGTCGGCCAGACGATGACCTGAAGTTTCCAGTCTCTTTACCAGCAGTTGACCGGATTTGTCATCGGCTTCAGTTCGCGTATCGGAAACAGTCAGGACAGCAATACCAAGCGGTATGAAATCTCTTGTATTATCTAAAGACATCTACGATTCTCTATAAGATATAATGTGGGTGAATTATACATAATTAAAATTAATCATATTTGAAAATTAACCAGGCTGATGCCTAAAAGTAGCGACAAAACTGATGTTTCAATCCGACTCGACAAATGGTTATGGTGCGCCCGTTTTTATAAAACAAGGAACATGGCTGCTAATGCCTTAAAAACTGGCAAAGTAATCGCCAATGGGGCACGCGCCAAACCATCAAAAACGGTGAAACCGGGTGTTTGTCTAAACATTCGTAAAGGGCCTTATCATCATGTTATCACCGTCCTTGAACTGGCCAAATCAAGAAGATCTGCTGTTGGCGCCGCATTACTCTATGAAGAATCTCCGGAAAGCATTTCAGAAAGAGAATTGCTAGCTAGTCAACTAAAAGCAGAAGCGACCTTGATGCCTACAACAAAAGGTCGGCCTAGTAAAAAAGACAGGCGTTCAATTATTAAATTTAAAAATGCCTAGTTAAAAGATTTGCCCTGGCTAAACGATTTTATTGGCACAAATCCATCTTCACGTTCAATTTGAAATGAGGCATAAGCCAGTGTCAGTCCACGCGCGACAAAAAACACAATGAATGCCAGCCAGAGTCCATGATTCCCATATCCCTGTAATAAATACCATGCAGGAAGAAAAACCAGAAATGTCGAAATCAACATACTGTTACGCATTTCTTTTGCACGTGTCGCGCCAATAAAAATACCATCTAGCAAAAAGCACCAGACAGCAACAATTGGCGATAAGATCATCCACGGCAAATATTGATATGCTTCGGTTCTTATCGATAAAATGTCCGTCAAAAGATTAATCATAGATTTACCTGCAACCGCGTAGATAAGCGCAAAACTAATGGAAACGACAAATGACCAGAATGTCGCAGTCTTGACACTATCAACAAAGACTTTTTTATTTTTTGAACCAACCGCTTTGCCGACCAGGGCTTCGGTTGCATTTGCAAATCCATCCAGACCTAAGGCCATCAATGCCTGAAAGTTTAATAAGATAGCATTCGCAGCAAGAATCACATCACCCTGTTTAGCGCCTTGCCGTGTGAAGAATGCAAATACAAAGATAAGACAAATCGTTCGAATAAAAATATCCTGATTCAGGGCCAATATTTTTTTCAGGCCTTGTATGTGAAGAATATCTGATATCAACCATTCACCCTGGTTTGTACGTAATTCCCTGAACACCAGGAAAACTGCCAGTAACATTCCTATATATAATGCAATAACAGAGGCCAGTGCCACGCCACGCACATTCATATCGAAACCAAAAACAAATACAAAATCCAGAATAACATTGATGATATTAACAGTGACGGCAACAATTAATGTTGCCCTGGCATTTTGCATGCCCAGGAACCAACCAGTCATTACTAATAAAGACAGGACTGCAGGAGCGCCCCATATAGACCATTCAAAATACGTTCTCGCGTAGAAAGTCGCCTCGACACTTCCCTCTATAAGCCACAAGGCCAGATCTGCAATATGCTTTTGAAAAATTAAAAGGATCATTGCTATCATAAATGCTGCTATCAGTGACTGTACAAGGATAGTCCTACAAGCATTATTGTCGTCCTGGTTGTTGGCCTGGTTATTTGACTGGCCATGAACCTGAGCCGTCAACCCTGTCGTACTCATGCGTAAGAAAGCCATGCCCCAGTAAATGAAATCAAAAATTATTGCGCCGATGGCAATACCACCCAGGTAATACACCTCATCCAGATGTCCAATAACAGCTGTATCAACCAACCCCAGTACAGCGATCGAAATATTTGACACGATCATAGGCCCAGCCAAACGCCACATAGTGGAATGATTCATTGTTGATAATCGTGGAATTAAAAGATGTTAGATAAAAGAATTTAACGAATGGGTTTGCCCCATTTTCCATCAAAGAACTGATCGGCAAGTGGGTTTCTCTGGCGTTCAGAAGATTCTCGCTGCATTAATTCTCCAGTTATTTTGTCTTCCGCCAGTTGATAACCTATAGCCATCATTGCCATAGAGGTATATTGTTCTGGTATTGAAAATACTTCAGCTGCTTTTTCAGCACTAAATCCACCCATCTGATGTACCATTAAACCCAGGGAAGTTGCCTGTATACACAGACTCATGCTTGCGGCGCCTGTATCATATTGGGCCCAACGATTATCATTATCATTGTGGCTGAAAATCGTGTTTGCCAGAGCGAGTAGCAACATAGGGGCATTCACCGCCCAGATTTGATTGCCGTCTGCCAAACAGGAAAAGGCCTTATCCCATGCAGCCTCATTTGTGGATTTGTCACAAACAATATATCGCCAGGGCTCACCTCCATAACAGGAAGGTGCCCATCTGGCAGCCTCAAGCAGGCTGATAATTTGTTCTTGTGTAACTGGGCGGTTAACATCATAGGCTCGACCACTCCAGCGCTTTACTAATAAATCATCAATTTTTTCCTGTGTATCTATTTTCTTATCGAACATACATTCAACCTCTGATTAACATGTAGAATAGAATTGATTATATTGAGAAACATCGAGATTACTATACGAGAAGCAACATCGCCTAAAACATGTGTAAAAGAATGAAGTGGAATACAACTAAATTTCATCAGCTCACACCTGATCAACTCTATGACATTCTCAAGCTCAGGGTTAATATATTCGTAGTTGAACAGAAATGCCCATATCCTGAACTGGATGATAAAGACAGGCACGTTGAAACACGTCATATGACTGCTTATGACGATTCAAGACTTATTGCTTATACACGTCTTTTACCACCGGGATTAAGCTACCCAGATATAAGCGTTGGTCGATTTGCCGTCGAACCATCAGCCCGCAATCAGGGTACAGGATCGCTACTGATGAAAAAAACCCTCGAAGAAATAGATAAAATCTGGCCAGACAAGCCAATCAGGATCAGTGCCCAGGCACATCTAAGTAAATTTTATGAAAAATTTGGCTTTATCATAGTTTCAGACAGCTATCTCGAGGATGGCATTCCACATATAGAGATGCTGAAAGAACAATAAGATAATGAAAACGTATCCTTTAGGTGATATGCCACTAGAAACTTTTCTGTCTGAATATTGGCAAAAAAAACCTTTATTAATTCGAAATGCCCTGCCCGATTTCAATTCTCCCATTGCCCCGGATGTCCTTGCTGGGCTCGCCTGCGAAGAAGGCGTTGAATCACGCCTGGTTATTCAAGGTGAGACTGAACATGATTGGGAATTAAAACATGGTCCGTTTAATGATGAGATATTTTCACAATTACCAGAATCCCATTGGACCTTAATAGTACAAGCTGTTGATCACTGGGTGCCTGAAGCAGGCGATTTACTGAATATGTTTGACTTCATTCCACGCTGGCGCATAGATGATCTAATGATAAGTTATGCCAGTGATGGTGGTGGTGTCGGCCCGCATTACGATAACTATGATGTCTTCCTGGTACAAACCAGTGGACAACGAAAATGGGAAATAGGCGCTGTCTATGACGAAACTGCTCCCCTCCGTCCAAGTATACCCGTCTCGATCCTTAGTGAATTTGAAGCAATCGAAACATGGACACTGGAACATGGCGACATCCTCTATGTGCCGCCGGGAATAGGCCACAACGGTACCGCTGAGGGGAATGATTGCATGACTTGTTCCGTGGGTTTTCGTGCCCCCTCACATAGTGAGATATTACGTGAGTACACTGATTATGTCGGTGAAAATCTAAGTGAAGCCTTACGCTATGAAGATCCTGATCTTATAGCACAGCAAAACACTGGCGAGATAACAGCGCAAACGCTGGAAAAAATACAAGTCATTCTACGTAAATATACCGAAGATAAGGAATCAATCGGTCATTGGTTTGGTCGTTACATCACCACACCCAAATATCAGCAGTCTGATCCACAAGAATTAGAAGAATCAGAAAACACTTATTCAATAGTAGATATAAAATCGCACCTGGCATCTGGTGGAATACTTGTCAGAAACGAATCTTCACGCTTTGCCTTTGAAGTAAAAAATGACAGAAACATATTGTTCGTCGATGGATCTTGTTTTGACCCTGGTGATGAAAATAGTAATGATGTGAATGAATTGATTAAAACACTCTGTGCTGAAATTGAGTTGAATGATGAAAGTTTTGTTCAATCAGACGAAAATCTGAATGTATTATTAGAATTACTGCAATGTGGTGCACTCTATTTAACTGAGCTGTAATATCAATCAACTGACGCACGGAGATAAAATATTTTCTCTGCACTGTCTAATTGATGTGTGAATTCCTGATAAGAAGCATCATTTTTCAGTTTCTCTCTCACCTCTTCTGAAATATAACCAAATACATTGTATTCTGACTTCCTCGAATATCTCACAATCTCTATTAACGGTACTTCATATGTTCCCGCACTTGAATTATGATCTACACCCAAAGATAGATATTTTTCGACTTTACCTACATCTAAATGTTTTATGGCATGATTCAGAGCGCTGCTTTCAGACGAGTTAATTGATTTCATTATTTCATCGACTAATTCTTGTGCTGGAATCTCAGCATTAGTAGCAACAGAACTTAAAAGTAAATATGCAATAAATAATTTTTAAATATCATTCATCTCTCCCTCACACTCTCATCCTTGTATCTCAGCAAAGGACTTAACAAAAACTCAATCAGTCGTCGCTTACCCAGATTTATTTCTACCATAACTGCCATGCCTGGTGTCAGATTCACAACCTTATCATTCACATTCATTGTAGTTTGATGCATCTTTACACGCATGGCATATACCAGCCCAAGGTTCTCATCTGGTGTAGCGTCGTTGGAAACATTCAAGATTTCTGCATCAACGAGGCCATACCTGGTGTAAGGAAAGGTTTCAACTTTGATTGACGCTAGCTGTCCTTCGTGGACAAAACCTATGTCTTTATTTGGCAACCATGCTTCTATTTCTACCGGATCATCATGCGGGATAATATGCATGAGTTCTTGTGCGGGGGTGACTACGCCACCGATGGTATGGATAGCTAATTGATGAACTGTGCCTGTCACGGGCGATCTTAAATTTTGAAGTGTAACGCGCTTATTTGCCTTGATCATTTCCTGACCAAAAGCCGTGATTCTATTTTCTACATCTGACAATTCGCTTAGTAATGTTTTTTCAAACCCTGCTTTTTGTGCCATCTGCCGTTGATCAAGATTGGCAATAGCAGCAGTGACCATTCTTGAATTATGTTGTTGGATATCGCGTTCTTTAACTTGCTCGATGCGTTCCTGTTCTAATTCCAACCACTGCACACGCGGCACCATGCTGGTTTCTAATAAGTCTTTTAATGATTCTGCCCTCTCTGTGATTAATGGAATGGTCGCATCGAGTTGTTGTATTCGATCATTGATAGCGCCACGTTCAGCCTGACGTTGGTCTTTTTCGTCTGTTAATGCTTCAAGCAATGAATAATATTCATTCAGCTGTTTACTGATTCGTTGTTTCTGTAATCTTATTTGCGATGGCGTTGCTTCAGGGAGTTCTGAGAAATAATCTGTTACTTCTTTACCATCAACGGTATCAAGTATTACCTGAATGCGTGCGCGATCTAATTTTAGTGCGAGTTGTTGCTCTTTAGTTTGTGTTTGATCAGCACCGCTTAGAGTGGGATCAAGTTCTACCAGAATATCACCGGCATTCACTGCATCGCCTTCCTTAACATGGATAGCCCTGACAACCCCGGTCTCGAGTGGCTGAATAATCTTGACGCGGCTACTGGGGACGATCTTGCCCACAGCCACACTGACAATATCAATCTCACCGACACATGCCCAAACCACAGCTATGGTAAAGAATGTCATGATCGACCAGATAATATATCGCGACATTGGCAATGGCGGTGTTTGCTGTATTTCTAACGCAGCTGGAAGAAATTCGAGTTCATCCATTTGTTTCGAATTCATAGCATATGGCCATTTATACATATTTTTATATTGCTATTTATATGGCTTTGAACTAGCCTT
>Ga0209987_10002007_pt1 | contig 11211 bp, 8 predicted proteins | sample N074metaG_FD_182134 | JGI IMG/M metagenome (GOLD analysis project Ga0209987, IMG submission 182134) | Deep subsurface microbial communities from Kermadec Trench to uncover new lineages of life (NeLLi) - N074 metaG (SPAdes) (version 2) | ecosystem: Environmental > Aquatic > Marine > Ocean trench... | reverse complement strand
CCTTTGCCAGCATGGGCGTGGCGACGATGAAGATAAGCAGCGAGAACATGCCGCCGGCGACCGAACTGACGGCGGCGATGCCGAGCGCCCGGCCCGCCTCGCCCCGTTGGGCCAAGGGAAAACCATCGAGCGCCGTCGCCACCGCCGGCGGCGCGCCCGGCGTATTGATCAGGATCGCGGTGATGGACCCGCCGAAGGTGCCCGCGCAATAGAGCGCCGACATCATGGCGATGGCGGGGATCGGCTCCAGTTGCAGGGTGAAGGGCAGCAGCAGCGCCACGGCCAGGGTCGAGGACAGGCCGGGCAGGGCGCCGACCAGCACGCCCATGATGACGGCCCCCAATATGAGCAGCAGATTATAGGGATCGAGGATAAGGGTAATGCCCTGAATGACCGGGTCCATGGCGATCCCCTCAGTCCAGGATCGGCTCTAGGATACCGGGCAGGAAATGCACGTTCAGCGCCTCGACGAACACGATCCGCACCGCCAGCGGGAAAATGATGGCGAAGGGGATGATGAATTTGAGCCGCCGTTCGCCCCAAAGCACGGGCAGGAGCACGCAGGCCAGCACCATGGAAAGGTCGGTCCCCAGCCACTCGCTGAGGGTTACCACGAAGAGAAGACCCCCCGCCGTGATGAAGGTGATGGGCTCGACCTTGGAGCTGCGGTCTTCGTCGAGGTCGGTTCCCCGTTTCGCCGCGTAATAACTTTCGAACGGCAGCAGCAGGGTAAACAAGGCGATGATCCCCAAGACCAGCCTGGGGAAGAAAGTGGGCGGGATATTCTGGCTCAGTACCGGTGCCACCGTTTCCCAGGTCGATGTCTCATAATATAGGAATGCACTGATCGCCAGCAGGATCCCGGTGATCCAGAGGTCGGTGCGGTGCAGGAAGGATGGGAGCCACGTCCCATCCTTCCCGTCCACTTTGTGTTCAGGTTGATCGCTCAACTGGTCCTGCCCCGACCCGGCTATTTGATGAAGCCGAGTTCCTTGAGGGTCTTCCTGGCGAGGGTGATTTCATCCTGGATCTGAGCGGTCCAGACCTTGCTTCCCGCCGGGCTGGTCTTGGGGTCGAGCCCCGAGTTCCTGAGGTATCCCGCGAAGGTCCCATGTCTCATGGCCTTGACCAGGGCTTTCGACAGCTTCTCGACGATCTCCGGCGGCGTGCCCTTCCTGACCGCGTAGCCGCGGGTGGTGGAAACGTAAACCTTCCAGCCCTTCTCGCCGCTTGAGACCACCTTGGGATAGTCCTTGAGCCGCTTTGGCGCCAACACGATCAGCGGCCGCACCGTGCCGTCGGCGACCATACCCACGGCCTCGGACACATTGGGCAGGGTCGCTTCGATGGCGCCGGAAAGCAGCGCCGCCATCATCTGCCCGCCCGACCCGAACGGCACCACCTTGATCTTGAAGCCCGCCGCCTTGGCGAACCGCGCCAGGCCCACATGTTCGGTGCCGGCGATCTGGGCAACCCCCCAGTTCAGCGTTTTCTTCTTGGATGCGGCGATCAACTGGTCGATGGTCTTGAACTTGCTGGCTTTGCGCACGACGATGAAGGTGGGATCATCCATGGCCCGGGCCACGCCGATCAGGTCCCCGGCCTTGAGCGGGGTCTTGCCCCGGGCGATGGTGTAAAAATGGGTCTGGGTCAGGGCCAGCAGGGTATGGCCGTCGGCGGGCCGCTTGAGCAGGTATTCATGGGCCCGCCTGCCGGCGCCGCCGCGCTTGTAAATGACGTTCATGGGCGCGCCCGAGTTTTTGAACTTCTTGATCCCCTTGGCTAGAATCCGCCGCGCGCGAATCATCATCATGCGCGCCGTGGTGTCGGTGCCGCCGCCGGGCGAAGCATGGCTGATGACCTGTATTTCCTTGCTGGGGAATTCGGCGCCCATGGCGCCGGTGGTCTGAAGCCCGAGGGCGAGACCGGCCACAAGGCCGGCGCCAAGGGTGATCCGCGACGCAGCCGCGGCAATGGATTTGGTCTCTCTTCGCATAGGTGCCTCCCGTCAGCGAACCTAATCAATAAAATCAGAAAATTTACCCGCCTTTGCGGTGTAAGGGGGAAGCTAGGGTGCTAGTCCGTGACCGTCAACCACTCTATGATCGCGGCTTCCCGAAGATCCGCCGCCGATGCTCCCGATGCTCCCGAAACTGACCGCGACCCACCTGAAAGACCGTATCATCGAAGCCGTCGAATGGCGCGCGGAGCACGCGCTCTTGGACGTCCGGGAAGAAGGCGTCTACGCCCGGGGGCATTGTCTCTACGCTTCGTCGTGCCCCCTGAGCCGGCTGGAATTGCTGGTCCGCGACATGGTGCCGCGCCGTGCCGCGCCGGTGACGGTGATGGACGGCGGCGAAGGCCTGGCCGAGCGCGCCGCCGATCGCCTGGCCGGCATGGGCTATGGCGACATTTCGGTGTTGGACGGCGGGCTGGCGGCCTGGGAGGCGGCCGGGTTTGAGCTCTTCGGCGGCATGAACGTGCCCTCCAAGGCATTCGGCGAATTGGTGGAACAGACCAACGCGACGCCCCATGTCACGGCCCATCAGCTGAAGATCATGATGGATCGGGGCGACGACATGGTGGTGCTCGATTCCCGGCCCATGGACGAGTTCTCCATGATGAACATCCCCACCGCCACCGATTGCCCGACCTCGGAACTGGTCTACCGAATCCATGAAATCGCGCCCGATAGCTCGACCCGGGTGGTGATCAACTGCGCCGGGCGCACGCGATCGATCATCGGCGCCCAGACCCTGATCAATGCCGGCATCGCCAACCCGGTGGTGGCGCTGGAAAACGGCACCATGGGCTGGCACCTGGCCGGCTATGAGGTGGAGCGCGGCAACCAGCGCGCGCCGCCGGAAGTGACCCAGGCGGGGCTCGAGCGCGCCTTGAAGAGGACCCGGGCGGTGGCGGCGCGCACCGGGGTCGAGGTCATCGACGCGGCCGAATTAGAGAAATTCCGGGCCGAGGCGGACCAACGGAGCCTCTACCTGTTGGACGTGCGCACAGCCAAGGAATACCTCGCCGGCCATCTCTCCGGTTCGCGGCCCGCCATCGGCGTGCAGCTGGTGCAAAAGACGGATTCCTTCATGGCGACCCTTGGCGCGCGCGTGGTCTGCGTCGACGACACCGGTCCCCGGGCGTTGACCACGGCGTCCTGGTTGCGACAGATGGGTTGGCAGGCCTACGTGCTGGAGGGGGGCGCGGATTCCGGGCCGCGGGCCCAGGGCGCCTATCTGCCGGACCTCCCCGACACCGGCGACGGCGGCGTGGACACCGTGTCGGCCAAGATGCTGGCCGTCGCCAATAGGCGGGCCAAGGCGCTGATCCTCGATTTCACCCGCAGCCTGGACTACGCCAAGGGCCATATCCCCGGCGCCCGGTTCGCCATCCGCGCCCGCCTGGCCGAGACCCTGCCGGGCCTGGACCAGAGAGAGATGGTGGTGCTGACCTCCGACGACGGCCGTCTGGCGCGCTTCGCCGCCGCCGAGGCCCAGGCCGCCGCCAAGGTTCCGGTGAAAATTTTAGCCGGCGGAAATGCCGCCTGGCGGCGCGACGGCCTGGCCCTGGCCCAGGGGCTCGAAGATGCCGCCGACCCGGTGGACGACGATGCCTTCTGGCGGCCCTACGAGAGGGCCGAGCACGTCGAGGACGCCATGGCCCAGTATCTCAGCTGGGAAAAAGGGCTGGTCGCGCAAATCGCCCGGGACGGCACCGCGCGCTTCAAGGTGTTGGTGCCTTAGAGCACTATCCGGCCAGGTTGAACCATTTGACCGGGATGATTTTGCGTCGAGGCTAGGCGCGCTTCGCATGGCGATGCGGTGCATCGGCAAAGATTCGCAACGCCGCCACGCCGCCACGCCGCAAAAGAACCCGGCCTACGGTGGGGCTCATCATGCGCAGCGTGTATCCACACGACGGCCCCCAGGGTGCGTTGCGGCCGTCGTGCGGATGCACGCTGCGCATGACGCCCGATGCACCGCATCGCGCTTCACGCCGCGCCTACCCTGGAGGCCGTCGTGCGACTGCACGCTTCGCATGATGAGCACCCATCAAATTGATTCAATTTGGCCGGATAATGCTCTAACCGACCACCCGGCGCACCACCCGCCCGAAGGTCAATCCCTGGACGACGATGGAAAAGATGACGACGCCATAGGTCATGGCCAGCACCACGTCTTTTTGCGAGAAATCGGGGATCGACAGGGCCAGGGCGACGGAAATGCCGCCGCGCAATCCGCCCCAGGTGAGCACGGGAATGGCCCCCTTGGTGAATTCTTTCCTAAGGCTGAGGGCGGCGATGGGCACCGAGACGGCGGCCAGGCGCGCCACTAGGACCACGGGGATGGCCAATGCCATGAGGAGGAAGGTTTGGCCGGTGAAGGTCAGCGCCAGAATCTCGAAGCCGATGATCAGGAAAAGCACCGAATTCAACACCTCGTCGATCAGCGACCAGAATGTGAACAATTGGTCTCGGGTGGTCGCGCTCATGGCGAATTGCTTGCCGTGGTTGCCGATGAGGATGCCGGCGACGACCATACTGATCGGGCCGGACACGTGGATGGCGATGGCGATGGAATAGGTGAGCGTCACCAGGGCCAGGGTGATGAGAACCTCGAGATTGTACTCGTCGATGGAGCCGATGGCGCGGTAGGCGATGAAACCGGTGGCCAGTCCCAGGGCCGCGCCGCCGAGAGCCTCGGTGGCGAACAACTGGCCGACGGCCGCCGCCGAGAGGGCGTCGCCGGCCTCGGTGCCGGCGGCGACGGCGACCAAGATGGTGAAGACGACGATGCCGACGCCGTCGTTGAACAGGCTCTCGCCGGCGATTTTGGCTTCGAGGGACGGCGGCACTTTGATGGTCTTGAGGATGCCCAGCACGGCGATGGGGTCGGTGGGCGAGATCAAAGCCCCGAACACCAGGCAGTAGGCCAAGGGAATTGGCAATCCGGCCAGGCCCGCCAGCAGGTAGATGGCGGTGCCGACCAGCATTGTGGAGATCGCCACGCCGATGGTCGCCATGGCGCCGATGGCCCATTTGCGCCGGGCGAACTCGCCCAAGTTGACGTGCAGGGCGCCGGCGAACAGCAGGAAGCTCAGCATCCCCTTCATCAAGATTTCGGGGAAGGCGATGCCCTCCACCGCGCCCCGGACCGTCGCCCGGAATCCCAGCGATGGCACCGCCAGGTCGAGGGCGAGGACGGCCATGGAGGCGAACAGCGCGATCACCACCAGGCCGATGGTGTGGGGCAGCTTGAGCCAGCGGTGATTGAGGTAGCCGAAGGCGGCGGCCAGGGCGAGAAGGATGGCGGCAAGATCGAGCAGTGTCGTCGTCATCTCATCTCCTCAGTGGTTCCCTCGGGCGCGGACGGCATCGGCCGCGGCCCCGGATTGTAAAGGCTTGCGATAAGCGGTTCGGAAATAATCGGCGGGCGTGCGTTCCAAGACGCGTGTCCTTAGGCGATCACGGGCGCCGTGTATTCGGCGTGCGCGCGGGTGTGGGCGGCGAGGGCGTCGCGGTCGATTTCGGGGCGGTAACCGGCGGCCAGATGCAGCGCGCCATGGGCGAAGGCCATGGGGTTGGTGAGCAGGCTGGTCCGCGTCTTGAGGAAGCCGTTGAATTCGCCGGCGTTGGTGATGCCGCCGTCGGTGCCGAGGCGTGCCACGCAGGCCTCCATCCAGCAGCCGATGTCGGCCGCCACCCCGTCGCCCAGCACCGGTTCCATGCTCAGCGCCCGGATGCGGGCGAGCCCGGCGCGCAGATCGATGATCCCGCCCATTTTCTTGAGCTTGAGCTTAATGAGGCCGATTCCGGGCATGGCCCCCGCGCGCTCGATATCGGCCAGCCCGTAAATCGATTCGTCGAGCATCACCGGCACCCGGCTGATGGCGGCGACCGCCCCGTTGGCATCCCAGTCGTCCGCCGCGCAGGGCTGCTCGAACAACTCGATGCCCTCCGGGTCGAGGCCCCGGGCGAAGCTGACGCCGTCTTCCCTGGAAAAACCCCGGTTGGCATCGAGACGGATGACGGCGCGGCCCCCCGCCGCATCACGGACCCGATTGAGGCGGGCGAGGTCGGCCCGCCAGTCTTTGCCGACCTTGACCTTGAGGGTAGCGAAGCCTTGGCCGAGCCGTTCTTCCACCTCGGCCTCGATGGCGCCGGGTTCGGTGGCGTGGAAGGGCGTGAGCAGCGGCAGGGTCACGTCCTCGGCAAGGTGGAGAAGGGGGTTGTCCTCGAGCATTTCCACCGCTGCGATCAGTGCCGAGGCGGCGACCGGGCTCTCATGCCTGCGCAGCCGTGCCATGGCCTTGGCCTCCGCCGTGCCCCGGCCCACCATATGGGCGGCGAGTTCCTTGCAGAATTCGAAACCGCCGGCCACCGATTCTATGGAATAACCCGGCGAAATGTGGCCTTCGCCCCAGGCGCTGCGGCCCTGGCCGTCCCGGGCCTCCACCAGGATCGGGTCGAAATCCTCATACACCCGGTAGGACACGTGATAGGGCACGGTCAGCGGCAGGTGCACCAGGTGCAGGGTGAGGCCGGCGAGGTCGGTCATCGGGCTGGGCCGCGCTCAGGCGGCGGCCGGGACCGTATCGCCCTTGATCTGGGTGCGGTGGAGAATACGGCGGGCAGCTTCGTCGAACGCATCGCGCCGGTGCAGGGTCGCGAGATTGTCCCACATCAACAGGTCGCCCGGGGACCAGACATGGGCGGTGGCGAAGGCGTCCTGGGTGGCATGGGCCCAAAGCCGGTCCAACAGCGCCTCGCTTTCATCGAGCGCCAGGCCGATGATGCAGGCATTGCGCCGGCGGCCCAGGAACAGGCAAATGCGGCCGGTGACCGGGTGGCGGGTGACCAGCGGGTGCCGGGCGCCGGGCGCGGCGCTGGGGTCGGTCACTTCCGAATAGCCCTTGCGCTTCATTCCCGCCGAGTTGTAAGTCGCGTCGTGAATGCACCTCAGCGGCGCGATCCGCGCCTTCAGGTCCGCATCCAGGGTCTCATAGGCCAGGACCATGTTGGCGAAATAGGTGTTGCCACCGTCGGTTGGCAGCTCCAGCGCCTGCAGCAAGCTGCCCCGGGGGGGCATCTCGGTATAGGTCATGTCGGCGTGCCAGACGGCCTCGCCGGCGCCGAGATTGCCGATCGGCTGGCCGCCCTCCACCACGTTGGAAATGACGTTGATTTCCGGATGCTCGGGCAGGATCGGCCCGCCGTAGGGGTTGGGCCCCGGCGGGTCGAGTTCGCCGAACAGACGGGTAAAGGCGATCAGCTGGTCGTCGTCCAGGCTCTGGCCGGGATAGACCAGCAATAGGTGCTCGGCCCAGGCGCGGCGCAGAGCCGACGCGCTCTCCGCGTCCACCGGTCCGGCCAGGTCGATCCCCGTCACCTGGGCGCCGAGCGGGCCGTCAAAAGGCGTGATATCTAACTCCAAGGCCATGGCACCAGCATACACCAGCGCCATCAGACGCGCAGCACGATCTTGCCCATATGGGCCGAGCTTTCCATCAGCGCATGGGCCTTGGCGGCCTCGGCGAGCGGGAACACCGTGTCGATCACCGGGCGGATGCGGCCCGCCTCGATCAGCGGCCAGACATGGACGCGGAGCTTATCGGCGATGGCGCCCTTGAAGGCGGGATCCCGCGCCCGCAGCGTCGAGCCGGTCAGCGTCAGGCGTTTCAGCATGACCGGCATCAAGTTTAGCTCGACCTTGGCGCCGGCCATGAAGGCGATGGAGACCATGCGCCCATCGGGCGCTGCGGCGTGGATATTGCGCTGGACGTAATCGCCGCCGACCATATCGAGAATGACATCGGCGCCGGGCGCGGCCTCGGCCTTGATGATTTCGACGAAATCCTCCTCGCGGTAATTGATGGCGCGCACGGCGCCCAGTTCGACGCATCGGGCGCATTTTTCCGCCGTGCCGGCGGTGGCGAAAACCTTGGCCCCAAAGCTTGCGGCCATCTGGATGGCGGCAGTGCCGATGCCGCTGGTCCCGCCGTGAACCAAAAATGTTTCGCCCTCGGCGAGCCCGGCCCGGTCGAAGACGTTGGACCATACCGTGAAGAAGGTTTCCGGCAGGGCGGCGGCCTCTTCCAGGCTGAGGCCCTTGGGCACGGGAAGGCATTGGACGGCGGGGGCGGTGGCGAACTCGGCGTAGCCGCCGCCGGTAAGCAATGCCGTGACCAGCTCGCCCACTGCGGGCGCGTTTACGCCTTCGCCCACCGCCACCACGGCGCCCGCTACTTCCAGGCCGGGCAGGGGGGAGGCGCCCTTGGGCGGCGGATAGAGACCCTGGCGCTGGACCACGTCGGGCCGGTTGATTCCCGCCGCCGCCACCCGGATCAGGACCTCGCCGGGCCCTGGTTCCGGCACGTCGAGGGTGACTGGTTTCAACATTTCGGGGCCGCCCGGCTCGGTGATCTCCATGGCGGCCATGGTCTTGGGAATTTCGCTCAGGGTCATTTGCGCCTTGGTATGGTTGATGGTGGAACGCTATCTTGGCGGCCATATTGCGCCGCGCCCACATGCCGGGTCAAACGGCTAGGAGCGCACCAGGAGGAACCTTGCCATGACCGTCCCCCTCACCGCCTATGTCGCCGAATTCATCGCCGGGACCGCCTATGGCGATATCCCCGACGAGGTGCTCGCGCTCGGCAAGAAGTCGATCCTCGACGGCTTCGGCCTGGCGCTTTCGGGGAATCACGCGGGCTCGGGCGCCCTGGTCCGGGCGCATCTGAGCAGCCTCGGGCTTGGGCCCGGGCCGTCCTTGGTGATCGGCTCGGCCCTGCGCGTGGCACCGCGCTTCGCCGCCTTTGCCAACGGCGTCGCCATCCATGCCGACGATTACGACGACACCCAGTTGGCGGTCGCCCCGGACCGGGTTTACGGGCTGCTCACCCACCCGACGGCGCCGTGCCTGCCCGCGGCGCTGGCCATCGGCGAGCGGGATCGCGTGTCCGGGCGCGCTTTCATGGCCGCCTATCACGTCGGCGTCGAGGTCGAATGCAAGATCGCCGAGGCCATCGATCCCCGGCATTATCAACAGGGCTTCCATTCGACGGCCACCTGCGGCACCTTCGCCGCCGCCGCCGCCGCGGCCAAGCTTCAGGGGTTCGATGTCGAGACCATAGCCCGGGCGCTTGGGATGGCGGGCTCTCAGTCGGCCGGCCTGCGCGAGAATTTCGGCACCATGACCAAACCCTTTCACGCCGGGCGGTCTTCGGAATCCGGCATCCTCGCGGCCGAATTCGCGGCCCGGGGCTGGACCGCCACGGAGAACATCTTAGAAGCGCCCCGGGGCTTCTTCCGCGCCGCCGGCGGCGGCTTCGACGAGGCCGCCATCGCCGGCAAGCTGGGCGCGCCCTGGACCTTCGCCGAGCCTGGAATCTCCATCAAGCCGCATCCCTGCGGATCGCTCACCCATCCCGGCATGACCATCATGCGCGAGCTGATCGCCGCCCATGATATCCGCGCCGACCAGGTGGTCTCGGTCAAGGTCGGGACCAATAAGAACATGCCAAACGCCCTCATCCACCACCGGCCGGCCGACGGGCTCCAGGCCAAGTTCTCCATGGAGTTCTGCATGGCGATCCTGCTGCTCGGCGGCCGAGGCGGCCTCGCTCAGTTCACCGACGAGATGGTCAACCGCGCCGATGTCAAGGAGATGATCGCCAAGGTCTATTTCGGCGTGCACCCGGAAGCCGAAGCCGCCGGTTACCACAAGATGACCACCATCATCGAGATCGCGCTCGCCGACGGGCGCAAACTCGAGGGGCGCGCCGATTTCGGCAAGGGCAGCCCGGCCAATCCCATGAGCTTCGAGGAGGTCGCGGAAAAGTTCCTCGGCTGCGCCGATTTCGCCGGCCACCCGCGGGACAAGGCCGAGGCCGTGATCGATAAGGTGCGCGCCTTGGAGACGGTGGACGATATTACCGAACTCACGGCGCTGCTGGCGGGGTGAACCCACCGTGTCAGGTGCCGACCACCTCCCGCACTAGGTCCTGAATCAGGCCGGATCGGGTGGTGCCGCGCCGCTTGGCCTCGCGGTCGGCGGAGTGAAGCAAGCCTTCGTCCAGGGTGATGTTGACGCGCACCGTCTTGGTGGGCGGGGAGTTTCACGCCCGATTGTTTCTCAATGCTCTTGTTAAAAAACGTCTTATTCAACCAACTGGTTTAATAAGCGGTTCGCAGCCTAGCCACGCACCTCGATCATCTCGCCGTTGGGGTCGGACGCCGAACGCCCCGCGCCGGGGCGCGCTGGACAGTGGTGAGACCGCGGCACTACAATGCCGGCCAGCCGCGCGGCGCGGACTAGAGACATAAAAAACATAGGGAGAACTTCCAATGGCGACCGCGATTCCGGTCATCGACGCCGATGGCCATATTCTCGAGCAGCAGAGCGAAGTCCGAAATTATCTCGACGACCGCTGGAAGGGCCGCCAGACCCCGTTATGGCCGGGCGGCCAGCCCTGGGACACCGAACTGTCGGGCAAGCTGAAGCCGCCCTACGGCTACAACCGGTCGATGAACGCCAAGCAGCAGGTGGCTCTCTGGCATCGTATCTGCGACGACCATGACATCGACAAGGCGGTCCTATTCCCCACCGGGTCGGGCAACGTGGTGAAGCTGCAAGAGCCCGATTTCTGCCGCGACGTCAGCCGCGCCGTCAACCGGCATTTCGCGGCCGACTACATGACCGACCGCCTGTTCCCCATGGGTGTGCTGCCCATGCGCGATCCCCAGGCGGCGGCCGCGGAGGTCGAATACGCCAGCCAAGAGCTCGGCCTCAAGGGCTTCGAGGTGCTGCCCGACGGGCTGCCCTTCGGCCTCGGCGACCCGTTCTTCGATCCGGTCTATGAGGCGGCTGAGGCCTGCGGCGCCACCATCGGCGTTCACGGCACCCGGCATTGGGCCCACGAATGGGGGGCGGGCAAGCTCAAGACCTTCGCCGAGGTCCATTGCTACGCCTTCCCGGCCGGCGTGATCCTCAACTTCACCTCGGTTATCGCCCAGGGCCTGACCGAACGTTTCCCCGGCCTCAAGATGGGATTCCTGGAAATCGGCTGCACTTGGCTGCCCTACTACCTGGACCGCATGGACGAGCATTGGGAAAAGAGGGCCGAGGAAGAGATGCCGTTGCTCAAGAAAAAGCCGTCGGACACCTTTCGGGAATCGAACCTCAAGGTGTCCCTGGAGGGCAAGGA
>Ga0209987_10002006_pt1 | contig 11214 bp, 8 predicted proteins | sample N074metaG_FD_182134 | JGI IMG/M metagenome (GOLD analysis project Ga0209987, IMG submission 182134) | Deep subsurface microbial communities from Kermadec Trench to uncover new lineages of life (NeLLi) - N074 metaG (SPAdes) (version 2) | ecosystem: Environmental > Aquatic > Marine > Ocean trench... | reverse complement strand
CTGCGCGGCCTTTGCGGCCGGAAAAAGCCGCTCGATCGCAGGCTCGAACTCCTCGCGCAGCTTTTCGCGCGACATGCCCACGTAAGCGTCGGCGACAGACAGCGAGATCGTCAAGCACTGCCCATTCTTCACGCCCGCTGCGGCCGTGTGATCGAAGATCCACTGCATTGGCGTCTCGACACCCGCCGCGAACGGTTCGTCCATCACCTTGCGGTCGTAGACGATGTGCAGATTCACGATCGGCGATGTCCCGAGCGCGCGCAGCGCTTCGCGATCGACCCCTGCCTCATCGGGCAGAATTTCCGCGGCCGTATCGTGGGGTGTTGCGACGATGACGGCGTCGAACGGAAAGGTGTCATTGCGCGAGCGCACGGTCGGCTCCCCGTTTGGCCCACACTCGATGGCATCAACGAGTGCGCGGGTCTTGATCGCACCGCCGAGCTTCTCGAGTTCGCGCGCGGCGGGCTCTGCGTGCAACTGCGAGAGCGGAACCTTCGAGATCCCGATCTCGCCCGCGTGCGGATCCGTGAGCAGGCCTGTTTGAAAAACCTTCACGGCCAGCGCGAGCGATGCATCGCGCGCCCGCAGGTTGATGGTCGCGCGCGTGAAGAGATCCCAGAAGCGCTCGATGGCTGCATCGCTTTGGCCGTGCGCACGCAACCAGCTGTCGAAGCTCTGCAGGTCGAGTTTCGGGTCGGAGAGGTCGAGATCGCGCAGCGCGAACGCCGCGCGGCCAAGGCGCAACCGGTCGAGCACGCTGAGGTGCGAGTATTGGAGCAGGCTGCCCATGATGTGCAGCGGTGCGGGCAGCGCGCCGCGCCGCAGCCGCGCCATCTTGCGGCCGGGCATCAGCACAGGAATGTCGAGGCGATCTTGGATGGTGACGAGGTCCATTACGCCAAGCCGGCGCAAGAACGCGATGTAACTCTCGCAGCAGCGCAGGAAGACGTGTTGGCCGTTGTCGATCCAGAGGCCGTCGCGTTCGCTCGACCAGGTTGCGCCGCCGAGCCGCGTGCGTGCCTCGAAGAGCGTGACTTGCGCGCCCGCATCTCCGCACGCGATCGCTGCGCTGAGTCCCGCGAGCCCACCACCAACAACGCCAATCTGCGGGCGCATCATTCGCCCGCCCCCACCCGCGCCGGAGCGAAGAGCATGCCGAAGTAACGCCGTGCAAAATCTCGTCGACGCGCGCGCGGCGCGCCTCCCGTTACGTCGAAGGCGGCCAGTGCGATCGCGTCGAGCGCCGATCGTCCGCCCGCCACGAAGCCCGCAATCGCGAGTCGAGCGCGACCGCGCAGTGACTTCACGAGTGGGACGCCCTCGTCGAGTAGGCCGTGCGCGCGCTCACACTCGAAGCGCAGCAGTTCGCGAAGCTCGGGGCTCGCGGAAATGGCGCCGAGCATCTCTTCGCGGCAACCGAACTTCACGAGGTCTTCGCTCGGCAAATAGATTCGCCCGGCCAGGTAATCTTCCTTCACGTCCTGCCAGTGCTCGACGAGCTGCAGGCCGGTGCAAACCGCGTCTGATTGGCGGATGCGCTCGGGGGTTGCTGCACCAAAGACGTAGAGCACGAGTTCGCCGACGGGATTCGCAGAGAGCTCGCAGTATTCGAGCAATTCCTGGAGGTTTTCGCAGCGGTGCTTGACCTGGTCGAGCCGGTTGGCGTCGATCAAGCGATGGAACGGGCCGAGTGGCAGCGCGCACTCGCGGATCGTGGGCGCGAGAGTCTCGATGATCGGATGAACGCTTCCAGTGATCCCGCCCGTGTGATCGTCGACGCAAGCGCTCTCGTCCGTGTGATCGTCGACGCAAGCGTCGACTTGACGTTGCAGTTCGTCGAGCATTGCGAGGCGGTTTCCGTGTGCGACGTCGCCGATTTGATCGGTGAGCCGCGCGAAGCGGTAGATGGCCATCAGGTGGCGGCGTTGATCGGCGGATAGAATGCGCAGCGCCACGGGAAAGTTCTCCGTGTCTGCGCGCGCGGTGATGACATCCGCCGCGAGCTCGAGCCGATTGGCTTCGAGCATGTCGAGAGAGCCAGTCTGCACGGGGCCCCTGTTAGTGCGATTCTTCCGGATCGCCGCGGCTCAAGATGAGTTCAGCGACAGCGCGCAGTCCCGAGCGCTGTCGGGCGCGTGCCGATGAGCCCGCGCCGAATATGCCGAGCATCAAGTTGCCGTCCATCAGGGAGATCAGACCGTTTGCGTACTCCGAGGCGCTTTCCGCGTCGCTGAGAATTTCGGTGAGTGCGGTTTCGACTTCTACTCGGAAGGCCTCGTGGAGGCCGAGCAGTTCCTCGCGCATCGGGCCGGAATGTTCGGGCGATTCCAGCACCCAGTTGACGAAAGCGACGATGTTGGGCCGGTTTTGTTCGACGAACTGTTCGTAGTAGGTGATCAACTCGATGATTCGCTTGCGCGGCTCGAGGTGCCGCAGGTGTCGGGTGATTCCCTCGCGAAATGGCACCACGAATTGTTTTGCGGCCGCGCGGAACAGGGTGTCCTTGTCCGAGAAGTGCCAGAAGACGGCGGCGCGGCTCACGCCGGCCTTGCTCGCAATCTGGGTCACGCTGGTACGCGCGTAACCGCGACGCATGAACAGACTCATCGCGGCCTGCAGGATGCGATCCTGGGTGGCGGCCTTGCCCTGCGGCGAGGTGCCCTTGTCGGAGCTATTCACCGCGCTGTCTTCAGCGGCCATTCTTGCCTCCAACGTCCATTCCAGCTGACTCTGCTGGACCTGCGGCTTCAAAGGATTCTGTTCGTGCCGCGGGCCTTGCCACCTCGGCACCGGCCCCAGCCGGGCCTGCGATTGCCACCGTTCCGAGGATCGAGCCGAACGCCTCGGCGCGCAACCCCAACCGCTGTCGCGCGCTCGGGGTTTGGTCAGTATAGAGGAAGGAGCGCCGTCGCGGCTTGTTACCCCGCGGGGGAAACCCGTCGTCAATCGAGCCAGGTGCGCAATTCAGGGCCGATCACGCGAGGCGCGTTTCGCAGGGCCTCGACGGACGGTGCTCCGACGAGCATCGCGATCGAGCGCAGCGATTCGACGAGCCCCGCGGTTGCTTTGAGAACCTCGGCCGTTCCGCCCGCAGCGAACGCGCGCAAGAGTGGCAGCGCGAGCCCCGCGGCGTTCGCGCCGAGCGCGATCGCGCGCGCCGCGTCGAGTCCGCTACGGATCCCGCCCGATGCGATGATCTTAAAATCTGCGCGCCGCGCGTAGGCGACGGACGCGGCGGTCGGGATTCCCCATTCGCGCAGTGCCTCACCGAGGGCTTGCTGGCGTGCTCCGCCGCGCATGCCCTCGATCCCAGTCCAAGTGGTTCCGCCAGCCCCCGCGGTATCCACCCACTCGACACCGACCGCGGCCAGTCGCATCAGCGTGGCCGGCGAGAGACCGCAACCGGTCTCCTTGACGATCGTCGGCACGTGAAGTTCGGCGACCAGTTCCGCGATGACGTCGAGACAGCCGCGAAAATCGCGATCCCCTTCGTCCTGCACGAGTTCCTGGGCGGGGTTGAGGTGGATGCAAATTGCATCGGCGCGGATCGCTTCGACGAGTTCGGCGACACGTTCGATGCCTGCGTCGCGCGCCTGCACGCAGCCGAGATTCGCGAAGAGCAAAATATCCGGCGCCACCTCCCGCACCCGGAACGTGTCGATGGCTTCGGGGCAAACGAGCATTGCGCGCTGCGAGCCCACGCCCATTGCGAGCCCGAACTTCTGGGCGGCTGTTGCCATTGCGCGGTTCAACTCGCGGCCATTCTTGGTTCCGCCGCTCATTCCCGAGATGACGATCGGTGCCTGCAATCGCCGGCCAAAATACTCGACGGAAAGATCGACATCCGAAATCGCAAGCTCGGGAAGCGAGTCGTGGAGCAGGTGCACCTGATCGAGCAGTGTGCCGCGCCGATGCTCGACGTCACGCTCTACGCAGAGCGCGATGTGGGAATCCTTCCTCGATTGAATTTCGCTCGTGTTTTCGAGTTCGCTCATTCCATTCCCATCCAAACCTTCGCGGCGATTGCAACGCGTCGTGGTTTCGAGAGGCGCACCGGTTCTTCGAAGCAGGGAAACTGGCGCTCGATCAACTCGTCGAGCAGCGCGCGGTAGATTCGGCCCATGGCGGTGGCGGGTCGCAGCGTGCGGCGGTCTTCATCCGGCAGCAACTGCTCCGCGCGTTCGTAGTACGATGCCGCGCGCTTGGCGTAGAAACTCAACAGCAACCGCAACCCGTCAGTTTTTTGCCCTGCGAGGATGCTCTTGGGCGAGACGCCGAAGCGCTCGAGTTCGTCTTTCGGCAGGTAGATGCGGCCCGTACTCGCATCGTCGCCCACGTCGCGAAGCACGTTCGTCAACTGAACGGCAATGCCGAGCGTCTCGGCAAACTCGAGTGACCGGGGATTTTCGAAACCGAGAATGCGCACCACGAGCAGGCCAACGGTGGATGCGACGCGGTAGCAGTAGAGCCGCAGGTCGTCGAAGGTATCGATTGGCCCATTGGCGAGATCGAATTCCACACCGTCGAGAAGATCGAGGAACACGCGCTCCGGGAGTCGGTAGGATTGGATGGCGTCGCTCAGTGCGACGGTGACCGCATGCTGTGCCTTGCCGCGAAACGCGTCGTCGAGTTCTTCGCGCCAGCGCACCAGCAAGGCCGTTCGGTCGCCTGCAACTGCGGGGTCGTCCGCAATGTCGTCGGCGAGCCGGCAAAATGCATAGATGGCGTGGAGCGCGTTGCGTCTGGGTTTTGGCAGCATCCAAAATGCGGATGCGAACGACGATCCGCTGCGGCGCGTGATTTCCGCGCACTCCCGGTAAGCTTCGGCGATATCGGGCTTCGCGATGTTGGGCTCCGCGCCGTTGGATTCCAAATTGGACGGCATGCCCTGGGCGAGACTCACGGCTTCTTGAGCCAGTCCGCCGTTCGTGCCGCGATCGACTCGGGATCGATCCCGCCAGCGGTCCACTGGTCGTCGGTTTCGCCGTGTTCTACGAAGCGATCTTCGAGGCCGCAAACGAGGACGCGTGCATCGGGGGCTAGCACCGCGAGTCGCTCGAGTACCGCGCTGCCAAAGCCGCCGGTCGCCATGTGATCTTCGACCGTGACGATTCGCGAGAAGCGCTCAGCGGCAGAGCTCAGTGCCTGATCGTCGAGGGGTTTGACGAAGCGCGCGTCTACGACGCGTGCTGAAATACCCTGCTCGGCGAGGAGATCCGCAGCTTTCTCGGCGGCGTCAACGGCTTTGCCGATCGCGAAGATTGCGACGTCGGTGCCATCGCGCATCAGTTCCGAGCTGCCGATCGGTATGACTTTCGGCTCGGGATCGAGCCCGACACCCAGCGCGTTTCCGCGCGGGAAGCGCACCGCGAACGGGCGCCCCGATTCGATTGCGGTCAGAAGCAGATGCTGGAGTTGGTTTTCATCGCGCGGCGCGGCGACGACGAGATTGGGAATCATGCGCAGGTAGCCGAGGTCGAGCACGCCGTGGTGGGTGGGGCCGTCTGCGCCGATCAGCCCCGCGCGATCGATCGCAAACGTAACCGGCAGATTCTGCAGTGCGACATCGTGGACGATCTGGTCGAAGGCGCGTTGTAGGAACGTCGAGTAGATCGCGCAGACCGGGCGCATGCCTTCCGTCGCCAGGCCGGCCGCGAAGGTCACGGCGTGTTGCTCGGCGATGCCCGCGTCGTAGACGCGATCGGGAAAGATGCGCTCGAAGCGGTCGAGGCCGGTTCCATCGGGCATCGCGGCGGTGATCGCCACGACCCGTGGGTCGCGCTTCGCAATTACGGCCAGTGCGTCCGAGAAAATCCGGGTCCACGAGGGCGGGCTCGCCTTACCGGAACTCGGCAAGGGCTCGCCGGTCTTCGGGTCGAAGGGCTTGCAGGCGTGCCACCCATAGGGGTTGGCCTCGGCGGCCGGAAAACCGTGGCCCTTCTGGGTAATGGCGTGGACGACGACGGGCCCGGAGGTGTCGCGCAGCTGCTCGAGTGCGGGCAGGAGATCGTCGAGATCGTGCCCATCGATCGGCCCGATATACAGAAAGCCCAAAGATTCAAAGTACTTGCGCGCGTCACCGGTTTTCTTCAAGCCGCCGATGCTCGGGGCGATCGACATCCCGTTGTCGTTGTAGACCACGCGCGCATCCGCTTCGAGATGGCCCGCGTGGTTGAGGGCCTCGAAGGACATGCCCGAGGTCGCCGCGCCGTCGCCGATGATCGCGACACTGCAGCCTTCGCGGCCCTGCCGGCGCAGCCCCTCGCTCACGCCAAGGGCCGCCGAGACCGACGTCCCCGCGTGCCCCGCGCCAAAAACGTCGTATTCGCTCTCGCAGCGGCGCAGGAAACCGCTCGGCCCGTCGGCCTTCTTGACCTTGATGAGCTGCTCGCGGCGACCCGTCAGCACTTTGTGGCCGTAGGCCTGGTGGCCGACGTCCCAGATCAGGCGATCGCGGGGTGTGTCAAATACCCAGTGAAGTCCAACGGTTAACTCGACGGTTCCGAGGCTTCCCGCAAAATGTCCGCCGCGCACGGCGCCGAGTTCGATCAATTCGCCGCGCAATTCATCGCAGACGTCCTGTAGGCGAACTCTCGGAACCTGCCTGAGATCGGCCGGCTCTCGAATTTTCGCCAACAAGCCTTCGGTCGGATCGTGAGCGACGTCGTCGGCGCGCACTTCTTTAAGGCGATCCCCCACTAGCATCGCGCGCAGCGTCCCCTGTCCGAGGGAGATCGGCAATGGCTACCGCTGACCGATTGTGCCTAAACCGTCAGTATTGAAACTGCTCGATGTAATGAACGCTTTTCGCTCGCGCGAAGCCTTCCACTCCGTGGTCGAAACCCCCTTGTGGTGAATGGCTTCCGTTCGAGCGAAGTCCTTCGCGCTGGGGTCGAAACCCCCTATCGGGCACGCAGTCGATTGGCGGCTGCGGCCACTGCGGTGAGAGAAGCCGTCGTGCTGTTGGCGTGGCGTCCCACACCAAATAGCGTGCGGCCGCCGCCCGCGTCGATCTCGACATAGGCGACGGCTCCTGCGTCGGCTCCTTCGCGAATCGCGTGCTCGTTGAAATCTACGATCCGTACAGGCTGGCCGATCCCGCGACAGAGCGCGTCGACGAACGCATCGATCGGTCCGTTGCCCAGCCCGCGAATGCACTTTTCGTTGCCTTCGAAAAGAATTCGGAACTCGACGGCTTGCCCGCCACTGGGATCCACGGCGCGAACTCCAGCCTTTTCCGAGGCACGACCGTCCATTGGATCTGGGGCACGATCGGTCGAAGATTCGCAGCTGCGAAACGAGAGGAACTCGATCGGATTCCTGCGCTCCAGATATTCGGCGGCGAAATATTCCCAGATGGCCCGCGATGTGATCTCACCACCGCTCGCCTCGGCGATCTGCTGAATCTCGCGACTGAACTCGATCTGCAGATTGCGGGGCAAGCGCAGCCCGCGATCGCGCTCGAGCAGGAATGCGACGCCGCCCTTACCGGACTGGCTGTTCACCCGGACCACTGCCTCGTAACTGCGACCGACATCCGCGGGATCGATGGGTAGATAGGGAACTTCCCAGCGCTCGTCGCCCGTTTCGGCGAGTGCCGCCATCCCCTTCTTGATTGCGTCCTGATGCGAGCCCGAAAATGACGTGTAGACGAGTTCCCCCGCATAGGGATGGCGCGCGTGCACGGGCAGTCGATTGCAGAAGGCTGCGGTTTCCACGATCCGATCGATGTCGCTCAGCTCGAGGCCGGGTTCTACGCCCTGGCTGAAGAGATTCAGCGCGAGGGTGACCAGATCGACGTTGCCGGTACGCTCGCCGTTTCCGAACAGAGTTCCCTCGACGCGATCGGCGCCCGCCATGACCGCGAGTTCCGCGGCCGCAACGGCTGTGCCGCGGTCGTTGTGGGGATGCACGGAGAGCACCACGCAATTGCGGTCGCGGATCCGGTCTCCGAACCATTCAATCTGGTCCGCGTAGACGTTGGGCGTCGCCATCTCCACCGTTGCGGGCAGATTCAAGATGACCGGTGCCGATGGCGTTGGCTGCCAGACATCCATCACGGCTTCACAGATATCCACCGCAAATTCGAGTTCGGTGCCCGTAAAGCTTTCGGGCGAGTACTCGAGCGTGATCTCGGTTTCCGGGATGCTCTCGCGCAGCTCCTCAATCTTGCGGGTCGCGCGTACCGCGATGTCGCGGATGCCCGCTTGGTCGAGGCCGAACACGACGCGCCGCTGCAGAGTCGAAGTCGAGTTGTAGAGGTGGATCACGGCGCGTCGCGCGCCGCGAATCGCTGCCACGCTGCGCTCGATTTGATCGTTGCGCGCCTGGGTGAGCACCTGGATGGTGACGTCTTCTGGGATGAGGTTCTCTTCGATCAGCGCGCGCACGAAGTTGAAATCCGGCTGCGATGCCGCCGGAAATCCGACCTCGATCTCTTTGAAGCCAATGCGCAGAAGCTCGTCGAACATGCGCCGCTTGCGCTCGATGTCCATGGGCTCGACGAGGGCCTGGTTGCCATCGCGCAGGTCGACACTGCACCATTGCGGGGCGCGGTCGATTACGCGATTCGGCCAGCGTCGATCCGTTTTCTCGACGGGTGGAAAGGCGCGATATTTGGTTTCGCATTTCATCGTCACATTCGTCTCCTTCACGCCGAACCAGGCGCCGGAGTCGGTGACGGTGAATCTGGGGTGATCGGAAGCTGTGTAGTTGCCCAGAAACGCCAAACCCTCTCCGGCCGGAGCGGCGGGAGAGGGTTTGGCGTTCGGCGTTGGCGAAGCCGGCGCTAGGTCCCTCCCGCCCCGCTAAGGGGTAGAAGGAGTAGGGCAATCAAAAGGCTCGATTGGAAGGTCTGCCGGTTCGCCATGGTCGGTCCTTTTTACCCCCGGGTGCCTCGCTCGTCAAGTACGCCTTCGTCCTGCGCATGGAGCTGCGCCGCCGCTCTTTGCGCTCGGTCCGTTTCGGATTTTTTTCAAAGCTGTGACCGGACCCGTCACGCTTCGGTGCTCCCATACGGTCGCACCCCAATTACGGGGCCGTGGATCGGGCGAACAGGCGCGCGGACTGAGAAGAATCCGAGCGGGTGCCCGAACGATGAGCGGTGAGACACCTCGGTGAGATCTCTCGGTGCGATATCGCGGTGGGAATCGCGGTGGGATTCGCAGTGGAACATCAAATTGGAGGGCCAAGGCATGAACACAATCAACGCACCTATAGGCGTTAGAACCAGCTCCAGCCGGCGACTGAGTTGCTGCATCTGCGGCTTCAGCGAGATCCGAACCGACGAGGTAATCGACCGGGGCATCCTCTTTCTCGCCGAGTGCCCGCGTTGCGAGTACCGCTGGACGTCGCAGGAGCCGATCGCAGCGGCTTCGATGACAGCGCCCGCGCCGGCCACGGCTCGCTTCCAGCGGGTGCCTGCGGTGCTAACCCGGGAGGTTCAATCGGCAGCGTGATACCGTCGGGCTGTGAGGCTTCTGCTCTATACCGGCAAGGGCGGCGTTGGGAAGACGACCACCGCTGCGGCTACGGCGGTCTGCGCGGCAGAGCGCGGACGACGGACGCTCGTTCTCTCCGCCGACGCCGCGCACAGCCTGGGGGATGTCTTCGAGCGTCGGCTCGGCCCCGACCCCGTTGAGGTCGCTCCACTTCTCGATGCGATCGAGGTGGACACTCGCGCGGAGATGCAACACCACTGGGGGCGCATCCGTGACTACCTGGTTGAGTTGTTTCGCTACCAGGGAGTCGAAGACGTAATCGCCGAGGAGCTGGCGCAACTTCCAGGAACCGAAGAGATCACCACGCTGCTCGCGATCGAGAAGCTCGCGAACTCGGGTCGCTACGATCTCTTGATCGTCGACTGCGCGCCCACCGATGCTGCACTGCGCCTTGTGACGCTTCCCGATGTCGCTCATCGGGCACTTCGCTTGTTACTCCCCACCATGCAGGCGCTCACTCGTTTCGGAACTCCCATTGCCCAGAAAGTCGTGTCAATGCCGCTTCCCCGTTCGGAAGTTTTCGGCGACGCAGATTCGCTGATCTACCAGAAGCTCACCACGTTGCGCGAACGCATCACCCATTCTCAAACGAGCGTGCGAATCGTCGTAACGCCCGAGCGCATGGTGATTGACGAGGCGCGGCGCGCCTATACCGAGTTTGCGATGTTCGAAATTCCCTGCGACGCCATCGTGATGAATCGCCTGCTGCCCGAAGAAGCGGCCCGCGAGGATTTCTTTCAACATTGGAGCCGACTGCAGGGAGAGCGCTGCCGCGAAGTGGAAGAGGTATTCGCGCCGCTTCCGGTGTTGCACGCACCGCTGCTCGCGGACCAGGTCACGGGCTGCGAGCGGCTAGCGGAACTCGGACAGCATCTGTTCGCGAATACAGAGCCAGATGATGTGCTCAGCAAATCCCCGCGCGTGCGCTTTGGGCGCGATGAGACGGGCTACTTCGCGCAAATTCCGCTTCCCAATGCAAGCGGAGACGATCTAGACGTCGTTGTCGTCGATGAAGAACTGATCGTCACCGCGGGTGCGTGCCGCCGCTTCTTGAGGCTTCCGCGTCGAATTGCAGGCCACCGCGTGCTGAACGCAAAACTCGAGGCGCAAAAGCTGACAGTGCACTTCAGCCTGACGGCCAGCCAGGAGGAAGATCGGTGAGGGTCGTGCTTCACACCGGCAAGGGCGGTGTCGGGAAGACCAGCCTATCGGCTGCAACTGCACTCGGCGCCGCGCAGCACGGTCACCGCGTGTTTTTGCTTTCTACGGATTCCGCTCACAGCCTTGGTGATGTGTTCGGCGAAGCGATCGGGCCCGCGCCAATCGAAATCGCCGAAGGTCTGGTTGCCCAAGAAGTGGATGCGCTGACCGAACTCGACCGCTCTTGGTCGAGTATCCAGAACTGGCTGCGCGAATTGTTGCGATCGGATGCCGACGACATGGTTGCAGAGGAGCTACTGGTGTTTCCGGGCATGCAAGAGCTCATTGCGCTGCGTGCAATCCGAGAGGTAGAGGCCACCGGCGAGTACGACGTCTGCGTCGTGGACTGCGCGCCGACGGGTTCGACGCTTCGCATGCTGCGCTTCCCCGATGTGCTGAAAATTTTCATGCAGAACTTCTTTGACTGGAAGCGAAAGGCCGCCAAGGCCATTCGCCCGCTTGCCGCAACGGTTGGCGCCGGCATCTATGTTCCGAGGGATGAGGTGTTCGCGGC
>Ga0209987_10002005_pt1 | contig 11215 bp, 10 predicted proteins | sample N074metaG_FD_182134 | JGI IMG/M metagenome (GOLD analysis project Ga0209987, IMG submission 182134) | Deep subsurface microbial communities from Kermadec Trench to uncover new lineages of life (NeLLi) - N074 metaG (SPAdes) (version 2) | ecosystem: Environmental > Aquatic > Marine > Ocean trench... | reverse complement strand
CGTGCACACGATCGCGCTCACCGTCACCGACAACGACGGCCTGACCGATACGGCAACCTTGACCGTGACCGTGGAACCGCCGCCGCCGGCAAGCTTCATGCACGTGGGCGATCTGGACGGGAGTGGTGCCCTGTCCGGTGGCAATGGCCCGGTTCGGTGGACAGCCAATGTGGAGGTCGCGGTTGAGGATGGTGATTCCGATCCGGTGGCGGGCGCTACCGTGACTGGCAATTTCGCCCCGAAAGGTGGGAACGGCAAGTCGTGTACTACGGACGCCAGCGGCCGGTGCATCATCCAGAGCCGCAATATCCAAGAGCGTCAGGCAACCGTGGTCACGTTCACGGTGACCGGCGTGACCGGCGGCAGCCGGACCTACGACTCGGATGCGAATGACGATCCGGACGTTGCCCCACCCGAGGATGTCAGCAACGGCACCGTCATCTTCGTAGATGCACCATAAGCTTCGAGGAAGCCGAGGCCGAAGCCTTGCTTGGGGCCGCGATTGCCGATCGCGACCCGGATTCAAACGCCGTCCGAACGGCCCGGGAAAGCGGCGAGCACGGCCAAGGCCTCGTCGATGTCGGCCTCGGTGTGGTCGGCGGAGACCTGGAAGCGAATCTCCTCGTCGCCGCGCGGCACCACCGGATAGTTGAGCCCGGTCGCCAGGATGGCGTTCTCGTGCAGATGCGCGACCATTGCCGTGGTTTTGGCGGTGTCGCGCACCATCAGCGGCACCACCGGGTGCGGGCCGGGGATGGTCTCGTAGCCGAGCGCGGTCAGCCCCGCCTCGAAACGCGCGGTCATCCTGCGCAGGTGGTCGAGCAGCGCCTGGCCTTCCGCGCTATCGACGATCGCCACCGCCCGGGACGCCGCCGCCGCCTCGCCCGGCGTGATCGGGTTGGAGTAGATGTAGAACGGCGAAGTCTCGCGCAGGTAATCGACGATGGTACGGCTTGCCGCCAGATAGCCGCCGTTGACCCCGAAGGCCTTTCCGAGCGTCGCGATCAAGAGATCGACCGGCGCGCCACCGCAGTATTCCTCGGTACCGCGCCCGGTCTCGCCGAAGGCGCCGACGCCGTGGGAATCGTCGGCCACCACCACCACGTTCTCGGCGTAGGCGCCGTCGTGCTTGCGCGCGATCTCCACAATCTCATGGAGCGGGGCATGATCGCCACGCATGGAGAAGATGCCGTCGGTGATCACGATGGCGCGGGTGCAGTCGGCCGCGCAAGCCTCGAGCCGGGCGTCGAGTTCGCTCATATCGAGGTGGCGGTAGATCTCCTTGCGCTTGGGCCGCGACAGGCGGAGGGCGTTGATGATCGAGTTGTGGTTGAGCGCGTCGCTGATCACCGCGGTCTCGGCCGTGATGAGCGGCGCGAGCACGCCCACCACGGTGGCATAGGCCGAACTGAAGATCATCGCGGCCTGGCGGCCGTGGAAGGCGGCGAGGCGCGTTTCCAGCTCGATATGCGGTGCCCAGGTGCCGCTGATGAAACGCACCGCGCCCGGTCCGGTGCCGCAGGCGCGCACCGCGGCCTCCTCGGCGGCGATCACCGCCTCGTGCAGCCCCAGCCCCAGGTAGCTGTTGGCATTCATGCGTAAGTAATCGCGCGTGCCTTCGCCCGCGAGCCGGTAACGCGGGCCCCTGCCGTTCCCCGCTGGGCCGCCGCTCGCCGGAATCACCCCGGCGAGGACGGTCTCACGCCCCTTGCGGGTGCCGCTTTCGGTCAGGCGGTCGAGTTCGGCGGCGAGCGCCGATTCCATACGGTCGTCGGGCATTTCAACGCTCCTTGGCAAACGCTCCTAGGCATAAGCCTACCCGATCGCGGGCATGAAGGGGGAGTGCGTAGGGCCTCAGGAAATTCGGGTATCGATCCAGGCGCGCGCGGCCGCCATGCTTTCGGCGGTCTCGCTATCGGGCGCGGGCGGGCGTTCGATCATCACCACCGGGAGTTTGAGCGCGCGCGCCGCCGCGATCTTGGCCGCCGCACCCGCGCCGCCGCTGTTCTTGCTGACCACCACCTCGATCCCGTGTTCCCGTAGGAGGTCGATCTCCTTTTCGACCGCGAAGGGCCCGCGCCCCAGCACCAGGTGGTGGTCGGCCAGCGGCGGCGGCGTCTCCGGTTCCTCGACCAGGCGGACCAGGAACCAGAGTTCGGCCGATCCCGCGAAGGCGGCGAGCTCCTGGCGGCCGATGGCGAGGAAAACCCGCCGGCCCAGGTCCGCCAGCGCGGCGGCGGCGGCCTCGGTGTCGGGAACCGGGACCCAGTTGTCGCCGGCTTGCGGCGTCCAGGGCGGGCGCGCGAGCAACAGCCGCGGCACCTTGGCGAGGTTGCAGGCCCGGGCCGCGTTGCGGCTGATTCGCGCGGCGAAGGGGTGGGTCGCATCGACCACCAGATCGATGCCCTCGCGTTTCAGATAGTCGGCCAGCGCCTCCGGCCCGCCGAAACCGCCGACCCGCACCGCGCCCGGCACCGCCGCCGGCGCCCGCGTGCGCCCGGCCAGCGAGGTGATCGTGGTGACCCGCGCGTCCCCAAAGAGCGCCCGCGCCAACCCCGCCGCCTCCGCGGTGCCGCCGAGGATGAGGATTTTCGTGGGATCACCCATCCGCCCGCCCCACCGGCGCGCCCTGGCGATTGAAGATCAGCACTTCGACTTTGGTTTCGCCGTCGAGCACATCGAGCGCCGTCGTGCGCGCCCTCTGCGCGACCGCGTCGCCGAGCGGGAGTTCGGCCTGGCGCGCCAACTCCAGCACCTGGTTGGCGGTGTTGGCTGCGCGGGTCTGGTCCTGCAGATCTCCGCTCGCACCTAGTTCGCCCAGGCGTTCGGCGAGCCAGTCGAGATCGACCTGGCTGCGCCCGGAATGCAGATCCAGATGCCCCATGGCCAGCTTGGAGATCTTGGCGAAGCCGCCGCCCAGCGTCAGGCGCGGCAAGGGGTGGCGGCGCAGGTACTTGAGCAGGCCGCCGACGAAATCGCCCATGTCGAGCATGGCCACGTCGGGCAGGCCGTAGAGCTTTTGCACCGCCTGCTCGGAGGTCGATCCGGTGCAGCCGGCGACATGGGCCAATCCGGTCGCCCGGGCCACGTCGATGCCGCTATGGATCGAATGAATCCAGGCCGAGCAGGAGTAGGGCACCACCACCCCGGTAGTGCCCAGGATCGACAGCCCGCCCGTGATGCCCAGGCGCGGGTTCCAGGTCCGTGTCGCAATCTTCTCGCCACCGGGGATTGAAATCTCGATCTCGAAGTCCGGCGCCACGCCGGCCGCCGAGGCGAGCTCGTTCACCACCTCGGTCATCATCTTGCGCGGCACCGGGTTGATCGCGGGCTCGCCGACACCGACCGGCAGGCCCGGCAGGGTCACGGTGCCGACGCCTTCGCCGGCCCGGAAAGTCACGCCCGCACCGGCCGCGCCGCGCCGGACCCGGGCGATCACCAAGGCCCCGTGGGTCACGTCCGGATCGTCGCCCGCGTCCTTGACGATGCCGGCGAGCGCAAAATCGGGCCCCAGCGCCTCCTGGGCCAGCGCGAAGGCCGGGCGCTCGCCCCGGGGCAGGGTGATGGTCACCGGGTCCGGGAACGCGCCGGTCAGCAGCGCGGTGGTGGCGGCACGGGTCGCGGCGGTGGCGCAGGCGCCGGTGGTCCAGCCACGGCGCAAGGGGCCTTCGGGTTTTCGAGCCATGCCGCCATTGTAGAGGGTCACCCATTTCCGTGGCTAGGCGCGGCCGCGCCGCCGGGCTATGATTTTTTGCATGGACGCACTGCCCCTCGATCTGCCGGATTTGGAGCCGGGCTGGGTCTGGCTGACCGGCGCCGGGCCGGGCGACGCCGGGCTGCTGACCCTGTTGGCGCTGCACGGCCTGAGTCAGGCCGATGTCGTGGTCTACGACGCGCTGGTTGCCGACGACGTGCTGCGCCTGGCGCGGCCCGGCTGCCGGCTCGAATTCGCCGGCAAGCGCGGCGGCAGTCCCTCGCCCGAACAGGCCGACATTTCCCATCGCCTGGTGCAGTTGGCCGGCGAGGGCAAGCGGGTGCTGCGGCTCAAGGGCGGCGATCCCTTCGTGTTCGGGCGCGGCGGCGAGGAGGCGCTGGCCCTGGTCGCGGCCGGGGTGCCGTTCCGCATCGTGCCGGGGATTTCCAGCGGCATCGGCGGGCTCGCCTACGCCGGCATCCCGGTTACCCACCGCGCGATCGCCGGCGCGGTCACCTTTTTGACCGGCCACGACGTCACCGGCCAGGTGCCCGAGCGCCTGGACTGGGACGCGATCGCGCGCGGCTCGCCGGTGATCGTGCTCTATATGGCGCTCAAGCACCTGGGGCGCATCGCCGCGCGCCTTCAGGCCGGCGGGCGGCCGGGCGACGAGCCGGTCGCCATCGTCAGCAAGGCCACGACCGCCGCCCAGCGGGTGCTGGAGACCACGCTCGGCACCTGCGCCGCGGACGCCACGGCCGCGGGCATCGAACCGCCCTGCCTGGTGGTGATCGGCGAGGTGGTGCGCCTGCGCGCCGGGCTCGACTGGCTCGGCGCGCTGACCGGCCGGGTGCTCGATGCCGATCCGCTCGGCACCCGCCACGATCGAGAGGCGGGATAAAATATTGGCCCCTGGCCTGATCATCGCGGCGCCGGCTTCGGGCAGCGGCAAGACCCTGGTGACGCTGGCGCTGCTGCGTTGCCTGCGCGCGCGCGGGACCGCGGTCGCCTCGATCAAGGTCGGGCCGGATTACATCGATCCTGCCTTTCATGCCGCCGCCAGCGGCCGTCCCTGCCTCAACCTGGACGCCTGGGCGATGCGCCCCCAAACCCTTGCGGCATTGGCCGCGCGGGCCGCCGAGGGCGCGGACCTGGTGATCGGCGAAGGCGTCATGGGCCTGTTCGACGGCGCCTCCGACGGCAGCGGCTCGACCGCCGATGTCGCGATTCTGACCGGCTGGCCGGTGGTCCTGGTGGTCGACGCCAAGGGCATGGCGGCCTCGGCGGCGGCGCTGGTGCATGGCTTCACCGACTACCGTCCGGAGGTGCCGGTCGCCGGAGTCATTTTCAATCGGGTCGGAGGTGCGCGCCACGCCGCGCTGCTCGCCGAGGCCTGCGCGCCGCTCGGCCTGCCGGTGCTGGGCGCGCTGCCGCAGGTGCCGGAGCTGGGCCTGCCCGACCGTCACCTGGGCCTGGTCCAGGCCGCCGAGCACCCGGAGCTCGACCGCTTTCTGACCCGCGCCGCGGAATTCGCGGGCCGCCACTTGGATATCGAAGCCCTGATCGCAAGTGCGCGGCCCTGCCGGCTCGCGCCCGAGACCTTCGCGGCCGTCCTGCCCCCCTTGGGCCAGCGCATCGCGGTGGCGCGCGATACCGCCTTCGCCTTCGCCTATCCCTTCGTGCTCGACGGTTGGCGGGTGGCCGGGGCCGAGATCGTGCCGTTCTCGCCGCTCGGCGACGAGGCGCCGGACTTGGACGCGGATGCGGTCTACCTGCCCGGCGGTTATCCGGAGCTGCACGCCGGCCGGCTCGCGGCAAACGGGCGTTTTCTGGGCGGCCTGCGCGCGGCGGCGGCGCGCGGCGCGGTCGTCTACGGCGAGTGCGGCGGTTACATGACGCTCGGTCGAGGACTGGTCGATGGGGACGGGCAGCGCCACGCCATGGCCGGATTGCTGCCGGTCGAATCCAGCTTCGCCGAGCCTGCCCTGCACCTCGGTTACCGCGAGGCGGAATTGCTGTCCGGGGGGCCGCTGGGCCCGGCCGGCGCGCGCTTCCGCGGCCACGAGTTTCACTACGCGAGCCTGGTGGCAGGGGCAGGGGCAGGGGCAGGGGCAGGGGCGGGAACAGGGGCGGGAGCGGCCGCGGGCGTCGAGGGGGCGGCGCCATTGTTCCGCTGCCGCGACGCGCGCGGGGTGGAGATCGGCGAGCTCGGCGGCCGGTCCGGGACGGTCATGGGCTCGTTCCTGCATCTCGTGGATGCCGGGCCAAGCGCCGGAAATTCGAAAACGGTCGCGGACCGCCGCGAGACCGCTTAACGGCGCTACACCCGATTGTCGAACCGAGACTCGGGCCGCTGGACATTGCCGGGACTACGGGTTCAAGCCTCGACCGCTTCCTTGCGGGTCATGCGCCGATATTCGAAGGCCGGCGGTTCGCGTTCCGACTCGGCTTCGGCGACGGCGACCAGTTCGCCATGGCGCGGCGAGAAACTACAGGCCGGATCGGTCTGGGCCGCGTCGCCGGTGATCGCCAGCGCCTGGCAGCGGCAGCCCTTCCATGGTGACAAATTGGCGCGCCGGGCGCCAGCCGCGAACCGACGCCTTTGGCGTGTCCTAGGCCGGGGCGTGGTTTTTTTGTGCCGGGTTTGCGGTGAGTCACTTCTCCCGGGGCGCGCGGAGGTGTAGAATGTTCCACCCTAACCCGGTAGGAAGTGATGCGGGTCCCGCTCTAGGAAGAACAATGCAGCAACATTACTCGCGAACCGCCCACACGACCTCGCGTCGACGACAGTGGGGGGCGCGTGCATGCCCGGATTTCTGACCGTCAACGGGCAGCCGGTGCCGGTCGAGACCGTGGAGGGGGGCGAGCTCCACGCCGACGAACCGCAAGGCCAGCGCTTCCGAATCAAGGTCGGCCAGCGCTTCCACCGGGCCGGCTATACCGGCGTGGTGTGGCAGGCGATCTCGGTCTATCGCGATTCCCTGGGCCTGGAGCACGTCAATCTGGTCGACGAGACCGGCCGGCTCGACGGCAAGACGTTATCGGCCTGGGTGTTGCTCGATCGTTCGCATTACCGCCAAATTTGAGCGTCCGGGACCTTATTTCCGCCTGCGGCTCAGCGCCGGCAGCACCAACACCACGGCCAGCGCCGCGCAGACCAGGGCGAGCGCGCCCAACTCGCGCGGGCCAATGGGCTCGCCCAGCACCAGGCCGCTCGAAAACACGCCGACGATGGGTATCGCCAGCGTGCCGGTGGCCGCGATCGCGGCGGGGAACAGGCGCACCACGGTGAACCAGGCCCAGTGGCAGAACACCATGGGCACCGCCAGGACGTAGAGCAGCGACAGCAGCGCCGGCGTGCTGAGCGCGGTCAGGTCCGGGAAATCCTGAAAGGCGAGGGCGCCCAGGGTGATCGGCACGGCCCCGATCAAGAGCTGCCAGCCCGCCAATGTGGCGACCGGGATGGTCCAGAGGAAGCGCTTCATAATCACCGTGCCGAGCGCCCAGGAAATCGCCGCGCCGAGCATCAGCGCGGCGCCGAGCGGCGCGGCGCCCAAGCTGCTCAAGTCCGGCCCGATCAGCACCGCCAGGCCGGCGATGCCCAGCGCGAGGCCGAGCAACTTGGTGCCGGTCAAGGCCTCGCCCAATACGAAACGGCTGAACAAGGTCGCCCAGACCGGCATGGTGAAGGCGATGATCGAGGCGCGCCCGGCCTCGATCATGCTGACCCCGTAGCCCGAGAACAGATGCCAGCCGAGGATGTTGAAGACGACACAGATCAATAGCGGCCGGATTTCGCGGGTCGGCACCCGGATCGAACGGCCGCGCAACCGCGACAGGGTCAGCAGCGCGGTGCCGCCAACGATCAGGCACATGGAGCGGAACGGCCAAACCTCAATCTCGGCGAGCGCCAATTTCATGGTCGGCCAGTTGCCGCCCCAGAACAGCGCCAAGGCGGCCAGCAGGACGAAACCCAGCGGCGGCAGGGCTTGGGCCGGGGCGTCTCCGGCGGTCCGGGGTTCGGCGTTCACCAGGCGCCGTGCAATTCGGGATTGCGGGCTTTGGGCAGAATCATGCAACGGCTCCGTTTTGGGCGCGCTATTCTAGCCGCCGCGCCCATACCGTCCAGGACTGTTGCGGCCCAGGACTGTTGCCGCGCGGCCAGGCCGGGTTATCATTAAAAACTCACCGAGGCCGGATCGGAGCCGCCAGATGCCATGACCCGCCGCTTGTACGTGATCACCGGGCTGGTCCTGTTCGGCTATCTGCTGACCCATCTGCTCAACCACACACTCGGGTTGGTCTCGCTTCGGGCGCTGGATACCGGGCGCGAGGCGTTCCTGCTGCTGTGGCGCAACCCGCCCATGACCGTCCTGCTCTACGGCGCGATCGCCCTGCACATCGGGTTGGCGCTGCGCGCGCTGTACCGCCGGCGGCGACTGCAGATGCCGGCCTGGCAGGCGGCCCAGATGGTGCTCGGCTTGGCAATCCCGCCGCTGTTGTTGCTCCATGTTCTGAGCACCCGTTTCGCCCACGAGATCCTGGGCGTCGACGACAGCTACATCACCGTGATTTTGGCGATCTTCGTGTTCAACCCGGTCGCGGGCGTCAAGCAGGTGACGGTGCTGCTGATCGCCTGGCTGCACGCCTGTATCGGCCTGCATTTCTGGCTACGCATCAAGCCCTGGTACGCCGCCATCCAGCCCTATGCTTTCGCGGCCGCGCTGCTGCTGCCGGCGGGTTCACTGGCCGGATTCTTGGCCGCGGGCCGCGAGGTGGCGCGATTGGCCGCCGATCCGGACTGGCTGGCGGCGACGCTGACCCGCGTCCGTGCCGTCGACCCCGCGGGTTTGGCGCAAATCAAGGATCTCGAGGCCAAGGCGCTGATCGCCATGGCGGCGGCCTTGGGGCTGGTTCTGCTGGCGCGGGTCGTGCGCGGCTGGCGCGACCGGCGCCGCGGCATTTTCCAGGTGGCCTATCCCGACGGCCGGAGGGTGCCGGTGATCGCCGGCGCCACATTGCTCGAGGCGAGCCGCGGCGCCGGCATTCCCCACGCCTCGGTTTGCGGCGGCCGGGGGCGTTGCTCGACGTGCCGGGTCCGGGTCGGCGCCGGCCGCGACCGGTTGCCGCCGCCGAGCGACGCCGAGGCCCGGGTGCTGGCGCGCATTCGCGCCGCGCCCACCACCCGCCTGGCGTGCCAAACCCGGCCGGTGGCGGACATCGAAATCACACCGCTGCTGGCCGCCACCGCGGGGCCGCGCCAGGCGCGCGCGGCATCGCGTTATCAACAGGGCGAGGAGCGCGAGGTCGCGGTGCTGTTCGCCGATCTTCGCGGCTTCACGGCCTTGGCCGAGGACCGGCTCCCTTACGACGTGGTTTTCGTGCTCAACCGTTACTTCGCGGCCATGGGCACGGCGGTCGAGGAATCGGGTGGCCGGGTCGACAAGTTCATCGGCGATGGGGTCATGGCGCTGTTCGGCGTCGACCGCGACATCGAGACCGGTTGTCGGGACGCCTTGGCGGCGGCGCGGCGCATGATCGAGCATTTGGAGGAACTCAACCGGTCGCTCGAGAACGATCTCGACCGGCCGCTCCGCATCGGCATCGGCATCCACAGCGGCTCGGTCATCCTCGGCGAAATGGGCTACGGCCGGGCCACGGCGATGACGGCGATCGGCGATTCGGTCAACACCGCCAGCCGGCTCGAAGCCTTGACCAAGGAATTCAAGGCCGAACTCGTGCTGTCCGAGCCGGTCGCCATCCGCGCCGGGCTCGACTTCAGCGCCTTTCCACGTCACGAGATCGAACTTCGCGGCCGCGCCGGGCAACTCGCGGTCTTCGTGGTCGGCAACACGGCTTCGCTGCCCCAGGGATAAGGGGGCGATCGGCTTCCGGCCTGGGTCTAGCTGTTGAGACATCACAGCTAGCGAACGCCTGCTTCGTCCTCCAGCTCGGCGAGATCCCCGGTGTCGATGACCCGGCGCGCCAGGTCGTAGCCGAAGCCCCGGCGGCCGAGGGCGGCCAGGTCTTTCGCGCGCAAATCCTTGTCGTGCAAGCCGGCGCGCGCCTCGGGGCCGCGGTAGGGACCCAGGCGGCGCCGACGCGCGTACGCCAGAGCGGCGGCCAGCTCCGGCTCCGCCGCCTCTTCGCGCAGGCCGGCGAGTGCCCGCTCGATGTCGTCGGCCTCGACCCCCTTGCCGAGCAGCCCGGCGCGGATCGCCCGCGCCGAGGCGCCCCGGCGGTACAAGATTCGTGCGCGTTCCATGGCATAGCGGGTGTCGTCGAGCAGGCCGGCGCCGAGCAATTCGGCAATCAACGCCTCGACCGCGGTGGCACCTTCCTCGGGGTCGGTGCCATGGGCGCGGGCCGATCGCGCGACCTTGGCCAGCAGCAGCCGGCGCAGGTGGGCGCTCGAAGAGGCGTAGCGCTCCAGATAGTACCGCGCGGAATTGCGCAGGTATTTGGGGGTCGTCGCGCGCGGCCCGCGGCGGCGCCGCGCCGGTCCGCCGGCCGTTTTGCCGCCCCCGTCCCGCGCCGCGTGTTTGCCGTCTGGTCCCATGCGCCTTGCATGGCCGGGTTGGGCGAATTATGTCAAGCGCCATGGCTCCTCCTTTGCCCTTCGACCACCCGCCGACGCCACGGGCCATCGGTGCGGTTCACTGGCGCGGCCTCTGGACGCTCTATGCCAAGGAGGTCCGGCGCTTTCTCAACGTCGCCACCCAGACGCTGGTGGCGCCCATGGTGACCACGCTATTGTTTTTGGCGATTTTCACCTTGGCGCTGGGTGGCGCCGGGCGCGTGGTCGAGGGCGTCGATTTTGCCCGCTTCCTGGCGCCCGGGCTGATCATGATGTCGTTGATGCAGAATTCCTTCGCCAACACCTCATCTTCGCTCGTCATGGCCAAGGTTCAGGGCAACATCGTCGATGTGCTGATGCCGCCGCTTTCGGCCACCGAACTCAATCTGGGAATCGCCGGGGGCGGGATTACCCGTGGCCTGCTGGTCGGCATGGCGACCGGGCTGGCGATGTGGGTTTTCGTGCCGCTCGGCCTGCACGCGCCGCTGGCGGTCATTTATTTCGCCATCAATGGCGCGGTGATGCTGGCGTTGCTCGGCGTGGTCGCGGGCATCTGGGCCGAGCGCTTCGACCATATTGCCGCGGTCACCAACTTCGTCATCGTGCCGATGTCGTTCTTGTCCGGCACCTTCTATTCGATCTCGCGGCTGCCGCCGGAATGGCAGGTCGTGGCCCAATTCAATCCTTTTTTCTATCTGATCGACGGCCTGCGCTACGGCTTTATCGGCCACTCCGATAGCGTGCTGTGGGTCGGCGTGGTCGTGGTGCTGGCGGTCAACGCCGGCCTGTGGCTGTTGACTCAGCGAATGTTCGCAACCGGATACCGGTTGAAGCCGTGACCCCGGTGGCGCCCAGCCCGCCCGCCCACCCGCCGGTCCGCCCATTGGCCCGCCCACCGGTCCGCCCCCTGGCCCGCCCCCTGGCCCGCCCCCTGGCCCACCCAC
>Ga0209987_10002004_pt1 | contig 11219 bp, 10 predicted proteins | sample N074metaG_FD_182134 | JGI IMG/M metagenome (GOLD analysis project Ga0209987, IMG submission 182134) | Deep subsurface microbial communities from Kermadec Trench to uncover new lineages of life (NeLLi) - N074 metaG (SPAdes) (version 2) | ecosystem: Environmental > Aquatic > Marine > Ocean trench... | reverse complement strand
AGATGGATACGGAACGCAGTGATACATCGAGTGCAGTATGGTAATTCATGACAGTCTCCCAGGTCAGTTCGTGTCATACGATTGTACCGAGAGCTTGACGATAGTCGTCAGCCCGATTACCTATGCTATGTGCCGATACTGTTGAAAAACTCTATAATTTTCAACCGGACAAAACCACTTGCGATTTAACCTGTTTAACGAACCTAACACACGGAGGGGATCATATTAATTGCGATCTCTTCTTACGGTGTCACTGCCGAACTCTAATATCTATTAACAAGTGAAGCTCAGAGTATTCCGGTTTTCACCGGGGCAATCTCCCATCCAAATTATCGAGTTTTTCAACAGTATCGGCCATAAGCCGCCGCTCACCATGGTCAATTCCGGGTAAGAAGGACTAACTAGGTAGTTTATAGTGAGCACCTGTTTAGTGTCTCACGCTTCGATAACGAGCGTGCTCTTAGGCTTCGAACAGCAGATGAGCACGCACCTGTCGTCAGGTGGGTCCAAAGGTTCTTCAGTGTAATCTACTTCGCCTTCAACAAGTTCACACATACAAGTGTGACATATCCCCGAACGGCAGCTGTAGGCAGGACTCAGTCCATGATGCTCAGCCAGATCCAGAATTGTCTCGAAGGAGTTGTCCCAGGGGACGGTGAGCCCGGAGCGTGCGAATGTCACTTCCATCTCGCCGGCCAACTCCTCTTGCGCGCTCCGTGCAGGCGCTTGGCCGCAAGGCCCAGCCTCTTCCGTCAGGACGGACGCGGGGCCGAAGAACTCGTAGTGGATGGACGACTCCGCAATCCCTAACGAAAGCAGGCCACAGTAGAGCGACTTCATAAACGGTGGCGGACCACAAAGATAAAACTCATGATTATCGAAGGGAAGCACCTGCTTCAATAAAGCTATGTCGACACGGCCCGTGCTGTCGTAGTCGCGGCCTTCTGCATCGTCCGGGGAGGGATCGCTGTAGCGAATATGGATGTTGGCACTGTCGTTCTCTCGACCCATACGGCGGACGTACTCGCCCATGGCGTGATCGCCACCATTTCGAACTCCATGGATAAACCACACCGGCCGTTTAGGGTCGCGCTGAATCAGTTCATTCATCATGCTGATCATCGGCGTCATCCCTACGCCCCCACTCAGAAGTACCACCGGCCGCTCGCTATCGCGCTCGAGATGAAATTTACCGCGTGGCGGTCCAACGCTGAGCGTCGTCCCTACTTCCACGTGATCGTGGAAATAATTTGACGATAACCCTGGCGGTACATCTGCCAGGCCGGGGGGCGCGGGCTCGCGTTTGATGCTGACACGATAATAATCACGGTTAGGGCTGTCCGAGAGCGAATAGGTTCGAATGACCGGCTCCGATTGACCCGGAATTGTCAATTTGAAGGTTAGGAACTGACCGGGGAGAAACTCGTGCAAAGATGCACCGTCCTCAGATACTAGATAAAACGAGCAGATGGTCTCGCTCTCGAGCACCTTTCGATCTACCCTGAAAGTGTGAAATCCTTTCCCCGACGAGCTCCCCTTCTTGGCCAGCCGGTCTTCGAATGAACCCTTCCATCCGTGCGAGAGCGCAGGAATGGATAACGCTTTCTCGGTTCCGCCCAGATTCGACTTGTCGAAAAACAGGAGGTCGCTGACCTCGCGGACCGTTAAGCCCTTGGATGTCCGGTGGAGGAGCTCGATCGAATCGCCAGCGCCCACCTCCCCTTCTTCGAGTACACGTAAATAGAATCCTACCCGACCCTCTTTGAGAAACCGATTCTGAAAATCTTCGATTCCCATCTTGATTGCAAGCTTGTAACAGGGGATACGCGGTTGGGACACTTCAACAAGGGCATCGCCCACCCGAAATATATCGCCGATGCAGATCTCGTCGTCGAGCATGCCCTCGACGGTGAAATTCTCGCCGAACTGCCCATGGGTGAAATCGTCGCGTCCAAGCTCAGCCATCCAATATTCATAGTTCTCCCTGGAGTACACATACACGGCCCTGAATGCGCCTCCGTGACCCCAAAGATCCGCCTGCCCGTCTCCATCTAGATTGAGCCGGCACAACCTAACGCGTCCCTCGACCGGCTTTTTGAATATTCCGGTCGTGACGGTTTTGCCTTCGTGTACAATTTCCTTCGGTGGGGATAAGTTTACCGACAGCAACTTCATGGGACCGGGCACCTCGGGAGCCGGCGAGCTGTTCGAAGCCACTTCGAAGTCGTCAAACACCGGAGAGTAGCCTTCGAACGTCCAACTAAGCGGCAATGCGCATTCAATGTGAATCGTTTCTTCTATGCGAAAAGCGACTACACGCTTGGCACCCGGAAATCGCTGCGTGTGGTGTGGCTCCCATAAAATTTCTGCTTCGCCAGTAAGCTGAAGCGTGTCGCCCGTTAGAAAATCGACAAATAGCAGGCCGCTTCTCGGGTTGACCAAAAGGTTACCCAGTGTATTGAACATGCAGTTTCCCGAATAATCAGGGAAAAGTAGCGACGTCTCATGCACGACCATAACAAATCCGGGCTTACCGCCACGATGCGATACATCGACACCATGGGTCCAGTCGCCATTTTCTGAAAATTGGCTGGCAATAAAGAACGTATCGGATCGCGCGATTAGCGCCGCCCCGTCTCTACTTAAGGCCTCTCGTCGATGAACCGTTCGATTCTCTCCAATGCCGTCGACCCTGCTTCCCAACACCGGTTCGCGAGCCTGGATGTATTTCGGACAGTTACCAAAAGCCTGCGATACCTGGATCTCAAAACCATCCTCTTCGACATGGGCTATTTTTCCATTCACTCGGTTTCTACGTCGGGTGTGGAATTCAAGCCCCAGGGCGCCGATATCGGCGCCGTCGACCAGTGCCTTGTTCAACGGATCACCGTAGATGACGCGCGCTTTCACTCGCAGGGTGTGTGGATCAATTGCATCGAGGAACCCAGGCTGTCCGACCAGCACCGAGGCCCACGGCCGACCGGCCTCGTCCGCCGTGCCAACCAGTAGAAAGGGAAGCTTTGAGAAGAATTCTCGATGCTGTTGCGGAAGGCTATCGTGGATCATTCGGCGACCGGCGGCCTCCATTTTTTCCCGGATTCCAAGCCGCACCTGAATCTCTTTCTCACCCCGATGAAACGGGGACTCGTTATCACGCATCGATCCGCCTCTTATCCACTGACTAGGTGGAATGATAATATAAGGTCGTGGAGCTGGCTATGCCCTACTAATTACTCAATTGATTGGATGATATTCGGTGGAAATCGGTATCTCTTGTAAATATTTGGATTTTTCATTCGGCAATTGTCACCGAGTTGTAGTTAACTTGTCCAGTACCTTCTAACTCTTAAAACTTTTAGCAACTCTTTCAAATATATCAAAATTATTCAGAGTTTGCCCTATGATAGCCGCCCCTTCTAACGCCGATAAGATAAGAAGAGATTGCTTTTTTGAATCAGAGCTACTTTTCCCTTTATTTTTTTGAATCGCGGCCTCTAACCATTTTAAGCTTTCTTCAAAAAAGGCTTCTATTTGAATGGTTAGTTCAGGAGGCAGACTCTTTGCTTCTGCCCCAAGTAGTCCACATAAGCATAAGTTTTGATCCTTTTTAATGCCCTTCCTAAAAATATTTATAAAATGATTTATAGGGTCTTGTTGATTTACTTTGGGATCGCCAAGTTTCTCTAAAAAGCGTTCCGTGTATCTTTGGGTTACGGCGACACCTATATCTGTCTTCGTTGGAAAGTGATAATGAACACTGGCAGACTTAATTTCCACCATTTTGGCCACCTCACGAAAACTAAAGCCATTAAAACCAGCTTTCCGCATCAGCTTTTCAGCAGCATCCAGTATTTCTTCTCTTTTTGAAATTTCTTTTTTCATGATTAATACCCATATCGCCGCCAAATTAAATAATCTACCTAATGATAGATAGGGGTTGACAAAAAAGCAAATCTTTATATACTTTATCTACCTATCGATTGATAGGTAAATTTTACAACCCTAACGAAGGATACAAAAATGACTGAGAAAAGCGAATTTACAAAAAACAGACAAAAACGAGTATTACTCATTATGTCTTCAAATAGTGAAATGGGAATTAGCGGTAAACAAACAGGGACCTGGTTTGAAGAGGTGGCAAGTCCTTACTACATTTTGACAGAAGCAGGTTATGAAGTAGTTTTTGCTTCACCCGATGGAGGAGCTGCGCCTATTGATCTCTTGAGTATGAAAGCTCCCTTCACTACACCAAACACTGAGAGATTTCTAAAGGATGAAGTCGCTAAGTTTGCAGTGGAAAATACACGAGTTTTGAATAATGTTAATTACGATACATTTGATGCTGTATTTTTTCCTGGTGGGTATGGATTGCTTTGGGATCTAGCAAGTGATTCATATGTCATTCGACTTATTGAAGATTTTGCCAGAACAGAGAGACCTATTGCTATGGTTTGCCATGCACCGGCAATACTCAGAGATGTAAAAAAAGCAAATGGTGAATCTTTTGTCAAAGGAATTCAACTCACAGGATTTAAGAATGATGAAGACACAGAAATTGAGTTGCTACACCACTTGTTATTCTCACTTGAAGACGAGTTAAAATTAAGAGGTGCAGACTATATTAGCAAAACAAATTGGGAATCCAATGTGGTCGAAGATGGTGTGCTGATAACCGGTCAAAGTCCCGCTTCCGCGCCTTCGCTGGCCGAGGCTCTTGCACAGCGTCTGGCACAATAACAATAAGAGCAAGGGGGCAAATTTGTATTGCCTCCTTGCTAGAAGAAAATAAAGTCGGAGACGATGACCAGATGACACACCATAACTTAAAACCCGTCGATCACATCGAAATCACTGTTCTTATCGAATATAAAACTGATAGCCTCTCCTCGGTTCCCCAGGGTTTTACCACCGAATGGGTCAACTTGCGCAATGCAGGTATGGAGAAACTCTCCGGTTCTTGCCAATGTTGCGCAAATCATGGACTGTCACTCATTATATCTGCATTTCGTGGTGAACATAAGAAAACGATGTTATTCGACGCTGGTCCCGTGGACTTTGCGGTTGAATATAACGGTTCCCGGCTTGGCGCTATCTTCGGTGAAATAGATGCCGTGATGCTCTCGCACGGTCACTGGGATCATGCCGGTGGATTGCCGATGGCGGTTGATTTAATCCGCCAAAACCGACCGGATGGCGACCTCCCTATTTACTTACACCCTGCTATGTTCCGGCAACGAGCATTGCCGCTGCCAGGAGGTGACTTGCTGCCGATCCGAGAAATTGCAACCCCGGAACAACTAAAGGATGGGGGCGCTGATCCCGTCATTTTAAATCATGCGACCACAGCACTTGACTTCATGTTCTACATATCTGGCGAAATCCCTCGAGTGACGCCTTACGAAAAAGGCTTCCCGGGACATATGCGTAGAACGGAGGACGGAAAAGATTGGGAGCCTGATCCTTTGATCATGGACGAGAGATTTCTTGCCGTGAATATCAAAGATAAAGATCTGGTGGTGTTTTCTGCCTGTTCGCATGCCGGGATTGTAAATGTCCTCTACTCAGCTCGTGAAAGCCTACCTCAAATCCCGATTCATTCTCTCATTGGTGGCTATCACCTCTCTGGAGCGAATGAGAAGATATTTGAGGAAACGGTCGAAGACTTTGAGCAATTCGATGTGGACCTCATACTTCCTGGGCATTGCACAGGTTGGCGCGCGACGAATGCACTCGAACGGAAATTTGGCGAACGAGTAGTCCCAATTGCAGTGGGCATGAAAATTGAACTTTAAGATTAACTGACCAGGAAAAAGAGAATTATTATGAACGTCAACGCAAATTTTACCCAACGTGCTGCGGTTCATCCGGCAAGCGCTCAATGGATACCCTCGCCGATGCCGGGAGTCGAGCGGCGCATGCTGGACCGGATCGATGATGAAGTTGAGCGGGCCACAACGATTGTGCGCTTTGCGCCTGGGAGTACGTTTTCCGCTCATACCCATACTGGAGGTGAGGAATATCTGGTTCTGGAGGGTGTATTCCAAGACGAGCATGGTGACTTTCCGGTAGGAACATATGTCCGTAACCCACCGACGTCACAGCACACACCGGGCGCCGCAGACGGAGCGACGATTCTGGTCAAACTGTGGCAGTTTGACCCTAAGGACAGAACCCAGGTGCACATCGACACCAATAAAGAGACACCTGTTCCTGTCCAAGGCCGCCCCGGCGTTTCAGAGATCGCGTTGTTCGAAGACGCTCGTGAGCAGGTACGCATAGAGCTCTGGGAGCCGGGCCAGGAAATCGATATATCTGACCACAAGGGATTGGAAATCCTGGTGATCGAAGGCGGATTTCAGGAAGGCGGCGAGACTTTTTCCACGCAATCATGGCTCCGATTGCCGGCGGACGAACCATTGATAGCCGATGCAGGGCCCAACGGAGCGCGACTTTGGGTCAAAAGCAATCACCTGACCGAAGCACCAAAATCACCGAGTGCATAGAGCAAGGCTATGAACACCAACGCTCCATTGGCAATTGTAGCGGGTGCAGGCCCAGGGTTAGGGCGCGCACTTGTCCAGAGGTTTCAGAAAGGTGGTTATCATTCGGTCGGCCTTAGTAGAACAGGTCAAAACGACGGATCGGGCGATACCAACCTCATACAATGTGACCTAACCGATCCAGAGGCCGTTGCTACCGTAGCGAAAAGGCTGATGGCTTCTTGTGGCGCACCAAAAGTCGTGGTTCACAACCCTGCAAAGCTGGTAATCTCACCATTCGAAAAAACCTCTGCTGAGGATTTTGAAACAACGTGGCGATCCATGGTGCTATCGGCTGTGCTTGTTGCCAACCAGTTCCTTCCAGCCATGGCAGCGGGAGACGGCGGGTCCTTCCTGGTCTCCGGTGCGACCGCAAGCTTGCGCGGGGCCAAGAACTTCAGCGCCTTTGCTTCGGCTAAAGCAGGATTGCGGGGACTTACCCAGTCCCTTGCACGGAAATACAGTACAGGTGGCATTCACGTGGCGCATGTCATTCTTGATGGCATTCTCGATACACCTGCAAGCCGTTCCCTGCACGACTTGGATCCGGCGCGCATGATGGACACGAATGACGTGGCTGAGGCTTATTGGCAACTTGCGTATCAACCTCAATCAACCTGGACGCATGAGCTTGATCTGCGCCCAATGGGGGAGACTTTCTGATGGATACCAGGGTTTTGATTGTTGGCGGTGGTCTTGCAGGCCTGTCCCTTGCAGACAGGCTGTCTCAGGCAGGCGTGGATTTTATGCTGGTTGAAGCTCAGGATCGATTAGGTGGACGCATTTTGACAGAGACCATCCAACAAGGGGCCTTCGACTTGGGTCCGGCGTGGTTTTGGGCGGGGCAGCCGCGAATGGCAGCCCTCATCATAAGACTTGGTCTAAGGTACTTTGAGCAATATTCTTCGGGTGCCATTATGTTTCAAGATCAAAGCGGTGCCGTTCACCGCAACCATGGCTTTGCATCCATGAAAGGCTCTTACAGGATCGCAGGGGGCATGGGCGCACTGATTGACGGTCTGCGAGAAGCGCTTCCGCGATCTCGTATCCAGTTGGGGTTCCAGGTAAACGCGCTTGCGCATAAACGGGGGTGGGTTGAAGCTCAGATTAATAACGGAGAGAGATCACAAACGATCAAGACTGAAAGGGTTGTTTTGGCGATCCCGCCTCGTGTAGTTGCAGAGACCATACAGTTTTCCCCAGCCTTACCAGATGCCGCGATTTCAAAAATGCAGCAAACCCCCACGTGGATGGCAGGACAAGCCAAAATCCTGGCCGTGTATGACAAGCCCTATTGGCGTGAAGCGGGGCTGTCTGGAGACGGTATGAGCCAGAAAGGGCCCATGGTCGAGATACACGATGCCTCTGCGGCTGAGGGCGCATCGTATGCCCTATTTGGGTTTGTCGGTTTTCCCGCTGCTCCTATGAGAGGTCAGCATCCGCAGGTTATTCGGGATCTCGCCAAAGAGCAGCTTGTCGCTATGTTCAGTAACAGCATGGAGAACCCAATTGATATCAGGTTGCAAGACTGGGCACAAAACCGCTTTATTGCAACACGTCGAGATCACACCAGTCCCCAGTTTCATCCTGCATACGGGATGCCTAAAGAACTGTCTGACCTCTGGTCAGGGAATTTATTAATGGGATCTACAGAGATGGGCTCCATGTTTGGAGGGTTTCTTGAGGGCGCTCTGGAAGCTGCTGAAGCTACCGAGGCGCAAATCACTAAAAACGAAACCAACCGCAGCGTTTTTAACACAGCATTAAGTTCGGTACTGACAAGTTAACTGGTATTCGGTGACAATTGCCGGATGAGAAATACAATTATATAAGCGATATCGATTCCCTCTGAAATCATTCAATACACCGTATGGTACTGACAAGTTAACTTTTCTAGGCGAGAAAACACTCCCAAATTTTGCTACTTTAAGCCACTGCACTCTTCCAAGACGCAAAGGCACGCAGTCGAAATAATCGATAATGATTGGCAGATACTAAGTGTCGACCCAAATTGAATAAATTGTAAACAGTCGAATGCACACCTAAAAATCGCTGAGCTTGAACAATCGATTTAAACCTTCGCATACCCCGTTCTCGAACTCTTGTTGGTTGGTGCGAAAGTTCTGCAAGATTGTTTGCATAACGAAATGAACGACTGCTAACCGGAAGCCGTCATTCATTTTCAGTCTGGCAACGGTACTGACAAGTTAACTGCCGTTTAGTGATAATTGCTGAATGAAAGAATCAAAACTGTACAAACGATACCGATTTCCGTCAGAAATTATCCAATACGCAGTGTGGCTCTACTATCGATTTAATCTAAGCCATCGTGACATCGAAGATTTACTTGCTGAGCGAGGAATAAATGTCACTTACGAGGCGATCCGATTGTGGTGTAATAGGTTTGGTCCAAAATTTGCTGCCAGGTTGAAGAAAAAGCATCGGGGTTTCGGTGATACATTTTTCATTGACGAAGTTTTTGTCAGAATTGATGGTAAACAACATTACCTCTGGCGATCGGTTGATCAGGAGGTACTGTCAAGTTAACCAACGTCGGAAAAATGGGCCGCGCTCATAGACGCGTTCTCGTTCAGCAGGCGCACGTCACCTGCTGCCAGGTTTCGAACGATCGAGTTCTTAGCAACCGATAGTTAGCAGCCCCAAGGAGATGCCGACCGACGCGAAAGAGATTATGGACCTGGCTATGAACCGCCAAGAAACGTTGTGCCTGACCAGGTGACTTGAATCGTCTCATCTGCCGTTCTTGGGCTCGCGTATGTTCATGTGATACCTCAGCACGATTGTTCGCATAGCGCTCGTGGCAGTGCATTGAAGTGGGCATAATCTCTTTTCTCGCCGCACCGTAGCTGGGAAGTTTGTCCGTGACAATCTTTCTGGCAGAACGACCTTGCCCCTTCATCAGTTTCCTGAAAAAGCGTAGTGCCGCATGTTTGTTCTTGCGCTTTTGTACCAAAATATCGAGGACATCGCCGTCTTGATCCACAGCGCGCCACAGGTGTCGCCGTTCACCTCGAACCATTACGATGTTAACCTCATCCATGTACCATGTGTCGCCAAGAGAGCCTCGACGTTTCTTGATAGTTCGAGCATACGCTGGGCCGAAATTGTTACACCAATTGCGGATAGTTTCGTAGGAAACAACTATTCCACGCTCAGCCAAAAGATCCTCAACATCGCGAAAGCTGAGACAGAATCGATGATATAGCCAGACCGCATGGCTGATGATTTCGGAAGGAAAACGGTATCCGTGGTAAGCTGGGTTTGTTTGATTCATGCGATCAGTTTGAACGATTCGCCCTTAAGTTGACAGTACCGTCCCAGTGTCACGTCAGCCCATTGAATAGAGTTAACTTGTCAATACCCTGTGCCTGCCAGGTTACTCGATGACCATGATTAGAAAGTAAATCCTGCCGTTATCATGGCGGCGGCAAGCCCCAGCTGGTTGAACTCGACAACAAAGGATTTATATTTATAACCCAGGGTGGGCACGAGTACCGGCGCCACGCCCAGACCGTTGAGCGGGATCTTGTCTTCATAAGGCTCCTCGTAACCGTTTAGCAGCCCACCGGTCAGTTTGTAATACCATCGATTTGAGCTGAATGCCCGCCATTTCCGACCTACATACAGATACTGGGATTCCTGTCCGAATGAATTATCAAATACCGCCAGCCCCATTACCCGCTTGTCTTTGGTCTGGCCTTCGAATCCAATCATGTTCTGGTCATTGACATGATCTGGGTCCGGGTCGTAGTGCTTGGTGTAGAGCGAGCTGTAAACATACGACTGCTCGAAATTCCAGCCTGTAGTCCAATATGAGAATGTGCTGTTGTCATTACCCTGGGCCAGGCAGGGGCTGATGAAAAATACGATTGCAACAAGCAGCAGCAAGGCAGGCGCTATGGTTTTAAGCAGCCAGAATTCCCCGTCGGTATGCGATCCTGGAATTGAGTAAATCAACGTAGCCAATTTCGAATTTAAATTCCGTATGATGACAATATATAGTACAGGTTGCTTAAATACTCTTATCAGCGGGCGCCAATCGCTGATCCCGGTGTCAAAAATCGACAAAAAGGCAGCAAAGAAAGGTCAGGCGCGAATGGCACTTACTTACTAGTAAACCGGTCATTCCCGCGCAAGCGGGAATCTTCCACCAGGCGCTTTCCGGCTGTCTCAAGATACCCGCTTGCGCGGGTATGACTCCTTAAGTAAAGTTCCATTAGGGTCGGACGCGATTAAAATTCGACGCCTGGAGGTATGCTACTCAACGAGGTCCCACAAACCGGTATCCTTAAGAGCCGTTAGGCATTGCGCACTGACCTGCGACTGATTTGCTTTGATACAGCGCAGCATACGTCCCTCACCCGGTTCTACCGCGAGACAATGCTTGTCGGCATCGGCATTGAACCTTTTCGGCACATTGCAATGGTCGTGTTTATTCTTGAATGCGACTAAGGAAAGATACTTTTCCTCCCACTGTGTTGTAAATGGATCAAAGTCGAACCCAATTGCGTCAAGCCGAGCTATTCTTTCTTTGCTCAGGGTGCCTTTTTTCATTGTGGGCAGTATAGTTTTACCTAGTCAATAGACAAGATTCCATGTCACGAATACTTTGAACTATTTTTTTTCGTATCGAAGAACAAGCTATGGATCATTTGGCTC
>Ga0209987_10002003_pt1 | contig 11219 bp, 11 predicted proteins | sample N074metaG_FD_182134 | JGI IMG/M metagenome (GOLD analysis project Ga0209987, IMG submission 182134) | Deep subsurface microbial communities from Kermadec Trench to uncover new lineages of life (NeLLi) - N074 metaG (SPAdes) (version 2) | ecosystem: Environmental > Aquatic > Marine > Ocean trench... | reverse complement strand
GATCGACCGTGGGGAGGTGCCGGGACCCAGCATCCACATCACGGCGCCCTACGTCACTGGTGGCAGCGCCGCTGGCCACATGGCGACCGCCAACGACCCGGAAGCCGCCCGGCGCTTCGTGGCCTACTGGGTGGCGGAGGGCGCCACTTGGATCAAGGCCTACACCAATATCACCCGGGCCAACCTCGGGGCGGCCATCGCCGAAGCCCACGCCAAAGGAATCAAGGCCACCGGTCATCTCTGTTCGGTGACCTTCAGTGAAGCCATCGAACTGGGCATCGACAATCTGGAACACGGGATGCTGACCAACACCGATTTCGTGCCCGGCAAGAAACTCGATGAGTGTCCCTCAAACTCCAGAGTCGTTATCGGTGAGGGCGTGGATCTGGAGAGTGACGCAGTGGCGCAGGCCATCCGGTTGATGGTCGATAACGACGTGGCCATGACCTCAACGGCGCCGATCTATGAGGTCATGATCCCCGGCCGGTCGGTCACCGACCAGCGCACCCTCGATGCCATGGCCCCCGCAATTCGGGCTGACTACCTGGCGTTGCGCGAGCGAATCGATGCCAACCCCGACCCGCCGTTCACCTGGGACATGCTGCTCAAGGCGCTCCACTTCGACAGGATGTTCTACCACGCCGGTGGTCTGCTCGCAGCCGGGGTCGACCCGACTGGGAACGGCGGGGCACTGGCGGGCTACGGTGACCAGCGCAACTACGAACTGTTCATCGAGAGCGGGTTCACCCCCGCCCAGGCCGTTCAGGTCATGTCGGCCAATGGCGCCAAGATCTTGGGCATCGACGACGAAGTCGGCACCGTTGAAGTCGGCAAGGTGGCCGACCTGGTGGTCCTCGAAGGCGATCTCACCGATGACCCATCGGCCATTCGAAACGTCACCACGGTGTTCAAGGACGGGATCGGATACGACTCGGCCAAGTTGATCGAGTCGGTGCAGGGGAGGGTAGGGATCAACTAGCGGAGTGCGCGGGACGCAGGGTGCAGGGGATGGGAGGCGCTGCTTCCGAGACTCGGTAGTAAACCCGCCCCCCTCGGCCGCGCCGCCCATCACCGTCGCGGCGGTGGCGTGGCCGTGGTCGGTGGTCAGGATGGTGACGGATCTGACCGGACAGCTCGCAATGGTGTTTGGCCGTCACTGTCAGAGCGGCGGATCATGCCGATACGCAGCGCTGGCATCCGTCTGGTGGAAGGTCGCCCGGGCTCCGAGCCCCCTCTCCGCGGCGGTCTGCTGAGCCGTCCGGATGGCGTCGGCGTGAATGTCGACCCCCTCCACACGGCATCCGGGCACTTCGGCAATCCGCAGGGTGGGCCCTCCTGATCCACAGGCAACATCTAGGAGGCGCGCTGCCGGCTCCAGCGCCAGCCACTTGATGAGGAGATCCTGCTCGGTTGCTGTCAACCAGCCGTTCTGGCCGATATCTTCGTCATACGTCGCGTCGCGGATATCGGCGTACAACTCCGTGGCGAAGTTGCTGTACTGGCTTCCGTAAGGGTCAACCTCAGGCGCGTTCTCGCTCATCTCGATCACTTGCAGGGCTTCCTAGCTGTCAAGAAATGAGCTGCGGGCCGAGGCACTCGCAAGGTACCCTCGCTCCAAATCGGAACCCACGCGCGGAGGCCCGGCGGCCCATTTCCTTGTTAGGCCGATTCGAGGAGCATCTCACCGCTCACTGCCCGTTCCTCCAGCTTGCAGATGCTGCTGGAGGTATCTCCTCCTTGCCTCGGCTGCGTACACCACGCTCTTCCGTTCAAAGCCATGTCCCTCGTCCGGAAACATCAGGAGGTCCACCGGCTTTCCCGCTCGGATCAGCGCCTCCACGAATTGCATGGTCCAGAAGAAGTAGGCGCCAGCATCTGCTGAACCATGCAGGATCATCAGATGACCCTTCAGCTGATCGGCCATCCAACGGTTCGACGCATACTCGTAGCCCTGAGGGTTCTGCTGGGGGAGTCCCATGTAAGCAAGCACGGCGTCCCCGCGAGGATCATAGGGTGCCAAGGCTATCCCGACGTGATAGACGTCGGGCGCCTGAAGCAGTGCACGGATGGTGTAATACCCGCCGTACGAATGGCCCGTAACACCTACGCGATCCCGGTCCATGTAGGGGCGCTCCTCGAATAACTGGTTCAGCGCCGCGGCGTGATCGGGGATCTCGTACCGCCCCATGGCCCCATAGACCGCAGCGTGAAACGCATGTCCGCGCTCGGGTGTACCCCTCCCGTCAAGTGCCACCACGACAAATCCCAACTGCGCAAGTGCCGTAGTGCGAGGTGCGCGCGTCCGGATCATTTCGTTGACCGCTACTGTCGGGCGGCCCACCATGATCTCTATCACCGGATACCGCTTTCCCGGGTCGAAGTCGTACGGCTTGTAGAGCACACCATGGAGGTCGGTTTCCCCGTCCGCCGCCTTCACGACGAACTCCTCCGGCTCGACCCACCTAAATCCCTTCGGAGCATGGAGCTGGGCCACCGACAACGTGTCCACAAACTCCCCATCCGCAGTCCGGAGTTCGACGACCGGTAGAGGATTGACGTTGGTGTACGTATCGATGAAGAAGTCTTTCTCAGGAGACAGAACAACCCTGTGTATCCCTCGCCCCTCCGTGAGTTGACGAACCTCGCCTCCCTGCAGGCTCACGCGGCAAAGGTGGGTGTCGTAGGGATGAGTCTGGTCTGAGTGTGCGGTGAAGTAGACCCAGCCGTTCTCTTCATCCACGCCGACGACCTCGACCACCTCCAGGGGTCCACCAGTCAAGCGACGAAGCAGGTTCCCATGGAAGTCGTAGAGGTAGAGATGATGCCAGCCGTCTCGATCTGATCTCCAGAGAAACTGGTCTGCCTCAACCAGAATGGTCGCCGCCAGAGGGCGATAGAACGGAATGTGGAAGAACGTCTCACGTACCTCTCGGAAGATGGTACGCACTTGCCCGGTTTCGGGATTTGTCGCGGAGACGCGAAGCGCCTGGAAATCTCTGGACACTTGAGCGAACAGGAACTCGGATCCGTCCGGCAACCATCCCAGGAGGTAGAGCCTGTCTAGAGGTTCGGTCACCGCGTCCGTGTTGACCCTTACCCGCTCCTTCGTTTCCACGCCGAGGATGAACAGTTCTGTACTCGCGAATGGTCCTTTGGCTTCCCAGAGATGGACCCACTGCACCTCGGGCTGCTCTGTCAAATGAGACACAATCGGAATCTTGGGAACTGCTCGAAGGTCTAGTCTCGCGACCACTAGCTTCGAGCCGTCGGGATTCCATATGATCTGAGGCCCCCGGTCCTCAGGTCCGCCCCATGGTCGGTCCGGTGTTCCATCCGTCGTCAGCCGTTCTTCACTCCCGTCCCGTAGTGAGCGCAGCCAAACGTTGTGCTGTTCGGTGCGTGCGGCCCAAGCGCCGCCAGGCGAAACCACCTCGTTCCATCGAGGGCTGATGGGAGGTGCCGTTGCTTCCGACAGCACGCGCAGCTCTCCGGAACGCGTGTCAAGCTCGATCTTGTGACGCCCCACGGTTAGCTCAACGAGCTCGTCATTCTCCCTCTTGAGCTGGAGATCGCTGAAAGGGACCCGCTCGGTCGGTGTCGTTCCCTCCAGGATGCGCTGCAGCCGTTCTTGCAGGGAGCTGAGATCGAATAGGTGGCGCCGGATGCCTTTGGCAGGATCCACCAGGTAGACCGGCGCTTCATCGGCCCCATGCTCAACGAACCAGAAGCGTCTTCCGTCGCTGAGCCAACGGGGCTCCACCGTTCCCCCTCGGATGTATCGGTTCAGCTGTAGATACTGCCGGTACATCCAGTCGCGCTGGTCGGCGTCAGGAGACTGAGCCGAGGCCGACTCAGGTAACTCTGTCAGAAGACCAAAGGCAAGCAATCCGAAGATCGCGTGAAGTCGGCACATGCTACACCTCCGTGGCAGGTAGCCTCGGTTCGCGGGCATGCTAACCGAAACTGGGAAAGCCTCGTCGAATCGGCCTAACGTGATGCGGATCAGCGGCCGGCCGTAGGCCGGTCCGGCTGCATCCGCTTGATATTCCCAAGAAGTGCCCTCCAGGAGTAACATCGCGATTGAACCCCTAATCGGATCACTCTGTCACCACCAGGATGGCACCAGGTACTACTCGGGCATCGATCAGCACAAGCGCGACTGCATGATCACAACGTACGACGCCGACGGCCACCGCGCCAAACAGCAGAGAGTCCCGAACTCGCGCGCTCGGCTGCGGCGGTATTTCGCCGAATTCACCGGGCCCCATCAGGCGGTGGTCGAGTCGACGGGCTTCTGGTATTGGCTGGCGGATATGCTAGAGGAACTCGGCGTGTTGCTCCAGCATTTCGGCGAAGGAGCGCGCCTGGACCACGTTCTTGCGCCGCCGGGTGGCCAGCTTCCCCTTGAGGAGCTTGTGCAGCAGCTCCACCGCCGGGTTCCGCTGGGGCATGCCGCGGACCTCAGCCAGTAACTCGTCCGAGAGGATCGAGAGGTCGGGCTTGTCCAGCCCGGCCGCGGCGAAGATATCCACCACACCTTCGGGGGCCACGGCCCGCGCGATGATCTGGCGGACCGCGCGATCGAGATCCTCATCCGTCCGCGCGTCCCCCGGGGCGCGCTTGGCGAGCACCGCCTGCACCGCTTGGAAGAAGGCCACGTCCGACCGTGTCGTCGCGGGGGAGCGACGTGCGCCTGGACATCGAGTACTGGACAAAGCACTTCTTAATGGTGTTAGATGACCCGCGCCCAAGTTACTGCCAACGCGCTACCGCAGGCGATTCGCCGCGCCTTCCATGAAGACGCGAAGCCGGGGGATCTGACGGGTTAATTGGGCACCAGGCGCTTCAGCTCCTCGAACCAGTTGAGCACGACAGTGACTTCCGTCACTCACTCATGGCAACTGTTTCACAAACCGCACGCCTCGAGCCCAACCCATAGGTGCGGTTGAGGCGGTGAAACGTGTGACCTGCCCTCCCTGCTCTCGCGTAAATCTCAGGAGAAACGGCCCGGGAGAATGGCCCGTGAAGGTATCGGAGAAAACTCGTTGGAACACCAGGACCTCTAACCTACGTGAAGCAATATTTATCACAATTTTGTTTCTATTGTAGCGAGTCAAATGAATACCGCGACTGAGCACGAGTTGGCCGTCGTGGACGATGAAGGTCCAGTAGTTGTCCAGCTCTTCGCTGTAGTAGCGGCCGGCGTATTCAGCCAGCTCGGTCGCTGTTGTCGTCTCTGCCTCTACCACAGCCACGTAGTCATTCGTCTCGAACCCAGCGTGTGACCGCTGCATACGGAGCGGCTCGCCCGGCCCCGGCGAGCTGAAGGTGAACCTGATGGGTCGGCCCACCATTTGGAACTCACGGTTGCCGAGAGGGATGAGGCCGATCGGACTAAGGGTACTCTTGAGCTTGCCGTCCACAACGGCGATGCGATCGAGCGACTCGGTCTCCTCATCCCAGTACAAGCCAGCGTAGCGGGCGAGTTCCTCCTCCGAAACCAACGTCTCCGTCGCCCCAGGGATGGGCTGATCGGTTACTTTCGCTGGTTCCCTCTCCACGAAATCGTTTGCCAGGTAGAGGTCGGCCACCTGTCGGCTCAGCCCCGAGACGTCTGCCGAGCCGAGGTTGCAGAGCGTGACGACCGACAAGCCCTGATCGGGAAACCGCAGGTAGTGTGAACTGTAGCCACCGCCGCCGCCGCCGGCAGAGACGGCCCGCAGCCCTTGGTACTCTCTGTCCTGCCAGTGAAAGGCGTAGTTGGTCACCCTGCCATTGTTTAGCCGGCCCCGTGTGTGGAGCAGGTCGATGAGGTCACTACCGCCCACGCGGGGCTCGAAGAAATTCCGCTCCCACTTGGCAAGATCCTCGACGGTCGTGATCATACCAGCGGGACCGACAGCTTCGGACAAGGACATGATGATTCGATAGCCGCCGCCCTCGCGGGGCGGCAGGTAGCCGGCGGCACGCCCCTTCACAACGTGCGTGCGGTCGTCATGGAAGTGGGTGCTGGTCATCTGTAAAGGGCGAAAGATTCTCTCATCGGCAAACTCCCGGAGCGTCTTTCCTGAGACACGCTTCACGATGACGGCAAGGAGCGTGTACCCGGAGTTGCTATACAACATCGACTCGCCGGGTGCGAAGTTGAGCCCCCTCTGCCGGACGAGCAGCTCCACGACGTCCCGCTCCGTGAAGTGGGAGGCGTCCCAAGGCCACCAGCCGGCCATCGAAAGTAGATTCTGCTCTTCTCGGATTCCGCTAGTGTGGTGGACCAGGTCCCGAATCGTGATGGGGGCGCCATAGTCGGGCATCTCGGGAACGTAAGTGCGGATGTCGTCCTCGAGTGCTAGCTTCCCTTCCAGAGCAAGTAACGCGATGCTCGCTCCGGTGAACACTTTCGACAGCGAAGCAACGGAGAATGGAGTGGAGGGCGTAATCGGGACGTCGTGCTGCAGGTCAGCCATCCCGTACCCGCGGCTATACACGACCTCTCCTTCGCGCATGACGGCGCAGGCGCAGCCCGGCGAGTCAGGTTTGTCCCATTGGGCGAACACCTCGTCTGTCTGGGCTGCCAGAGAAGCAGAATCGGCTTGGGCGGCAGCTCCGTCGACAACGGTTGTTGCGATGAATGCCGGCACCAAGAAGGCAAAGGGAAGGCTTGACCTGTGTGTCATGGGTCAGCTCCTGGGAGATGATGGTAAGAGTTCAGGCTTCAGCACCTATAGCGCCCCCTTGCGTTCGTGGTTGATGTCATCCGCCAGGTAGACCGTGGCCATGCCGCCCTCACCGAGTTCGCGCTCGATTGCGTAGCGCCCCTCCCACCGCATGGTCCTCAAGCTAATTGGTGCGAGACTCCGCCAAGAGGCAGAGGAGTTCGTACATGACCGTAGCTGCTAACAGCGCAGTACTTCCCGTCGGATCAAACGGTGGCGCCACTTCGACCACGTCGGCGCCCATCAGTGAGACACCCCGAAGCGCGCGGAGAAGCGTGAGGGTCTCGACTGATGTCAGGCCGCCCACCTCAGGCGTCCCAGTCCCAGGGGCGAACGCTGGGTCGACGCTATCGATGTCGAACGACAGATAGGTGGGTCGATCACCAACGATCCGCTTGGCTTCCTGCGCCACTGCGTCAACGCCCATCCGAGACACTTCGTCCATGAACACGACTCGCATCCCACTCGAGGCGGAATAGTCCCACCCCTCCGTAGAGTTTTGCGCTCCGCGGATCCCGATCTGGATCGTCCGGAGAGGATCGATCAGTCCCTCCTCAACAGCTCGGCGAAAGGGAGCACCGTGGCTATAACGGGACCCCATGAACTCATCCCACGTGTCGGTATGGGCATCGATGTGGATCAGGCCCACCGGCCCGCTCGAGACCAAGCCTCTGAGCACCGGGAGAGTGACGGAGTGATCTCCTCCAACCGCCAGTGGGACGGCACCAGCAGCGTTGAGGCCGGAGATGAACTTTTCGACGTCCTCATGGGCCAATTCAGGGTCGAAGAGACGTGTGAACGGAACGTCACCGGCGTCACCTATTCGACGCAGATCATATGGATTCACTCGCGTAGTCGGATGGATCGCGCGCATCATGCTCGACGCGTTACGGACCTCGCGCGGTCCATGTCGGGCACCAGGACGGTTCGTCACGGCACCGTCGTACGGAATCCCTACCAGGGCAATGTCGAACTTCCCCGGATCATCGATTAGCGGAGTCCGCATGAACGTGGGGATGTCCATATACCGCGGCGATAACATCGGGTCTCGGCGATCATTGGGCTTGCTCACTACCATCACCTCAGATTCGGTAACCAGGCTCCCTGTGGCCTAACGTCCTGGCGTTGAACTGCTGGCCACACTTCAGGAACGCTGAAATGAACGGCCGGGCCTACCTATACTGACTAGTATCCACGCATATGGCCCACCGGGCCCGCTGTTCCAACGGCTTGTTAGACCGCAGCCGGCCTCGTGGCCACGAACCACGCGAACGACCGGCCTAGATCGGCCCGCGCGACGGGGGTGAGCCCGGCCTGGGCCAGGGCGGCTTCGAATCCGGCGGCGTCGAACCGATCCGTTTGAGGATGTTTCAGGAAATGACGGCTCAACCAAACTGCCGGCGCTAGAACCTCCTCCGCATAGAAGCGGCCACCGGGCGCGAGTACGCGCCGGACCTCCACGATCGCAGCCCGCCACTCGGGAACATGATGCAGGATCCCGAAGTCGAAGACCGCGTCGTAATGTCCATCACGCGCCGGGATTGCCGTTGCATCTCCGACCCAGAAACGCGCCTCGCGGTGCTGCCGCAAGCGCTGACGTGCCAACACCACCATCCGGGGATCGAGATCGAAGCCATCAACACGCGCAGCACTGAAGCACTGCAGGATCAGCTCGGCACCCACCCCGCGCCCGCAGCCGAGTTCGAGCGCCACGCCACCGGTCATGGCACCGCCCATCCGAAACAGCTTCGGTGCTTCGAAGTGCCGCTGAACAGCCACCCGAATGGGGTTGTTCATGAGCGCGTACTCAAGGCGGTTTAGTAACATAGGTATGGCTGCGGCCTAACGTCCTGCCGTTGCACTGCGGGCCACGCTTCCGGCATGCCGGAATGAACGGCTAGACCTACCTGTGCTGACGACGCTCCCAATCTTTGGCCCACCAAGCCCACTGTTCCAACGGCTGGTTAGGCGACACCTCTCTGTACCCACCGCAGATCGAGCTTCCGGTTGCGAGAAGCGCAATCCCGCAAGTAGAGGTTGATCAGCGTCTGATAAGCGATACCCGTCTCCTCGGCCAAAGCCTTGAAATATCCTACTGTGTCTTCGTCGAGTCGGATAGTGACCGGCTTCTTGAGGCGCTTGGCGTATGGGTTTCGGCGAGCCTTGGTGAAATCGTATTCTCTCTTCATGGGCGCCATCGCTCCGCATACGCGGACCGCTCCCTAGGAGTTGCTTTCCGGGCCGAAATGATCCGGATGATGTCGTCGCCCCCACGATAACAGTGGCAGACGACCAGGGCTCTGAGGGCGGCGCTCATACCGAGGAGAATGAACCGCTCTTCGTCGGATGAGTGATCAGGATCATCGATCAACAGGGCCTGGTCGTCCGAGAACACCGTGATCGCCTCTTCAAAGGAGATCCCGTGTTTGCGCTGGTTCGCGGCGTTCTTCCGGGAGTCCCAATCGAAGGAAAGCTCGGACATGTTCTAAGGTATGTACAATGTATGTACATGTCAAGGTGGCGGGTGTTGCCTACCGTCATTGCGGATATACTGCGCCGCTCTCCTCAACATCTTCTTCGGCACCTATAGAAAATCCTTCGTTCCCAACCATGTACCCACCGCTAAAACGGTATGGCGGCGACAGTATCATCCGCTAGTTAGACTGCGTCCGACTTTGAATCGCTGCCGGGCTGGGCGACCCCAGCCGAGTGCCGAGCGCGACCAGCCCGATACCCGAGGACCACGGCTGCCACGACGAATACGACGCCAACGACCCCCAACGCGTAATTGTCGTCAGCGAACGCCGCGCCAACTGCGACGACCGCTATCACTGCGATTAGAAAGCGGATGACGCCAGAGAGACCAATTGATCGCTTCAACGGTGAGTCTGTTTGAGTCATGACATCCTCCGATGACGCAGCCTAACGGCTAGCGCTTCACCTGCGGGCCGCGAAGCGGACCGTCAGGTGCTAGCGTTGGTTAGCCGGCGAACCGTCGGTTGGAGTTTTTCCGAGGGCCGCGAACTGCTGCGCAAGGGTGTCCATCCGCGATTGTAGTTCCTCCTCAGAAAGCCACATTCCCCGGAGCATGACGCCAACTCGCTCGGATGCGTGGGTCACGTCCTCAAGGGGATTCCCCCTCACGAGGAGCAAGTCCGCACGACGGCCTACCGCGATAGTTCCGAATTCGTCGGCCCGCCCGAGGAACTCGGCAGGCCTTACCGTCGCGGCCCGAAGTGCCTCATAAGGGGTCAACCCGGCCAGGACCAAGAGGCGGAGCTCGCCATGAACGGCGAATCCGAAGGGCATGAAGGAGTTCGGAGAATCAGTCCCCACCAGGATGGGCACCCCAGCGTCATGGAGCGCTTTCACCACGGTCAGCCGGCTCGGGAACCCACGTTGGACGACCTGCGCGATCTCCGGAGGCGGCATCCGCTCACGCCAGGACGCCAGGTGCTTCGGATGCATGTACTGTGGGCTTGCACCTTCGAGCCGTTCGCCAAACTCGTCTTGCTCGTACCATGCCCTTTCGGCGTTGAAGAGAACGGGCGTGATCCAGGTACCAGCCTCCACGGTCGCTTGGACGATCCCTGGGAGTTTTTCCAAATCTAAGTGTGCCCAACCCACGTAATTTGTCCAGCGACCGAAGGGACCCGCGCCATCAGCCATGAGGGCCCGAGCATATCCGTCCAGCTCCTCGATCGACGCCATTCCGGAGGACAGTGCGTGATTGAGGTCGACAGAATCGGGCACATGTCCAACTACGGAGATGTCTTCCGCCGCGGCCGCTTCGAGCAGCGCGTCGAAGACCTCTAGGCTCAACCCTGGAAGAATCTTGACGAAGTCGTAACCTTCTCTCTTGTGTTCCGCGACCACTCCCGCGGCGTCTGCGGCGTCAGTAAGGACGATGCTACCTTCAAACCAAGGTGGATCTCCGTCGACGATGGGACCGGACGTGAACAGCGTCGGCCCTAGGAGTTCTCCGGACTCGATCCGTTTTCTCCACCCCGTCGCCGGCGGGTTCCCCCACATGTTGCGCACCGTTGTGACCCCGTTTGCCACAAAGGGAAGGAACTCCTCGTCGTCACCGAGGTGCACATGCATGTCGACCAAGCCGGGCATGAGGAAGTGACCGGATCCGTCGATCCGGAGCGCTCCAGGTGGAACGAGCACTTCTGAGGAGGGACCGAGGGCTGCAATCCTGCTTCCCTCTACGATGACCGTGTGAACCGGCAAGACGACCTCGCGATCCATCGGGACCACATTAACGTCAACGAACGCCACCACGTGCGGCGCCGGATCCCGCTCTAGGTCTCCTGAGCAAGCAACTAGGATGGCACCCGCGAGGTAGGCGAGCTGCAAAACTTTGGTTTTAGCGCGTCGTTTGAGTTGCGGGGATGGTAGCCACGGTACTCGCATCGTTCGTCACTCCGTTGAGCATTGCCTGTTAGTTACTGCCGCCCGTGCAGTCATTATCGTCGCTGGCTAACGTCTCGCAATTCTGCT
>Ga0209987_10002002_pt1 | contig 11222 bp, 6 predicted proteins | sample N074metaG_FD_182134 | JGI IMG/M metagenome (GOLD analysis project Ga0209987, IMG submission 182134) | Deep subsurface microbial communities from Kermadec Trench to uncover new lineages of life (NeLLi) - N074 metaG (SPAdes) (version 2) | ecosystem: Environmental > Aquatic > Marine > Ocean trench... | reverse complement strand
CGATCCGGGCGAGGACTGTGCCAACTGCCCGTCCGATGTCGGCTGCCCACCCGGCACCGAATGCGTGGGCGGCGTATGCACGCCGCTATGCGGCAACGGCGTGATCGATCCGGGTGAGGACTGCGCCACCTGCCCGCAGGACGTGCAGTGCGATCCCGACGAAGAGTGCGTGGCTGGTGTGTGCACACCGCTGTGCGGCAACGGTGTGATCGATCCGGGCGAGGATTGCGAGACCTGCCCGCAGGACGTGCAGTGCGATCCCGACGAAGAGTGCGTGGCTGGTGTGTGCACACCGCTATGCGGCAACGGTGTGATCGATCCGGGCGAGGATTGCGAGACCTGCCCGCAGGACGTGCAGTGCGACCCCGACGAGGAATGCGTGGCCGGTGTATGCGAGCCGCTGTGCGGCAACGGCATCATCGATCCGGGTGAGGACTGCGCCACCTGCCCGCAGGACGTGCAGTGCGCGGCCGACGAGGAGTGCATCGCCGGTGTGTGCACACCGCTGTGCGGCAACGGCATCGTCGATCCGGGTGAGGACTGCGCCAACTGCCCGGCCGACGTTCCATGCCCGCCGGGTTCCGAGTGCGTTGCCGGTGTGTGCGAACTGCTGTGCGGTAACGGTGTGATCGATCCGGGCGAGGACTGTGCCAACTGCCCGTCCGATGTCGGCTGCCCACCCGGCACCGAATGCGTGGGCGGCGTATGCACGCCGCTATGCGGCAACGGCGTGATCGATCCGGGCGAGGACTGCGACACCTGCCCGCAGGACGTCCAGTGCGACGTCGAAGAGGAGTGCGTGGCCGGCGTGTGCTCAGCGCTCTGCGGCAACGGCGTCATCGATCCGGGCGAAGACTGCACCAACTGTCCCGCCGACGTCCCGTGCCCGCCGGGCACCGAGTGCGTGACCGGTGTGTGCGAGCCGCTGTGCGGCAACGGTGTCATCGATCCTGGCGAGGATTGCTCCAACTGTCCCGCCGACGTCGGCTGCCCGCCCGGCACCGAGTGCGTGGGCGGCAACTGCACACCGCTGTGCGGCAACGGCGTCGTCGATCCGGGTGAGGACTGCACCAACTGTCCCGCCGATGTCGGCTGTCCGCCGGGCACCGAGTGCGTCGGTGGCAACTGCGAACCGCTGTGCGGCAACGGCGTCATCGATCCCGGTGAGGATTGCGCCAACTGCCCGGCGGATGTCCAGTGCGATCCCGACGAGGAGTGCCTCGCCGGCGTGTGCTCGCCGTTGTGTGGCAACGGCGTCGCTGATCCGGGCGAGAACTGCACCAACTGTCCGGCCGACGTCTCGTGCCCGCCGGGCGAAGAATGCGTGGCCGGCGTGTGCACGCCGCTGTGCGGCAACGGTGTGATCGATCCGGGCGAAGACTGCGCCAACTGTCCGGCCGACGTTCCATGCCCGCCGGGCACAGAGTGCGTGGGCGGTCTGTGCGAGCCGCTGTGCGGCAACAGTGTGGTCGATCCGGGCGAAGACTGCGAGAACTGCCCGGCCGACGTTGTCTGCCCGCCGGGCACCGAGTGCGTCGCCGGCATGTGCGAGTTGCTGTGCGGCAACGGCGTCATCGATCCGGGCGAAGACTGCGAGAACTGCCCGGCCGACGTTGTCTGCCCACCGGGGACCGAATGCATTGCCGGCGTGTGCGAGCCGCTGTGCGGCAACGGCGCGGTCGATCCGGGCGAGGACTGCACCAACTGTCCGGCGGACGTGCAGTGCGGCGCCGCCGAGGAGTGCGTGGCCGGTGTTTGCCTGCCACTGTGCGGCAACGGTGTCCCCGATCCGGGCGAAGACTGCGAGACCTGCCCGGCGGACGTCCCGTGCCCGCCCGGTGAAGAGTGCGTGGCCGGTGTTTGCCTGCCACTGTGCGGCAACGGTGTCCCCGATCCGGGCGAAGACTGCGAGACCTGCCCGGCGGACGTCCCGTGCCCGCCCGGTGAAGAGTGCGTGGCCGGCGTGTGTACGCCGCTGTGCGGCAACGGTGTCGTCGACCCCGGCGAGGACTGTTCCAACTGTCCGGCGGATGTCCAGTGCGCACCGGACGAAGAGTGCGTGTCCGGCGTGTGTACGCCGCTGTGTGGCAACGGTGTCGCCGACCCCGGCGAGGACTGCCAGAACTGTCCTGCCGACGTCCCCTGTCCGCCTGGTGAGGAATGCGTCGCCGGCATCTGCCAGCTTCTGTGCGGGAATGGAACGGTCGATCCCGGCGAGGACTGCGCCAACTGTCCCGCGGACGTGCTGTGCCCGCCGGGCACACAATGCGTCAAGGGCATGTGCGAGGCCTTGTGCGGCAACGGCGTGACGGATCCCGGCGAGGATTGCGAAACCTGTCCGGCCGACATTCCGTGCCCGGCTGGCACGACGTGCGTCAACGGCCTGTGCGAGTGTCCGTGGGACATCGACGGCGATGGCAACGTCGGGATCAACGACTTCCTCGACCTGCTGGGGGCCTGGGGACCGAACCCCGGAAACCCGGCCGACTTCGACGGCGACGGTGAGGTCGGGATCAACGACTTCCTGGAGCTGCTCGCGAACTGGGGACCGTGCGGACCATGAACGCCGCTCCTGCCGACAGGCGGACACCGACCGGGCCCACGCACGGCATTTGCGATGACACCAAAGTGGCGCAATGCGCCACCTTCGTGGGCACTACACGGAGGTGTGATACGGAGCCGCCGTCGCCGTCATCAACCCTGGGCTGATTCCTTCGCCCAGTCGGCCAGATCGATGCCCGGCCCCTCGACATCGAGCCGGCGGAGCATGTTCAACGCCTGGGCGCGGTGGTGCGTGCCGTGGCCGCCCAGTTGCACCATCGCGTCGCCGAGCTTGAAGCTCATCTCGACGCCGGGGCGCGGGCTCGCGGTCACCGTCCGGGTGAGATCGCCGTCGCCGAGGGTGTCGAACAACTCGCGCCGGTGCCTGGCGATCTCGGCCGTCTCCTTGCGGAGACCGCCGATGGGTGTCGTCTCCGGGAGTTCCGCGAACAGGTCAGCCGATTCGCCCGACCAGTTCAGCAGCCACCACTGCTCGGCGTCGCGAATATGCAGCAGGGTTTTTCGCAAGGTACCCATGCCGATCTTGAACGGCCGGTCCAGCTCGTCGTCGTCGAGCGGTGCGACGACCTTCAGGACACGCTCGCGTGCCCAGTCGTTGTACTGGTAGTAGGCCCTGATGAGGTCCAGCTCGTAGGACGGGTCGAACTTCACCGAAGGGTCAAGCGTGATGTACAGGTAGTCGATGTCGGGCGCCTTGACGTCGACCTGCCGCAGCATGTTTACCGCTTGGGCCCGGTGGTGGAACCCGTGGTTGCACACGTGCAGCATCATGTCCGACAGTGCGAGCCGCAATGAGCCGCCGGTATCCGTGGTGCAGGCGATCTGCTCCGCTTCGTCGCGGTCGTCGAGGAAGGCGTTGCGTTCGGTGGCCGTCGCGCGAAATCGAGAGTGGAGCTCCGACACCGAGATACCGGGTTCCGGGGCCTCGAGCGGATCGGCGGACCCCTGCCACCGGTCGAGCCACCACCGCTCTGTGCGGTAAAGGTGTTCGAGCGTCGCGCGGAGCGAGCCCGGTCCCATCTGAACCGGGTCATCGAGCGCCGCGTCGGCCAGCGGTCGCGCGGTGTCCAGAAGCTTGTCACGAGCCCAGTCGTTGTGAACAAACAGGGCGCGAAGCGTCGTGAGCTGTTGGCTCATGGTTTCGAGACGGCCTCTATGCCTCGCTCCAGGACCTCGTCGCGACCGGCGGCGACGCCGCGGATCGTCCGCGAAACGGGGATGGTTGGAAGTATGCCGACACCGTGATGCCGCGAGCCGTCGTGCTTGAGCACCTTCATGCCCGTCCAGCTGATCGTGTATCCGCCCGGTAGCCTGATCGGGTTGACATTGCCGTTTGTCCCGGCCGTCGCGGCGCCGACGATCTGGGCCAGCTGGTAGTGCTCGATGATGCCCAGGTACGTCTCGGCGGCGCTGATCGCCCGGCCATCCGTGAGGAAGGCGACCCGGTCGGTGAGCCTCGGTTGCTTCGGGTGGATCGTCCAGTTGGAGAACCGGAAGGTCATCCCTTCACGGTCCGGGCGGTAGACCAGCGGCACGTGCCACTGGGCGCTGGTCACCGGCTCGTCGATGAGGTGTGCGATGAAGACCGCCGAGAGCTTACCGGGGTAACCGCGGAGGTCGAAGACGATCCCGTCGGCTCGCTTCAACTGGCGCAATGCGTCGTTGAAGTCCTGGTCGCTGATGCGGTCGATGTCCACGTACCAGATGCCGGGGCGGATCTCGGTGATCTTCGCCGGCCGCGACTCGGTGAGGTCGGTGTTCAGCGGGACCGGCTTCGCCCGGACCGAGTACCGTGACCCGTCGGGCTTGCGAAGCTCGGCGAAGACAAAATCGCCGGTCTTGGTGTTGGTGATGACCCGGCTGACGCGGTACCGCAGCCACTGCGGGGTCGCCGCGGAGATGGTCGGTGTCAACTGGTCCCACAATTCGCCGGGGCACGAGCCGTCGATCGAGACGACGACATCGCCGGGCGTGACACCGGCGTCGGGCGTCGCCACGGTGACGACCAGCTCGTCGGCGATCCAGTCCACGCCGAACGGCAGCCGGTAGGAGCCGAAGTTCATGGCCCCGCCGACCCGCCCGTGTCCGTCATGAAGCTCGGCGACCATGCGGCCGAGCGTCTGCCCGAACGCGGCGGCGTCGGGATCGTCGGCGGCCTCGGCGAGCGTCCGATCCAGGACGGCGGGCCAGTCGGTGTCCACGACGTCGAAGTAGGGATAGAAGTGCTGCAAAACGTTCCACGCCAGCACGACGCCGGCAAGTCGGGTTGCACGGTCGTTGCCCGATGCGATCCAGTCCGCCGGCGGGTTCCAGTCCAGGCGCTCACCTCGTGGCAACGTTCCCTGCTGGTCGTAGTAGACGCTCACCGGAACGCGGCACGACACACCGCCGCCGAGATCACGTTCGATCACGGACCCGGGCCGCGGCCGGTCGTCATCCTCGGTCGTGGCCGCAGGCAGCGTCTGGCGGACACGATGGCTGACGTACGGGGTCCGTTGCGGTGCGCCGGCGACGAAGTGCTGGCCGAACCCGGCGTGCTCCCAGAACGTGTAGCCGTTGCCGTTGCGAGGTCCGGGGTCGATGCCGCCGGTCACGGGGCCCGCCGTCACCCGCACATTGGGCGCGATCGGCTGGAAGAGCCGTTGGAGCACGTCGGCGAGATCGTCCGCGTCGGCGGCCGGTTCGACAACCTGAATGCCGCGGATCGCGAAGAGGTCCCAATCGGTGTCGGCGGCCTCGTCGCTTGGGTGGAAGTGGCGGACGTAACCCAACAGCCGGGCGAACGCGACCAGGTTCTCCAGGCCGCGCGGCGAGAGCGGTCGTGCCGCCTCGCCGGCACCGCCGGCGGCATCGACGACCTCGAAGGAAATCGAGTCGATCCACGCCGTCGCCGGCCCGAACACCATGAACCCGACGTTGATGCGCTGGGCGTCCGGCTCTATGTCGCCGATGATCCGGTGCTCGGCCCACTGCGACGAGTTGATGGGCCGGTCGAACATGTTGTCGAAGAACCCGGTCTGCCCGTCGGCCCGATCGACGCGCATCCACATCTGGGCGCGGCTCGACGGGCCGGTCCCGCGGACACGCACCGAGGCGGAAAGCCGAACCCGCAGACCGCGATACGGTGTGGCATCGAACGACTGCATCAAGTTGCCGAAGAGGTCGGTCCCCTTCTTCACGATCTCGACGCACTGCGCACCCTGGGCAGGATTGTTGTCGGTGACCCGCACGGTCGTGCCGGCTCTGGCAACGGCAGCGGGGACGAACCACGCCGCGGGGGCGCCACCGACCGGGTCGGCCTCGAAATCGTGGTACCGCCCGGCGGGTTCGGCGGGCGCAACGGCCGACAGCGCGCCGGCGATGAGGAGCATGACGGGCATGGTCCGCATGAGCAACGATTGTACAGACGCGCGGTCGGTCTGATCGGCCGTTACGCTGGCGCCGATGATCTTCAGATTCAGCCTGTACGGGTTCCTGAAGAACCAGCGGTACTTCGAGGCGTTTCTCTTCCTCGCGTTCCTGGACAAGGGGCTCGACTTCTTCCAGATCGGGCTGCTGGTCGGATTCCGTTCACTGGCGGTGAACGTCGCGGAGGTGCCGTCCGGCGCGATCGCCGATGTGTTCGGTCGTCGCGGATCGCTGTTGCTGTCGCTGTCGGCCTACCTCGTCGGCTTCATCGTGCTCGGCGCCGTGGATCAGCTCGCCTGGCTCGGCGCGGGCATGGTGTTGCTCGCGATCGGGGATTCGTTCCGCTCCGGGACGCACAAGGCGATGATCTTCACGTGGCTGAGCCGCCAGGGGCGGGTTGACGAACGCGTCAAGGTCTATGGATACACGCGGTCATGGAGCAAGTTCGGATCGGCCGCCGGTGTCATCGCCGGTGCAGCGATCGTGCTCGTCAGCGACAACTACGACTGGGTGTTCTACGCCACGGCCGTTCCCTATGTACTCGGCATCATCAACATCCTCGGGTATCCGAAGGACATCGACCCGGTCGGATCGACCAACCGCACGGTTCCCGGACTTGTTCGGCACATGGCCGACACGCTGCGGGATACGTTCCGGCGGGCGAGCCTGCGACGGCTCGTCCTGGAGGCGATGGGGTTTGACGGCGTGTTCGCGGCGGTGAAGGACTACCTCCAGCCGGTGCTGGAGGTGGTCGCGATCTCCATGGTCGCGACCACGGCCATGAATTCGGGTCTGTCCGGGACGCAGCGGACGGCGTTGCTGGTCGGGCCGGTCTACGTGGTGCTGTACCTGCTGGCGGGTCTCGCCAGCCGCCGCTCGCACCGGGTTGTTGTCGCGGCCGGCGGCGAGGACCGGGCCGCGAGGGCCCTGTGGGGGGTGAGCGTCGTTGTCTTTGCCGGCATGCTCGCCGCGGGCTGGTTTGAGGCGTTGCCGGCGCTGATCGGGACCTTCGTGGTCCTGCACGTCCTGCACAACCTCTGGCGGCCGATCCTGATCAGCCGGTTTGATCTGCACGGGAACCAGTTGCAGGGCGCGTCGCTGCTGTCGATCGAGAGCCAGGCCCAGCGGATCGCCACGATGATCCTGGCGCCGCTGATCGGGCTGGCCGTCGATCGGGTGTCGACCGGTGGCGCGGGCGGGACGTTCTGGCCGGTGGCCGCCGTGGGTCTGGTTGTTTCGCTGTTTTTCCTCGCCGGGACGGCCTTTCCAAGAGGTGGGCTCCGTCGCAGGGCGGTTATGATATGAGTGGCCACCGCTTCCGACGCAAGGCTTCTGGGCGTCGGGAAAGGGAAGTCGCGGATGCGCATTATTCGGTTTCGGACCAGCGGCGGGCGAGTCATCCTGGCCGATGACCAGGGCGATGGCGACGGAACGCTCGTTCTCGATGCGGAAGGGATCCTTGGCCCCCGCCAGGCGGACCTCGCGCACCGCGAGATTCTCCGTGGCAAACATGCACTGGTCGCTGACGACGATGAAGGTATCCGCCAGGCCGTCAGTTCGACACTCGCCCGGGTCGAGTGCGAATGCACGTTGTGCCGCGACGGCGAGGAGGCGATCCAGGCCATCGGCGAGCGTGATCTCGACGTGGTCGTGTCCGACATCGTCATGCCCCACCACGATGGGTACGAGGTCTTCGCCGCCGCCAAGAACCACAACAAGCGCCTCGCCGTCGTCCTGATCACCGGGTTCGGATACGACCCCAACCACACGATCATCCGGGCGTGCAAAGACGGCTGCGAGGCGGTGCTGTACAAGCCGTTCACACCACAGCAGCTGATCGCGAAGGTCGCCGACGCGATCCGGGCGTCGGGCAACGGTCACTTCGGACCGTTCGTACGCGGCGTCGAACGCGTGCGGCCGGGCAAGAAAGTCCTGGCCCCGCTGGTGCCCCGCGACATCTTGTGCGTCGGTCGCAACTATCCTGACCCCGACGGCGAACCCGGTTCGGCCGGCGACCTGGAACTGTTCATGAAGCCGCGTAGCGCGGTGCAGGATCCGGGCGAGCCGATCCGGATACCGCCGGGCGACCCGGACCCCGACATCGACGTCGAGGGCGAGCTTGCGGTCGTCATCGGGCGCGTTGCCCGCAACGTCGCCGAGGCCGATGCGTTGCAGCACGTGCTGGGCTACGTTGCGGCGAACGACGTCACCGCCCGCCGGTGGCGTCACGGCGACGCGCCCATGAGCTGGATGCGTGGCAAGGGCTTTGATACCTTCTGTCCGATCGGGCCTGCCATCGTGACGCCCGACGAATTGCCCGACCCGGCAGCGCTCGCGATCACCACGAGTATCAACGGGCAGGTCGTCCGGCGTGGTAACACGTCGCAGATGATCAGGTCCGTCGCACGGCTCATCAGCGAGATCAGTCGCGTCATCACGCTTGAGCCGGGGACGCTGCTGCTGACGGGGGCGCCGCCGCCGCTCTCGCCCGAACCGATGCCCGGACTCCGTGCCGGCGACGAGGTATGTGTCGAGATCGAAGGTGTGGGGCGACTCCTGAACACGGTGGCCGGGGCTTGAGGCCGATGAACATTCAGCGAATCCTCGCCGTCGGATGCATCGCGATGACGACGCTCCCGGGTGCGACCGCGCAGGCGCAGCCCGTCGATCTGACCGACGCCGAACGCGCGTGGTTGGCCGCCCATCCGCAGATCACACTGGGACCGCTGGGCGACTACACGCCGGTACAGTTCATCGACGAACACGGCGTGCACCGCGGGCTCGCCGCCGACTACGTTGCCCGAATCGAAGAACTGCTGTCGATCCAGTTCACGCTCGTCCACACCGATACCTGGCAGGAGATCCTGGACAAGGCCCGGGACAGGCAGATCGACGTCATCGCGCTCGCCGCCGAGACGACCGACCGCATGACCTATCTCTCCTTCACGAGCCCGTACCTGGACCTGCCCGCGGTCATCATCGCCAGGGACACCGTCGAGAAGCAGCTGACCCTCGCGGACCTGGCCGGCCTGCGTGTGGCGGTGACGCAGGGGTACGCCGTTCACGATTACCTGACCGAGAGCCATCCGGGCCTGCTGCTCGACCCCGTTGTCGACACGCGAACGGGCTTGCGCAAGGTGTCATTCGGCATGTCCGACGTGTTCATCTCGGACCTGGCGGTCGCGTCGCACTTCATCCAGCAGGAGGGCATTACAAACCTGCGTGTCGTTGGCGAATCCGGCTACGTCTATCACATGGGCTTTGCGACACGCAACGACTGGCCCGTGCTCGCGGGAATCCTCGAGAAAGCGCTCGCGGCGATCCCGCCCGATGAGCGAGCGGCCATCTTCAGGAGCTGGATCAGCCTCTCGAACGAGACCGAGCCGGCAAGCCGGACCCTCATGTTCGTTCTTCTCGGCACCATCGCCTCGGTCGTGGCGGTTGCCGTCAGCGTGATCGTATGGAATGCGTCGTTGCACCGGCGTGTCAGGCAGCGAACCGGACAGATCGAGGAGAGCGAGGAGCGAATCCGCCGCATCATCGGCACGGCGCTCGACGCGGTGATCACGATGAACGCCGGCGGGATCGTGACGGGTTGGAGCGACCAGGCCGAGACGACGTTCGGGTGGACCCGCGAGGAGGCGACGGGGCGGGTGCTCGCGGAGCTGATCATCCCCGAGCGGCTCCGGGAAGCCCACCAAAAAGGGATCGCGCGATTCCTTGCAACCGCCGAGGGGCCGGTGCTCAACAGGCGGATCGAGATCACCGGTCTGCACAAGCAGGGTCACGAGATCCCGGTCGAGCTTGCCATCGCGCCGATCCAGACGGGCGCAACGTTCGAGTTCTGCGCCTTCGTTCGCGACATCACCGAGCGCAGGAAGGCGAAGGAGGAGATCGAGCGGCACCAGGACGAGCTGGAGCACCGCGTCACGGAACGGACGGCCGAGTTGCAGCGGGCAAAGGAAGCCGCCGAACAGGCCCTCGGCGAGGTGAAGCAGCTCCAAGGTCTGCTGCCGATCTGCTCGTACTGCAAGCGGGTTCGCGAGGGCGAGCAATACACCCTCTCGGTCGAAGCGTACCTGGCCGAGCACACCGATGCCCAGCTCAGCCATGGCGTCTGCCCCGACTGCTACGAGAAGCATGTACGGCCGGAAGTGGAGCGGCTGTAGGGCGTTGGGGCGTTCCGGACGGCTCTGCCCCGGGGGCAGGTCAGCCTAGCTTGACCCCCTTGACCACAGGCGCTACGGTAGCGCGATCCGATCGGCGATTCGGCGATCGATCGGACGGGCCGGCGCTGGTTTCACCCGAATCCGACGATCAGGCAACTCATGTTCTTCGGGTGAAAAGCAGGTTGAAAATGTTCAACATCTATGTGGGCAACCTCTCGTTCGATTCGACGGAGGACGACGTCCGCGATCTGTTCGCGGCGCACGGCGAAGTACTGCGGGTGAATCTCATCACCGACCGCGACACCGGTCGGCCCCGTGGTTTCGGGTTCGTGGAAATGGCCGATGCCGGCCACGGCAAGACCGCTATCGAGCAGGTCAACGGCGTTGACCTCGGCGGTCGCTCGCTGACCGTCAACGAAGCCAAGCCTCGCCCGAGCCGCAGTGCCGGCAGTGCCAGCGGTGGCGGTGGTGGTGGCGGCGGTGGTGGTGGCCGACGCGATCGTTGGTAAGTCACGCCGGACACGCATGACAAATCTCACAGGCTTGGCCCCAGCGGCCAGGCCTGTGTTGTTTAATGATCATGTGCGTTTCGACCGCTTCACTCACCTGTCCTTCGATTGCTACGGCACGCTGATCGACTGGGAGACCGGCATCCTCGCCGTGCTGCGGTCGGTGCTCGAGCGTCACGGCGTGGCCGCCGAAGACGAGGCGTTGCTCAGGCTTTACGCCAGGAGAGAAGCCGAGGCAGAGGCCGGTGACTACCGGCCCTATCGCGATGTCCTGCGCGGCGTCATGACGGGCATCGCCGAGACGCTTGTGTTCGAGCCGACCGATGCGGATCTCGACGCGTTGCCCGATTCGGTGGGCCGATGGCCGCCCTTCGCCGACACCGTGGCCGCGTTGAAGCGGCTCAAGACGCGGTTCAAGCTCGTCATCCTTTCCAACATCGATGACGCGATGTTCACCGAGACGAATCGGCTTCTGGACGTCGAATTCGACGAGATCGTCACGGCACAGCAGGTCGGCAGCTACAAGCCGTCACACGCGAACTTCGAGCACATGCTCGCCCGGCTCCCGGTTCCT